>ODAI012974983.1_pt1 | contig 61914 bp, 53 predicted proteins | sample 1539321 | NCBI WGS metagenome assembly ODAI01 (sample SAMN02144231, study PRJEB22623) | gut metagenome | biome: sheep rumen | host: Ovis aries | place: New Zealand
TACGATTTTAAATCTGAGGAAAATTTGCGCCTTGCCGTGAGAGTGAATGAAGTGTAACGGAATGAACGAAGCGGCAAGCCACAAAAGCGTAAATTTTACGATTTTAAATCTGAGGAAAATTTGCGCCTTGCCGTGAGAGTGAATGAAGTGTAACGGAATGAACGAAGCGGCAAGCCACAAAAGCGCAAATTTGACGATTTTAAATAGGAGGAAATATGCCGAATTTTAAAAACAGCCGTATGGCAGAGGATATTAAAAGAGAACTCACTGCTATTTTAAGAGAACTCAAAGACCCCAGAATTGATAAAATGCTCACAATCGTGAGGGCTGACCTCTCAGGCGATATGTCAGGCTGTAAGGTCTATGTTTCAAGCCTTGACGGTATTGAGCGTACAAAAGAAAGCGTAAAGGGACTTAAAAATGCAGCGGGATTTATCCGCAGGGAACTTTTTATAAGACTTAAAATGCGTAAATCACCCGAACTTACTTTCATAGCCGATAACTCTATCGAAAGAGGTGCGGAAATAAGTAAGAAACTTAACGATTTACTTGACTGAAAAAAAGGAGGATTTATGTATATAGATTTTGAGGAAACATCAAAAATATTGAAAAATGCAAAGGACGCTGTTATAATAACTCATCAGAGCCCCGACGGCGACTGCGTGGGAGCAGGTTTCGGTCTGAAAGATATTCTCTCCGAACTCGGTATCAGAAGCAGAGTTGTGTGCAGTGACCCTTTCCCGAAAAGATACGATTTTATAACAAGCATCGGTGCAGGAGAAGAATTTGAACCGCAGACGATTATATCCGTAGATGTCGCAGATACCCAGCTTATGGGAAAATATGAGAAAATTTACGGTGACAGGGTTGATTTATGCATAGACCACCATGTTTCAAATAAAAATTATGCGAAGAAAACTCTCCTTAATGCTGATGCCGCCGCAGCCTGTGAGGTGATATATGACCTTGCAAAATATATGGGCGTGAATATAACCCGCCACTGCGCTATGAGCCTTTATACAGGCATGGCAACTGATACGGGCTGTTTCAAGTATGAGTGTACTACTGCGAGAACTCACGAAATCGCTGCCGAAATGAAACGCACTTACGATATAAATTTCGCCAAGATAAACCGCTGTATGTTTGATGTAAAGTCAAAGGGCAAAATGCGCCTTGAAGCAAGGGCGGTTGACCTCTTTGAAGAACGCCTTGACGGTAAACTCGTCATACTCGCTGTAACTCAGAAAATGATGAAGGAACTCGGTGTTGAAATCGAGGAGCTTGAAGGTCTTGCTCCGCTTACAATACAGCTCGAAACTGCGGAAGTAGGTATCCTTATCCGTGAAAAGGCTGACGGTGAACTCAAATGTTCATTCCGTTCGGCAGATAAGGTTGATGTTTCGGCAATCGCCCAGACTATGGGCGGCGGCGGTCACGTCAAAGCCGCAGGCTGCAAAATGAGAGGCGATATCGAATATGTAAAGGACTGCCTTACGGAAGCCGTCAGAAAGGCTCTCGTATAATGAACGGCATACTTTGTGTTAATAAACCGCAGGATTTTACTTCTTTTGATGTAATTGCAAAACTCAGGGGAATTTTAAGAATAAAAAGACTCGGACACGGCGGTACTCTCGACCCTATGGCTACGGGGGTACTTCCTGTTTTTGTCGGAAATGCCACAAGAGTATGCGACATGATGCCCGATAATTCAAAAAGTTACCGTGCAGGATTTCAGTTCGGACTTGTCTCGGATACTCAGGATATAACAGGTAAAATACTGCAAAGTTCCGATATTCCCGTTAAATTGAACGATATAGAATCAGTGATTCCCAATTTTACAGGAGATATCTCCCAGATACCGCCTATGTATTCGGCTGTGCAGGTGAACGGTCAGAGACTCTATGACCTCGCAAGACAGGGCGTTGAAGTCGAAAGACCTCCACGGAATGTATTCATAGAAAAAATAACAGTCTCGGAATACAATGAACGGACACGCAGCGGAATACTTGAAATTTACTGCGGAAAAGGTACTTATGTACGCACAATTATAAACGATATCGGACTGAAACTCGGCTGCGGTGGAATTATGACATCTCTCGTGAGAACTTCATCGGGAGGATTTACCCTTGATGAATGTCATGATTTTGATGAGATACAAAATGCTAAAAATGAAAACTGTATCGAAAAACTTATACTTCCGGTTGAGAGAGTATTTTCTTTACTCGAAAAACTTCATCTCAGTGAAGTCCAGACAAGAATGTACCGAAATGGTGTAAAGCTTGACCTTGCAAGAGTAAATAATATCAGAAATAATATAACGGAATATTCAGTCTACGGGTATGACGGTAAATTTATAGGCGTTGCAAGGGCTGATTTTGAAAATAATATCCTTTGTGTGCGGAAAAATCTTGCGTGAGGTGAATATATGACCGAATTAACACTCAATGACAGGATACAGGAAAAAACTGCCGCTGCACTCGGACTTTTTGACGGGGTTCATGAGGGACATGAACTTATTCTGCGGAATACCATGCTGTATTCTTTGCAAGACTATGCACCCGCTGTCTTTACTTTCAGGACGGAATCAATAAAATTCAAACACGGTAAACCTTTTGAATATATCTATACCAATCGGCAGAAACTTCACAGACTTCATGTAAAATATGTGCTTTCCCCTGATTTCGATGATGTCAGAACTATGACAGGCAGAGAGTTTGCGGAAAATATCCTCGTGAATATTATGAATGTCGGCGCAGTAGTCTGCGGAGATAATTTCAGATTCGGGAAAAATGCCTCATGCGGTGTTGATGAACTCAGAACATTCGGGGAAAATTACGGATTTGAAGTTAAGGTCGTAAAAATCGGGGAAAATCATTTTTCTTCCGAAAAGTACAGGGAAATACTCAGAAAAGGTGATGTTGAAAAACTTTATCCGCATAATACTTACAGCCTTTGGGGGGAAGTCGTTCGTGGAAATCAGATAGGCAGAACTATAAACTTTCCCACAGTCAACCAGCTTTATGCGGAAAATCAGCTCGTCCCAAAATTCGGAGTTTACAGGACATGGACTTTTATTGATGAAAAGGGTTTCCCCTCGATAACAAATATCGGTGTGAAGCCTACAATAAAAGGTGTCAGAAATCCCCTTGCGGAAACACATATACTCGATTTTGAAGGGGATTTGTACGGTAAGAATATTACTGTTGAATTTCTTGAATTTATCCGTCCCGAAATGAAATTTTCATCTGTCGGTGAACTTAAAAACCAGATAAATGAAGATGTGCTGAAAGTAAAGAAATTAATCAATGAAAATTCGCACTGTTTTCACTGTGCTATCACATAAAAGCGATAGTATTATATTGCTGTTATTTCAAGATAACCTCACATTCTGTCTCTAAGGAGGAGTAAAAATATGATAGAGGTTAAAAACCTTACCAAACGTTACGGAGACAAACAAGCTGTAAATGATATAAGCTTCAAAGTAGAAAAAGGCGAAATACTCGGTTTTCTCGGTCCTAACGGAGCAGGAAAATCCACTACAATGAATATGCTTACAGGCTATATTTCGTCTACATCAGGTCAGATTCTCATAAACGGAATTGATATCCTCGAAGACCCCATAAAAGCTAAGGCTTCAATAGGCTATCTCCCCGAAATTCCGCCCCTTTATGTGGATATGACGGTAGATGCATATTTGGGCTTTGTCTATGACCTTAAAAAATGTAAGCTTCCCAGAAAAGCCCACCTCAATGATGTATGCAATCTCTGCCGGATTTCAGGCGTGAGAAACAGACTTATCAGAAACCTTTCAAAAGGTTACAAGCAGAGAGTCGGACTTGCTCAGGCTTTAATAAACAATCCGCCTGTGCTTATTCTCGATGAACCTACTGTCGGACTTGACCCCAATCAGATTATCGAAATAAGAACCTTAATCAAAAAACTCGGCAAAAGCCATACGGTTATCCTTTCATCGCATATTCTCCCCGAAATTCAGGCTGTGTGCGACAGAATAATTATAATAAACAAGGGCGTTGTCGCTGCGGACGGCACTGCGGACGAAATCGCCAAGAATATTACAAATGAACATAAAATGACACTCCGCATAGAAGGCGATACCCATACAATGGCAGACAAACAGAAAATTGTCGATGCCATTAAAAAAATTCAGGGCGTTAAATATGTCCGTGCCGATATGGAGCGTGAAAAGGGTATCTATGACTATGATGTGGAGGCTGAGGAAAAAACAGATATCCGCCGTGCCTTGAATCAGATGTGCCGTGAAAATGGCTGGAATATCCTTATGCTCCAGCTTTCTGACCTCACTCTGGAAGATATATTCCTCAGAATTACCACAGGCGATACAGTCGTACCGCAGAATACAGAAACTCGCTCCCCCGAAATTGATTTGAATGTCAACGAAAAGGGCGAGCTTGTCGCAACTGAAAAAGAAAACGGAGGTCAGCAGTAATGGGAGCTATTTACAGACGTGAAATGGGCGCATTTTTTACTTCGGGCGTTGCATATGTATTTCTTACAGTGTTTTTTCTTCTGTCAGGAATATTCTTCTATAACGGGGTAATACTCAGCGGAACTACTGAAACTTCCGCTATGTTCGGTTCAATGTTTATAATTGTTCTTTTCCTTATCCCGATTCTTACAATGAAACTCATGAGCGAGGAAAAGAAAAACCGTACAGATCAGGGATTACTGACTGCACCTGTCGGACTGTGGTCAATAGTTTTAGGCAAATATTTTTCGGCACTTACACTTTTTGTAATTGCAGAGAGCATAGTATTTGTATATTCAATAATTCTCGGTTATCTGGGAAATATCATATGGACAACGCTTTTAGGAAATTATTTTGCAATGCTTTTCCTCGGAGCGGCATTCATAGCAATAGGAATTTTTGTATCATCACTTACAGAAAATCAGATGGCATCGGCTGTTGCAAGTATGCTGGTGCTTTTCATGCTCTATCTTCTTGATACGCTTGCGGCGAATATATCCAATGAAACTCTTAAAAATGCAGTTTTAAGCCTTTCTTTCTATTCAAAATATATTGAGTTCACCCGTGGAGTATTCAATCTTTCAAGCATGGTATTCTTTTTAAGTACCGCATTTATCTTCAATTTCTTCACAGTGAGGGTACTTGACAAAAGACGCTGGGGCTGATAATTTTAAGAGGAAATTTTCGCCCTTGTCATGGGAATGAACGGAACGCAGTGCAGTGAATGAAATGACAAGGCTCAGAGGCGAAAATTGACGATTTTAAATGGAGGATTTTTTCAGATGAGCAAAAAAGAATTAAACGAATCAGGTGCTGTAAAAGAAAAGAAACCGAAAAATTTTAAAAAATTAAAGTTCGGTTCAATGTCCCTGATAGTAATGGTGCTTGTTATTGCAATAGTTGTGGTCATAAATTTAATGTGCAGTATACTTTCGGAACGTTATCCCCTTAAACTTGACCTCACACCCGATAAAAGATATGAACTTTCGGACGATTCAATACAGGCTTTGAAAAATCTCGACAAAGATGTCGAAATTACCGTTACAAGCACTAAGGATACATTCGCATCAATGGGTGCGTATTTCAAACAGATGTATGCAAGCTATTACGGCGTTAATGTTGATATGCCGTATGAGATGATTCCCGAACTTCTCGACAAATATTCCATGTACGCAGAAGAAGGCAAAGGAAAAATTACTGTCAAATATGTCGATATAAACAAAGACCCCGATATTGTCACACGTTACAGCAAATACTATAACGGCGAAATCAAAGAGGGAAGCATCATAGTATTTTCAGGCGAAAGAATCAAGGTTATAGGAAATGATGAGGTTATCTCCATGATAAGCCCCTCTCAGACAAGCACACAGAATAATATAAATATGGCTTTTGTGGGAGAAAGTACCATAACTTCCGCTATCATGTCAGTTACAGACGCAAACCCCATAAGTGTGGGATTCATAACAAGCATGAACAAAAACGCTATATATGAATCAAGCTATGCGGGAGTTGTAAAGTCCTTTGAGGATTTGCTTTCAAAAAACGGCTATGACTGCACGGAAATAGATACAACTGATGATATGTCACCCGATGACTATGATATGATAGTACTGCCTGTCCCCAATGTGGACTTTTCAGCAGATGTTATCGGAAAAATGGGGGATTTCCTCTATAATGACGGAAAATACGGAAAGAATATGATTTATATTCCGCACCTCAATTCTTCAAATCTCACAAATATTGATGAATTTCTTGCGGACTGGAAAATTCAGGTTGACAGTTCCATTATACTTGATGAAAATATGATACAAGCTCCTATCCAGAGCCTCGGAGTAGTCGATGCGGCTGTTATGCTTAATGTTGCAGACAGCGATTCTGTCGGAACTCTTGCAAATAATTCTCTCCCCATAGCCGCACCTTATAACAGAAATATAACCGTATTGTCAAAAAACAGCGAGAGCGTTGCAACTGTCGTCCTTAAATCACAGAATACCTCATACCTTCAGGAAATGTCTGCGGACAGCACAAAAAGCGACAAGGGCGAATATAATGCCGCTGTAATCTCGAAAAAGGAAACTGCCTCAGGTATGGATACTTTCAGGAGTAATCTTCTTGTACTCGGAAGTTCATTCATGGTTGACAGCGGTCTCATATCAAACACAAGCACTTATAATAATTCAGCCGTTATTCTCGGCATGGTCAATACCATGACAGGCAAGGAGGGCGGTATTGTAATATCAGAAAAAGCTCTCCAGCAGGCTACTATTGCTCCCACAACAGGTGAGGCAAGTGTAATAAAAATCGTTGTTATCTATGTCATACCGCTTATTATTGCAGCGGCAGGCATTATCGTACTGTTAAGGAGAAGAAATAAATGAAAAAGGCAGCAAAGGGCATTATCGGTCTCAGTGCGGCACTTGTTGTACTCGGAGGCGGTCTTGCAGCATTGAAGCTCACACAGCCCGAAGAAAACAATCAGGAGGAAAGTTCTTCACAGGTATCAGAAAATCCCGATGCAGGTGATGAAGTCGTTCTCATAAAAGACAAAAATATAACAGGTACAGACCCTGATACAGGGCTTGACCTCGAAGGCGTTATCGAAAAAGTTGATGTTAAAAATAAAACAGATGAGCTGCACGTTATAAAGAAAACCGACAAAACCGAAGATTCAGCCGCAACTTATACTCTTGACGGATATGACGATATTAACCTTAATACTTCGGTTGTGGGTACTCTTGCAAATAATGCCAACGGTATGCTCTCTGCCTCAACTATTGACGAAAACCCCGAAAATCTCGGAAAATACGGTCTTGAAAATCCTGAGATAACTGTTGATATAACCTATGAAACAGGTTCGCAGACTACTCTCATGATAGGCAACGAAACCCCCAAGGGCGGTGAAAAATATGTTATGACCAGCGAGGGAAATACTGTCTATACTGTAAAAAGTTCAACTCTTGCAAATTACAGCAAGACCTTATTCGATTTCATTCAGTCAACTATTGTGGAAACTCCCGACCAGAGCAATTATCCCATTGTCGAAAGCCTTAAAGTCGAAAGAGAAGATATCGACTATGATATCCTCCTTGAATATGACGAGAAAAGCAATGATGACGGCTATAACGGCGGTACTTCCGCAACACATTTAATGGTTCAGCCTGTTGAGGCTTATGTATCCGTTGAACGTTCAACAGATATAACAAACGGTATCTTCGGTCTTTCTTCAAAAGGCGTTTACAGCGTCCATTCAACTGAGGCAGATATCGCTGAGGCAGGTCTTAAAGAACCTTTCTGCACTGTTACTATGGACTGCGACAAGGACGAATATGACTATACTTTGTATCTCAGCGAGCCTTTCGCTGATGAGGATAACGGAAAATGCTGTTATGCCATGTTAAAGGGCGGAAATGTCATATATATAGTTTCCGCAGAAAATGCAAAGTGGCTCACTGTACAGCCCATTGACATAGCATCAAGAATTTTCATAGCATCTTATGTATGGAATATCACTGACCTTAAAGTTGAATGCGAGGGCGAAAATTATGATTTCGTCATAAAGCCCAAAGACCCCGATAACAAGCCCGAAACACTTTCTTCCGATGATTTTGTCACAACTCTCAACAATGCTGAATTTGATACCGAAAGATACAGACAGTTTTATAGTTTTCTGATAAGTGCATCTGCCGAAAATTTCGCCCTCGATGTCGAAATACCCGACAGTGAACCCCTTGCAAGCCTTGAATATACAGATTCCTATACAAACGAAACCGTAAAGATTGATTTCTATGACTATTCAAACCTTACGGCACAGGCAGTTATTAACGGAAAAAGTAAATTCTTTGTCGCTAAATCTTATGTAACTACTCTTATAGGAAATGCTAAGAAACTCAATACAGATGATGAATTTATAACAACATGGAAATAATAAGCTAAATTGACGATTTTAAATAAGGAGGAAAAAATGAACGAAAAATTCTATATTTACAAAGGTTATCCGCTTGTAAGAAGCGGGAATCAACTGTATTACGGCTATATGTCAGACCCTTATGTTATATGGATTACAATAGCTGAAACAAAAGAAGTTGACGGCGAAAAAATGACTTCAAAAGTCAGAATAGTTCAGCTTGATACCAATGAACCCAATCCGATTAAGGCATTTGTCAGAAATGCCGAGAGAGAATGTGGACTCTATGAAGCCCTTGACTTTGCAAAGGTATGGCTTGACAAAGCCCTTAAAAATTCATAACTTGCAGTTTTTTTCATATAAATATTATAAAAAACCTGTACCGGAGAGTACAGGTTTTTTTATGTGATTTTAATTGTCAATTAGTTATGTCTATGATGACAAACTCTGAAAAAGTACCTGTTTTGAAAGGTATTGCCCAGCCTGAAATTCCCGATGTAACTATGAAATCGGTATTGTTTCTTTTTTCAGTGCCGTAAACACGGTCATTTGCCTTAATCCAGAGACCTATCTGCCCTGCGGGAAATATATGTCCTCCGTGGGTATGACCTGAGAGAACAAGGTCAACTCCCGACTGGGCTTCTTCATCATATGCATTCGGCTGGTGGTCGAGAGTTATCATGTATTTTGAAGAATCGAGGTCTGATATAATATCCTGCATGGAGGAACGACCTCCGCTGCGCTGTTCTTCGGACTTGTCCTGTCTGCCTATCACATAGAAACTGTCATTTACAAGAATACTCTCGTCTTCAAGAATAATTACATTATTTTTTTCGAGTTCGGTGACGAGTTCATCGGTTTTGAAATTTCTGTACCCTTCATAATAGCCTTTGTCATGGTTGCCGAATATGAAATACACTCCGTAATTTGTCTTTGCATTTCCGAGGGCTTCACAGGCACGAATCATATCCTCTTTTTCCGAATCGTCATCGACAAAATCTCCTGCAATTACAAGGATATCGGGGTTAGTCTGATTAATGTGTTCAATCTGCTGTGCGAATTTTTCACCGTCAAGAGTTATGCCGAGATGAGAGTCTGCAATTTCTACGATTCTTAGATTATCCTGACCGAGGGATTTATTTGTTTTAAGCTGATACTGAGTTACAAATACATGATGTGCGAGATACCAGCCCATGCCGAGATAAACTGCTGTTATGAGTATTGCGGCGAGTCCCTCATAATTTTTTCTTATTTTGTCGGGGTCGGGCTTAGATTTTTTTAATTTTCTTATGAATGATGCAACTATGTCGCAGCCAATCCAGAATACAAAAAGATGAATAAATACTATGATTACAGACCATATGTTTATTATTGAAAATAATCCGCCTGTTATAATCAAAGGTATGACGGAAATTATCCATGAAAGAATTTTGTTTTTCTTTTCAAGCCTTTTAATGAAACTGAAACGGTGTATCCTTGAAACAAGATAGAAACTCGCTGCTATGGAGAGTATTATAAGAACTGCAAACAGAACTATCCACATCATGATTATTTTATAACAGCTTTTATTGCACTGAGAAGTTCGTCATAAGTTTCAAAGGCGGGGAGAGAGGGGTTATCATCTTTAATCTGCTGAGTGCTTCTGAAAAGGAATCCTGCCTTGCTTGCCTTAATCATGCCGAGGTCGTTATAGCTGTCACCGCTTGCGATAGTATCGTAGCCGATAGACTGGAGAGCTTTTACTGTTGTGAGTTTGGACTGTTCACATCTCATTTTGAAGCCTGTAATTTCGCCGTTTTCGGCAACTTCGAGACTGTTGCAGAAAATAGTCGGGTAGCCGAGTTTTTTCATAAGTGGAGAGGCAAACTGTGTGAAAGTATCGCTTATGATGATAACCTGACAGATTGAGCGCAGTTCATCGAGAAATTCCTTTGCGCCTTCCATGGGGTCGATTTTAGCGATAGTTTCCTGAATTTCTTTAAGACCAAGACCGTGTTCCTTTAAGATACCTAAACGCCAGTTCATAAGCTTGTCGTAGTCAGGTTCGTCACGGGTAGTTTTTTTGAGTTCGGGGATACCGCTCGCCTCAGCGAAAGCAATCCATATTTCAGGAACGAGAACACCCTCAAGGTCAAGACAAGTAATATACATAAATATACCTCCATTTAAAATCTGTTTGTAAAATTTTACATACTCATTATACACTATTTTTTCAGATTTGTAAAGCTTTTTATAATTTAATTATAATTTAAGCTGTAAATTTATTCATATGTAAAAAAATACTATTTAAATTTGTGCATATGAACAAAAAAATATCTGTGTACAGAAAATGTTTCTTAAAATCTTGACTTTATCCCGAAAAAAGGTCTATAATTACAGTGACAGGTTATAGTCCGTATAGGCACGGAAAATAACTAATATTATGTATCTTGGGAGGATATTAAACATGAACAACAAATTAAAGAGATTCGTTTCAATGACGGCAGCCGCTGTTATTTCGGCTGTTTCAATGCCTGCTGTTACACCTGTTACTGCGGCTGACACAACTTCTTTCCCTTATGTCATAGAGGGTGAGGACATGGAAGGAGCTGACTTGTGGACTTCGATATATCAGACTGAAATCCCCGGCTATTCGGGAAAGGGTTTCACATATATAACAGGCGGTCCTATGAGCTTTACAGTAAATGCTCCTGCTGACGGTATGTACTCAATTTTAGTAAAAGGTGCAGAGATACTCGATGAGAACGGCAAAAAGGAAGGACGTTTCCAGACCATTGAAGTAAACGGCAGTGAGTATTCAAAGACTGTTGCATATTCCGAGGAATGGACTGATTACGATTTCGGCATGGTAAGGCTTAAAAAGGGCGAGAACGAGATAAAGTTCCTCAACAAATACGGCTATATGGCTATCGACTATGTTACCGTTTCCGAGGCTGAATTTCCCGATCTGAGCATAGCTGACGATACTCTCACAGACCCCGATGCAACACCTGAGGCAAAGGCTCTCATGAAGTACATGAAGAGCGTTTACGGTAAGAATATCCTTTCAGGTCAGCAGGAAATATATGGCGGCGGTCACAGTGTTGAAACTACTATCAGATATGACGCATCTCAGGATAAATGCCTCGATTCAGACGGAAATGAATACGAAATAGACCGTGATTCAAAGGATACCGACAAGGACGGAAATACTTTCTACTGGCACTGCACAGGTTCTGACGGTCAGGTTTATACCTATAATTCACAGAACAGAAACTATGGCTATAATGACTATGATTTTGAGATGAAATATCTCGAAAAAACCACAGGCGAACTCCCTGCAATAAGAGGTTTTGACTTCGGAAGCTATTGCCCGTGTTATGCATGGGACGACGGTGTTGCTCAGAGAATTATTGACTGGGGTACTAAGAAAAACGGTATCGTTACTGCATCATGGCATATAAATGTACCTACCACAATGGCAGACTATACTCTCGGTGAACCGCTTGACTTTGCTAAAACTACTTACAGCGAAAAAACTGATTTCGTAACCGCAAACTGCTATAAGGAAGGTACTGACGAATATGAGTATTTCCAGCTCTGTATCAAGAATCTTGCCGCTGAATTGCAGAAAATTCAGGACGCAGGCGTTCCGATAATTTTCAGACCTCTCCATGAAGCTGAGGGAAACGGTCCTGCTGACGGAAAAGGTGCATGGTTCTGGTGGGCTAAGGAAGGCGCAGAAGTTTATAAGAAACTCTGGGATTTCCTCCGTGACGAACTTCAGAACAAGTACGGTCTGCATAACCTCATATGGGAACAGAACCTCTATACATGGGGCGATACTTCAAATCAGTGGTATTCAGGCGATGACAAGGTTGATATTGTCGGATATGACAAGTATAACACACAGTATCACCGCCATGACGGAAATGCTTCGGGCGTTCCGAATGAAGATGCTGAGGCAGGTATTTTCTATGCGCTCTATGATATGATTGGCGGAAAGAAGATTATCGCTATGGCTGAAAATGATTCAATCCCAAGCCTTACAAATATGGAGGTTGAACACGCTTACTGGTCATATTTCTGCCCGTGGTACGATTCAGAACAGGCTCATTTCGTAATGGGCGAGGAATACCAGAATGTTGATACTCTCACTGAACTTTACAAGAGCGATTTCTGCATAACTCTTGATGAACTTCCTGCAAATCTCTACACTGATTCAGATAAGCCCGATGATGTTAAAGTCACTACAACAACTACTACCAATGATTCCGATACTGATTCTGCTCTCAAAGGCGATGCGAATGAGGACGGAAAAGTAAGTATCTCAGATGCTGTAAGAATCTTGCAGTATGTAGCAAATGCAAGTAAGTATGACCTTTCATCTCAGGGAAAAATAAATGCTGATGTTGACGGAAAGGCTGGCGTTACAGGTTCAGATGCCGGTGAAATCCAGAAATATGATGCAGGTCTTATAAAGGAATTTAAGTAATAATTTATAATATTTCCGCTCGTATTCTTATGGGCGGAAATATTATAAGGGGGAATTGTAATGAAAAATAAAAGAATTTTATCTGCGGCTGTTGCTGTTGTTTCAGCCTTTGCAGTTTCAGCATCACCTTTATGCTATAACTGCGGATTTTCTGCAAATGATTCCATAACCGCAGATGCCGCAGATGCAAATATCACCATTGACGATATGCCTGCCGATTTCAAAGCGGCTGCGGACTGGATATGGACTAACAGAATTGAAAGAGAACAGTCAACCGTCCGCAGAAATACTGTTTTCGACCAGATTGATGCAGGCAAGGGTACTATAAATTATGTTGTTAAATGGCAGTCATACAGACAGGTTACTTATGAACAGAGACAGAAATTTGAGAAAATGCTCTCTGACTGTATCAATGCATGGAATGACTGGCTTGCGGGTTATGACGGCTGGAAATATGACCATATTGATGTAAAAGTAGTGGGCTGGGCTGTAATTGACAAAAATTCAATGCTTGATGTTCATGACGATGAAGTCATATATACAGATACGAAATATTATGATTCGCAGTATGATACTTCAAACGGCAATGAGGAAATTCCGAATCTTGAACCTTTTGCACCGTCTGAGCTTTCAAGATTTGACCATTTCTTTGATACTTCATACCAGTATCCGGGCGGTCTTGACAAGAGATTTGATATGTATGCATGGGCAACACAGGGATTCCCGTATATAGGCGGCTGCGGGGGCGACTGGGGGCAGAGACTCGGTGATGTCGCTTATCTGAATATGCTTGACGGTGAAAATCTCCATGTGCTTGAACATGAAATAGGTCACGGCTTCGGAATGACTGATTTCTACGGCAGTGAGGGCGAAAGTGACGGATACCCCATAGGCGGATTCCCGGGGGGAGAAAATTCTATCATGATGGCTGGTTCAGCAACTAAAATTACCAATTTTGACGGCTGGATGCTCCGCTATATGTGGACTAAAATAAAGAATGAGGAAGGACGTTTTGACCTCTCGAACACTCAGCCTGATATTGATGATGATATTCATGAGTACGGAAATATAAAACTTGACCTTCCCGAAATAGATGCCTTTCAGGGTGATGACCTGAATATAAGACTTCACGCTTCAAATCCTGACAATGATGAAGTACCTGTTTATTCGGCTGAATTTGATATAAAATATGATATTCCGATGACATATCAGTGGTATGACAGAGGCTCATATTATAATTGTGACGTTGAGGAGCATGATACTTATGTACACGTTAAGTTTACTGCGGACAATGAGGATATAACCACGATTAACGATGACAGCGGTTTATTCTATCTTGGTCTTAAAGTACCTGATGACTGCCCTGTCGGAACTTATCCGCTTTATCTTGACAATGTTGTTTTCAAGGATATTAACGGAAATGATTTGTCAGGAAATGTAACTCTCGTGGACGGAAAAATAAATGTTTTCGGCAAGGAAACCACTACTCAGACTACTGCAACAATTCCCGTTGAAACTACTACAACTACTACAACAACAGGCGGTGAAGATGTATCCCGTGAACAGAAAAATATATCTTTTACTGCCGAAATAGAAGATATAGGTGCAGGCACGGTAAGATTCAAGGGTATCGGAACATTCAGCTTTACTGATGTAAATAATTACTATGGCGGAAATGAAAATTTCAACCTCTCCCATTACGAAAAAGGTGATGTAGTCAGCATAGATTTCGACTTTTCAACAGGATATTCGGGAATCTATGACCGCATAGAAAAAATTAACTCCCTCGAACTCGTTCAGAATGTCCGTGAAACTACAACAACTACCACAGATGATACAACAGGTACTTCAACGGAAACTACTGTATCAGAAGAAAATGTATCAGGTCTGAAAGGCGATGCAAATGAGGACGGAAAAGTAAGTATCTCCGATGCTGTAAGAATTTTACAGTATGTAGCCAATTCAGGCAAATATGAACTTTCAGAACAGGGAAAAATAAATGCCGATGTTGACGGAAAGGCTGGCGTTACAGGTTCAGATGCCGCCGAAATCCAGAAATATGATGCAGGTCTTATAAAAGAATTTAATTAATGTTAAAGGACGCTGAAATATGCGTCCTTTTTTCACATGATGTTCATTTGACAAATCAGATATAAGATGTTATAATTATAGTGCTATTCACTAAAGGTAATTTTAACCCCATTTCAGACAAGGGGGGCTTGGGGGGATAAAGCTGCCCCTTGACATGAGAGTGAACGGAGTGTAACGCAGTGAACGAAATGTCAAGTCTCAAAAGGCAGCTCCCCCCATTTCAGACAAGGGGGGCTTGGGGGGATAAAGCTGCCCCTTGACATGAGAGTGAACGGAGTGTAACGCAGTGAACGAAATGTCAAGGCTCAGAGGGCAGCTCCACCCATTTCAGACAAGGGGGGCTTGGGGGGATAAAGCTGCCCCTTGACATGAGAGTGAACGGAGTGTAACGCAGTGAACGAAATGTCAAGGCTCAAAAGGCAGCTCCCCCCATTTCAGATAGGAAGTGATTGAAATTTGAATGAAAATATTATAAATGAAATAAAAGAAAAAATCAGCGGAAATAAACTCGCTTATGTCAGAAGTTTCGGCTGTCAGCTTAATGTCTCGGACGGCGAAAAAATAAAAGGTCTGCTGAAAAAAATGGGCTTTGATTTCACTGATGACGAAAATAATGCCGATATTATTATTCTCAATACCTGTGCAGTGCGTGAAAATGCTGAGGACAGAGTTTTCGGAATCGTGGGAAGTATGAAGAAATTAAAAGAAAAAAATCCCTCGCTCATTATTGCAATCGCAGGCTGTATGACTGCTCAGGGACATATTGCCGAGAAAATTAAAAAATCATATCCGCAGGTTGATATTGTTGTGGGAACTTCCGCTATAAACAGTCTGCCGAAACTTCTGCTTGACTGCCTGAACGGTCAGAAATTTTCTGCGGATATAAATGAATATGATGATTTTTCGGAGGCTGTCGAACAGGTAAGGGAAAGCAGTTTCAAGGCATCTGTCCCGATAATGTTCGGCTGTAATAATTTCTGTACTTACTGCATTGTACCATATGTAAGAGGCAGGGAAAGAAGCAGAAAACCCGATGATATAATCAATGAAGTCAGACAGCTTGTGAATGACGGGTATAAGGAAATTATGCTCCTCGGTCAGAATGTGAACTCCTACGGAAATGACCTCGGAAATGATATCAGTTTCCCGAAATTGTTAAGAATGATTAATGATATTGACGGGGATTTCTGGATAAGATTTATGTCATCTCACCCAAAAGATGCATCAGAAGAACTGATAGACGCTATTTTTGAATGTGATAAAGTCGCTAAACATCTGCATCTGCCCGTACAGAGCGGAAGCAATGAAATATTGCGGAAAATGAACAGAAATTATAATACCGAAAAATATCTCTCCATTGTGGATTATATCAGAAGCAAAGACCCGCAGTTTTCACTCACTACTGATATTATTGTGGGATTTCCGAATGAATCGGACAAGGATTTTCAGGATACTCTCGATATTATGAATAAAGTTAAGTATGATAACATATACTCATTCATATATTCAAGACGTTCAGGCACAAAAGCCGCTGATATGCAGGATTCAACAGACGAAAAAACCAAAGGTCTGCGTATGAGAAAACTCCTCGAAATTCAGAGGAATATTTCGACAGAGCATTATAAACGCTTTATCGGTAAAACTCTGCGTGTACTCGCTGACGGCAAAGCTAAAAAATCTGACGGATATCTCACGGGTAAAAGCAGCGAATTTATCATAGTCGAATTTAAAGGCGATGAATCCCTTATAGGTCAGTTTGTGGACGTTAAAATAACTGAGGCTATGAACTGGGCGGTAAAAGGGGTAATTAATGTATAATCAGAATTGTCAATGATTCAAAGATTCAAATTATAAAACAGGGGGCTTGGGGGAAAAGCCGCTGTCTTGCCACGATGAACGAACGACAGTGAGTGAATGTGGCAAGGCATAATCAGCGGCGTTCCCCCATTCAGGATAAAAGGGGCTTGGGGGAAAAGCCGCTGTCTTGCCACGATGAATGAACGAAAGTGAGTGAATGTGGCAAGGCATAATCAGCGGCGTTCCCCCATTTAGGATAAAAGGGGCTTTTGGGGAAAAGCTACCCCACTCAAAATAAGAAAGGAATATAAAAATGGCAAGAAATAAATACGCACTCTGCTGTGCTTTAAGACACATCTATTTTAATGACTTCGGTCTGGAAAAAACTTTTATCATGAGTGACCTTCTGGCGGTTACTTCATATTACAGCGACCAGAATACTCCGCCCGAAATCACTGAAAATTATAAGAAACTCCATATGTGGCTTACAAAAGTCGAAATGTTCAAAAAATTCCAGCATGAACCAAGTGATGTCATGATTGAAAATATTATGCAGGAACTTCAACTCATAGATATAAATTCTATGCTGAGATATGTCAAGGAGAAAGCAACCGAAGCAGGCGATTTGTCCATGCAGCACGTTAAGGGCGACAATACTAAATGGTGAGTAATTTGTCTTAATTTAATTATAAATTAATAATGGGTTCTGCATTAAGAAAGGATTTTTTATGAAAAAATTAATTGCATTTGGTTTTTGTCTTATGGCTGTTCTGACAGGCTGCGGAACAACCGACAATATGGATAATACATCATCTGCTCCTGTTTCAGAAATAAAAACAGAAGAAATATCAACGGAAATTCCTTCCGAAACTGCCGCTGAGGAAATTATCGTCACAACTGCCGTTGAAACGGAAATTTCCGAAACTGTCACAACAAGCATTTATGTTGCTGTGCCGAAAGAAACTTCTGCACCTGTAACTTCTGCCGAAACCGTCACGACAATTCAGAATCTGCCTGAGGCTATCGTAACTTCTCCGATTCGTGAACCCGATACCGTAAAGCCTGACAGACAGACCGTTGTTGAATCATATAAGAAAATTATCCGTACAAGAATTGAAAAAATTATGAATGAGGGCGCAGGAACTGTTCTGCTGAACTATGCCCTTTATGATATGGACTATGACGGAACTCCCGAACTGCTTGTGAAATATGGTACTTGTGAGGCTGATTTCAGAATAGGAATTTTCAAGTATCAGTCTGACGGAATGATAACTCTTGCTGATGATATGGGTGGAAGTCATACAAGTTTCGGCTATGATTACGTTGCAAACCAGATTGTACTTGTCAATGGTCATATGAATTACGGTCACATGGCATGGTATGACATTGACGAAAACGGTCAGCTCAGATTCCTGATAGATACGGGAGAATTTGAATACGGTACAGGCGAGGATTTTGATGAAAGCTTTGAGGCGATTATGAAAAAATATAACGTTGCATGGCTGGATTCAAGCGAATTTTTCGGAAATGAACTGACATGGGTGTATCACTATCAGGACGGACAGCTTAAAACAGAAGAATACGGAGGATATGACTTCACATACCTCGAAAATTATGCTTTTTGACAGGAAAGGATTTTTTAAACTATGGATATTATAGAACTTACAAGAGAACTCGGAAAGGCTTTGCAGAATGATGACAGATTCATCGCCTATAACCTCGCTAAACAGGCTAACGACAATGATGAGGAACTTCAGAACCTGATAAACAGCTTTACGGATATGCAGAAGAAACTCAATGAAGAACTCCGCAAGGAAGATTCAGACAGCGAGAATTTAAAGGAAATCGACAGAACTATCAAATCAACCTATAACAAAATCATGAGCAACAAGAATATGATTGTTTTTACAGCAGCACAGAAATCCCTTGAAAGCCTTGTACAGAACATGACACAGATAATCAACCTCTGCGCCAACGGCGAAGACCCTGATACCTGTCAGCCTTCATCAGGCTGTTCGGGAAGCTGTTCAACCTGCGGAGGCTGTTCCTGATTCACGATTCAGAACGGAAAATTTTTGTCTTTTGAATTTTAGAAAGAGGATATTTATGAATATAGACAGAGAAAAAATCTCCCCTATGATGAAACAGTATTTTGAGGTCAAGGATAAATATGAGGACTGCGTATTGTTTTTCAGGCTGGGAGATTTTTATGAGATGTTTTTCGATGATGCAATAAAAGTTTCAAAGGCTCTCGAATTAACTCTTACAGGCAGGGACTGCGGTCTTGAAGAACGTGCGCCCATGTGCGGAATACCTTACCATGCCGCTGATATGTATATCAAAAAATTAATAGATATGGGCTTCAAAATAGCAGTCTGCGAACAGCTTACAGACCCCGCAGAAACAAAGGGAATTGTCGTGCGTGATGTCATAAAAGTCGTAACTCCCGGAACTGTCACTGAAAGCAGTATGCTCGATGATGGAAGCAATAACTATATTTGCAGTATTTTCTGCAATGAAAATGAAAAATCCTGTGCTGTCGCATCTGCGGATATTTCAACAGGCGAGGCTTATCTCAGTGTTTTCAGCGGAAAAGACTATGAATCAGAAGTCATAAACGAACTTTCAAGGTGCAGACCTGCTGAAATTATTATAAGCGAAGATTTTTTATCACTGAAAAATGTTGCGGATTTTATAAAAATCCGTTTGCAGTGTGCTGTCACACTGCGTGACAGGGAATGTTTTACATCTCAGAACAGAAAAGACTATGTAAATGAAATTTTCGGAACTGACAGCGTAAAACAGCTCGGACTGTCAGAAAACGGCTGCGATATCTGCGCTGTATGCGGTCTTTTCGACTATATAAGAGATACCCAGAAATCAAATGTTTCAAGATTTACCGCAATAGAAATTTTAAGCGGTGATTATTTCATGGGTCTTGACTTAAATTCAAGAAGAAATCTCGAACTCACCGAAACTATGCGGAGCAAAGAGAAAAAAGGCTCTCTGCTGTGGGTGCTTGACAGCACTGAAACTTCCATGGGCAGACGACTTCTCAAAAACTGGATTGAACAGCCTTTGAGAAGTCCTGCGAGAATTATTGAAAGACTTGATGCTGTTGAGATGCTGAAAAACAATGTCACCATACTCGGCGATATCAGGGAACTGCTTTCAAAAGTCTACGATATCGAAAGACTTATGACAAAAGTCATGTATAAAACAGCTACTCCCCGTGATATAAAGGCTCTTTCAGCTACCGCAGTACAGATTCCTATGATTAAACAGGAACTTTCAAAGCTCGGCAATTCAAAGCTTCTGTCAAGATATAACAGCAATATTTCCACGCTTGACGAAATTGTGAACCTTGTCGAAAAGGCAATAAATGACGAACCGCCCGTATCCGTAAAGGACGGAGGAGTTATAAAGGACGGCTTCAATCAGCAGCTTGATGAACTGCGCCATATAATGACCCACGGAAAGGAAATAATAGATAATATAGAACAGCGTGAAAAGGAAAGTACAGGTATTAAAAACCTTAAAACAGGCTTTAACCGTGTGTTCGGATATTACCTCGAAGTAACACGCTCCTATTATGAACTTGTGCCGAAAGAATGGATAAGAAAACAAACCCTTGCAAATGCCGAAAGATTTATAACCGAAGAACTCAAAAATGCTGAAAATTCCATACTCGGTGCAAAGGACAAGGCTCTGTCCCTCGAAGCGGATATATTTGCGGAAATAAGGGAATTTCTCGCATCAAAACTCGCAGAAGTACAGAAAACCGCCTCTGCAATAGCATCTGTTGATGTACTCTGTTCATTTGCGGAAGTCTCTTTAAACAATAATTATGTCAAGCCTGATATTGCCATTGACGGTGCAATTGACATAAAGGCAGGCAGACACCCTGTAATTGAACTTATGCTGACAGATGACGTATTCGTCCCGAATGATATCTATACGGATACCAAAAACGACCGCATGGCAATAATTACAGGTCCGAATATGTCAGGCAAATCTACATATATGCGACAGACTGCACTTATAGTTCTCATGGCACAGATTGGGTGTTTTGTCCCTGCATCTTCTGCAAGAATATCGGTAGTTGACAGGATTTTCACAAGAGTAGGTGCATCAGATGACCTTACATCAGGACAGTCAACATTCATGGTTGAAATGAGTGAAGTTTCCGATATACTTAAAAATGCCACTCCCGACAGTCTTGTTATCCTCGATGAAGTGGGAAGGGGTACTTCTACTTTTGACGGTGTGAGCATCGCAAAGGCAGTTGCAGAATATATCTGCAATTCAAAAAAACTCGGCTGCAAAACTCTTTTCGCAACCCATTATCATGAATTAATCGGTCTTGAAAATGAACTCGAAGGCGTTAAAAATTACAGCATATCAGTAGTGAAAAGCGGCGGAAGTATAAGATTTCTCCGAAAAATCGTAAGGGGAGGTATCGACCAGAGTTACGGAATTGATGTTGCAAAACTCGCAGGACTCCCCGCAAAAGTCATTGAACGTGCAAGACAGCTCCTTTCTGAAATGGAAAAGGAACACAGTGTAAACAATACTGTACAGACTGAATCAGATGAACAGATAAGCTTTGAAACAATGAACCGTGATTCTGCACTGTCTGTCCTCGAAAAAACAAATATAAATGAACTCACTGACAGCGAATGCCGTGAACTTCTCATAAAAATGAACAGTCTTATAAATTCATGAGGTGAAAGGAGAAAAAATGCCGTCAATAAAATTATTGAGCAAGGAATTGTATGAACTTATTGCCGCAGGCGAAGTTATTGAAAGACCTGCATCAGTTATAAAGGAACTTGTCGAAAATTCAGTAGATGCAGGTGCGGAACATATAACTGTCGAAATAAAAGACGGCGGTATCACTTATATGAGAGTGACAGATGACGGCTGCGGTATGTCTTTCGATGAAGTACCGACAGCTTTTCTCCGCCATGCCACAAGCAAGATAAATTCAAAAGATGACCTTGACGAAATTTATACACTCGGTTTCAGAGGTGAAGCACTTGCATCTGTTACGGCAGTATCAAAAGTCGAGGTAATGACAAAACAGAAAAATGATGAGTACGGTACTCTTTACCATACGGAGGGCGGCGAGAAAATTCTCCACGAAAAAAGCGGCTGTCCCGATGGTACAACCATTATAGTCCGTGACCTTTTCTATAATGTCCCTGCAAGGGCTAAATTTCTTAAAAAAGATGTCACGGAAGCTAATACGGTATATCAGATTTTGCAGAAAATAGCCGTTTCGCACCCTGAAATTTCCTTTAAGCTTATACGCAATAATTCAGCCGTATTCACTTCATCAGGGGACGGAAAGCTTTATTCGGCAATATATTCCGTTTTCGGAAAGGATTTTGCAAATGACCTCATTCCCCTTGACTATGAATACAATAATATTCGTATAAGCGGATATACTATAAAACCGCTGTATTCAAAGGGCAACAGGATATTTCAGAATTTTTTCGTGAACGGAAGATATGTGCGTTCAAAATTATGCGCCGCAGCACTCGAAAATGCATACACAAATATGATAATGAGCGGTAAATTTCCTGCGTGTGTGATGATGATTGAACTTTCTGCATCAAATATGGACGTTAATATACACCCTTCAAAGGCAGAAGTAAGATTTACAAATGAAAAGGATATTTCAGATGCAATATTCTTTGCAGTAAAAAATGCTTTTGTGAAAAACGGGCTTATCTATGAATTTGACATGAAGCCTGCACAGAATTATACAAAACCTGCCGAAACACCCCGGAACTTTACGCAGATGATTCTTACACCAGTCAGCGAAATCGAGGACAAGGAAAAGGAAATCGCTGAACATGACAGATTATACGGCACTGAACTCAAACCGCCCGTGAAAGAAGTCTATGACCCGAAAAATGACAGGAATTTTTACAGAACTTCATCTGCTCCGCCCCGTGACAATGTAGCCGCAAAAAGACATTCCGAAATTCAAAACGATGTCAGACCCGATGAAATTCATGAAAATATCAGTGAAACTCAAATCCATGAAAATTTAAACCGGACAGTACAGACCGAACCCGAAAACAGTTATAAATATATCACGGAAAATATTATAAATCAGCCTCCGCAGGAGGATATCAAGCCCTATGAAGATGAACCGCCCTTTGAAACGGAATTTCCCGATATAAAAGTAATAGGCGAGGCTTTTGGTCTTTATGTAATATGTGAAAGCGGCAACAAGCTGATTATGATAGACAAGCACGCCGCACATGAAAGAATTATCTTTGAACGCCTTAAAAGCCGTAACTGCCGTCAGTACTGCCAGAATCTCCTCACGCCTGTAAAATTGATGCTCACTTCGGAAGAAACAGATGCGCTCGCAGATAATACGGATATGCTCGTAGATATGGGATTTCAGATTGATTTTTCAGATAATCAGCTTGTCAGTATTACCGCAGTACCGACATTTGCAATGGAACTCGATATAGAGAATATAATACAGGAAATAGCCGTAAATCTTATCCTGTCAAAGCATGACCCCAAATCCCATGCACTTGATGATATTCTCCATACAGTTGCCTGCAAAGCCGCCATAAAAGCCAATGACAAAAATACTCCCGAGGAAATGAAAGCCCTTGCGGAGCAGGTGTGCTATAATGACAGTATACGTCACTGTCCTCACGGCAGACCTGTTATGTTTACAGTGACAAAATATAATATAGACCATCAGTTTAAAAGAACATGATTATTTACAGGGGGATTATATGAAAAAGAAAATATTAGCTCTGATATCTGCGGCAGCTATGCTTACAGGCTGCGGAAACAACGCTTCATTAAAAAAAGAAGAATTACAGCTTCCGTCAAAATATGCGCCTTATGAAATAGTAAAAGTTGAGCCTGCATTTGAGGAGGGAAAAAATTCCCAGTGGTATCAGGATTTCTGCCGTCAGCTTCTTGAATACAGCAACGAACCTGTTGTTGAGGGAAAAATCAGCAAGAAAGAATTTCAATGTGCCTTGCGTGAGATAATCAACGATTTGCCCGATGTTTTCTGGCTTACAGATGCATGGTTTGATATGGGGTCAAAACGCACAAGACTTGAATTTAATTATATGCAGGGCTGTGACGAGAATAATATAAAAACTATGCATGAAGAACTCGAAAAGGCTGCAAAGGATATTATAAGCCTTATTCCCGAAAATTCAAGCGACTATGAAAAGGTACTCTTTGTGCATGACTATATTGCCCAGAGTGTTGCATATGACACATCTGTGGACTTTGAAACGGGAAGCGGTTTGTGCTATACGTCATACGGCTGTCTTGTCCGGAAAAAAGCCGTTTGTCAGGGATATGCGGAGGCATTTACCTATATAATGAACCTCCTCGGCATAGAATCAGGTGTTTGTGCAGGGGATACCTATGCAGGCGGTCATGCATGGAATTATGTAATGATTGACGGGGAATATTACTGGCTTGATATCACATGGGACGATACGGATAACGATACTTTCCCCGTATCACACAATTATTTCCTTTTCAATGACGAAATGATGAGCCACACAAGAAAAGCAGAATGGGAACAGAATTTCGTTCCCGTATGCACCGAAACAAAATATAACTGGTTTGCCGTTAATAATACATTGCTTGACAGCTATGATTTGGATACGATAAAAAAACTCTCGGAAGAACACAGCGGTAATTCACTTGAACTCATGTTCACTGATTTTGAATCGTATACTGCCGCTTTGCAGGGGCTTGTTATTGACGGAAATATAAACAAGCTTGCGGGAATAAGTACAGCATCTTCATATTATCATGATGACAGAAATTATTCGTTTACGATAATATATTGACACGGGAGTATATCATGTGTTTCAGAAGGAGAAATTTATGACGGACAAACCTTTTGTGCTTGCAATTGTCGGTGCAACTGCATCGGGTAAAACATGGCTCGGAATCGAAATTGCAAAGAATTTTAACGGTGAAGTTGTTTCCGCAGATTCAATGCAGATATACAAGGGACTTGATATTGCCTCAGCTAAACCGACTAAGGAGGAAATGCAGGGAATACCGCATCATCTTATAGATTTCCTTGAAAGAGATGTTTCATTCAGTGCCGCAGACTATGTAAAACTTGCAAACGAAAAAATACAGGATATTCTCAGAAGGGGCAAGCTTCCGATTGTAGTGGGCGGTACGGGACTTTATATAGATTCCCTGCTTGAAAATGTGAAGTTTTCCGAAGTGAAATCAGATGAGAATTACCGCAGGGAATTATATAATATCGCCAAAACTCAGGGAAATGACGTTCTGTATCGGAAACTCATTGACATTGACCCCGCAGCCGCCGAAAATATCCACATGAATAACGTGGTGAGAGTCGTCCGTGCATTGGAAGTCTTTCACGTTACAGGCAGAAAATTCAGCGAACTGAAAGCCGAAAGCAAAACGCAGGAAAGCCCCTACAATTCACTTATCATAGGTCTTAACTGCTCAGACAGAAATATCCTCTACAAAAGAATAAATCAGCGTGTTGACGAAATGCTCGCAAACGGTCTTGTCGATGAGGCAAGAAATATCTGGATTAAGGGAGATATGAAAACCGCTGCAAATGCCATAGGCTATAAGGAACTTATTCCATTCTTTGAGGGTATATCTCCGCTCAATGAATGTGTCGACAAAATAAAACAGGAAACTCGTAGATATGCTAAAAGACAGCTCACATGGTTTAGAAGAAATGACCGTATAGAGTGGATTATTTTTGATGATTTTAGTCAAAAACATCAAATTTATCAAAAAGCTGAAAAAACTATGGTAAAATACAGAAATCCGTGATATAATAATAATGTATATTTGTAGTATGCAGCCATGCAGACAAGTATATTGATTACATAAAGACTGGAGAATGTGTATGAACAAAACTCTTAATTTACAGGACGCTTTTCTCAATCAGTGCAGAAAAGAAAGAATTGCCGTTACCATTATCCTTACAAACGGCTTTCAGTTTAAAGGCATGGTAAGAGGTTTCGACAGCTATGTCGCTATCTTTGACTGCGACGGAAAACAACAGCTCGTCTATAAGCACGCTATCTCTACCATTATCCCCGCAAAAGCTGTCTCTATCCTCGATACTGCTGAAAAAGGCGAATAAGTCGGTGATGTGAATGCGTTCAGGAAAACCTGAAAGTTCCCCCGTTGTGAAACTCCTGAGGAATTTCGTCCTCGTGCTTACAGTGGTTATGTTCGGAAGCATTGTCCTTAATTTCCGTACAGAAGAAAGCCCCACCGAAACGGCACTCATGGACGAGGCTGTCCTTTCAACTAAGTTAAAAGGCGTTTTTATAAGAAATGAAGAACCTGTAACTTACAGCGGAAACGGAGTTCTCAGCTATAATGTCAACGACAGCGGTAAAGTCGGCATGGGTACTGTCATCGCTCAGGTTTATCCCGATGATACCCAGATTGCCATAAACAGCGAAATAGAAAGACTTCAGCGGAAACTCGACATACTCAAAAAAATCCAGAACCCCGGTACTCTCGAATCCGCCCAGCCGGGTTCTCTCTCGGAAAGTATAGAGGAAAATTACAGAAGCCTTGTTTATGCAAGAGATATGAAAGATTACGCTTCACTCGAAGATATTGTCGAAAATATCCTCATACAGATGAGTACCTATCAGATAATTACCGATGAAGTCGAAAATTTTGACGGTCAGGTCTCGGATATAAATATCAAGCTCGACGAACTTAAAAAAGAATCCGTCAAGCCTGCCGAAATTATTACTTCTTCCAAACCTGCATATTTCGTAAGCTACTGCGACGGCTATGAGGATATTTTTTCAATCGACAAACTGCCGTCAGTTACCATAAGTATGCTCGATGATGTGGTTGACGAAAAAAGCAAGGAAAAAAATATTGTGGGCAAGCTTATTGACGGCTATCACTGGTATCTCGCAGGCGTTATAGACAATTCCCACCACAGCTATAATGTGGGAGATAATGTCAAACTAAGGTTTGAATCCTCCGCAGATACTTTCGATGCCCAGATAACCGAAATACGGGACGAGGGCGATACAGCCGAAAGTATCATAATAGCCGAATGCAGTCAGTTCAATTATGACCTCGTTCAGCACCGCACCGAAAATGCCGAAATTATCAAGGGCGTTTACAGTGGTCTTAAAATTCCGAGAGAAGCCATAAGATTCGCTGATGTAGTGGAAGTGCAGGAAGATGAGGATGGAAACGAAGTCTCCTCCGTTACAAATTACAAGGGCGTTTATATAAGCAAGGGCGAACAGGTCGTCTTTAAAAAAATAGATGTCATCTATGAAGGCGGAAATTATGTGCTGTCTGCCGTACATGATGACGATGCATCATACCTCGCCCTCTATGATGATATTATGATTGAAGGTGTTGATTCCAATGGCGAATGAGTTTGATTATATCAGGGAAAATCTCAGGGTTATACAGGATAAGGTCGGACAGGCTCAGGAAAAATCAGGAAATAATGTCAGAATTATGGCTGTTACCAAAACCGTCCCGCCCGAAGCTGTCAATTATGCCGTAAGTCTCGGCATAGACCTGCTCGGAGAAAACAGAGTTCAGGAGTTTCTCTCAAAACAGGAAAGCTATGACAAGTCCGCACAGGTTCATATAATAGGTCACCTGCAAACAAATAAAGTCAAGTATATAATAAATTCAGTAAACATGATTCAGTCCGTTGACAGCCTGCGCCTCGGTCAGGAAATTAACCGTCTCGCAGAAAAAAACGGAAAAATTATGGACGTACTCTGCGAAGTCAATATCGGCGGTGAAGATTCAAAAAGCGGCGTGTCCCCCGAAAACCTCAAAGACCTTGTAACTGAACTGTCTCAGCTCAGTTATATAAAAGTAAAGGGTATCATGACTATCCCGCCTCCGTCAGACAGCGATATCTTCCTCGGACGTACTCAGGAACTTTTCAACAGTCTGAAAGATTCCGACATAAGCGGAGCAGATATGGATATACTGTCAATGGGTATGTCGAATGACTACGAAAAGGCAATACTCCACGGTTCAAATCTCGTGAGAATAGGTACTGCCCTTTTCGGAGCAAGAAATTACAGAAATATATAATCCGTTTCGGGAGTGTTCCGCATAAGCTTCCGAATATCACTTGAATATAATATGCGGGGAATGGAGTTACTATTATGAAAATTTTTGAAAATATCAAAGATTTCTTTTTCACTGCCGATGAGGACGAACCCGAAACAAATGAGCCTGTCGCTGCTGAACCACAGCCGGCACCCGAAAGACCCGTTTACAATAATCCCGCACCCGTCGAGCGTGAGGAAACAGTAGTCAATAATGATGTGCCGCCAAGAAGGAGTAATAAAGTAGTGAATATTCAGACAACAGCACAGCTTCAGGTAGTCCTTGTGAAACCATCTGCCTTTACAGATGCAAAACAAATCGCTGACCACCTTATAGCCAAGAAAACAGTGGTCCTTAACCTTGAAACAGCTTCTCCCGAAAATAAAAGAAGAATTATAGACTTTCTCGTGGGAGTTGCCTACGCAAACGGCGGAAGCCTTAAACCTGTCGCAAATCTCACATATATCATCACACCCTATAACGTAGGATTCATCGGCGAGGACCTCGTTGGAGAACTCGAAAACAACGGAGTGTTTATCTGATGAATAACAGCAGTGACAAGCTGTTTTATGCAAAACTTGAAGATATGACAGACCTCTGCGATAAAAACAGCATAATTGTCTTTTCAAAATTTCTTGACGAAAGACAATGCATACTCGCACAGCAGTGGTGCAGCCGCAATACGGGAAGCCTTAATTTTCAGCTATGGGGAGGCTTTCCGCAGGCAAGACGGAAAATTCTTGCAGTATACCCCGATTACTGCGAAAGCTTTGTGAAAGATGAATTTCCTGTAAAATGCCTGACATTCAATTACAGACAACAGGATAAACTCACACACAGGGATTTTCTCGGCACTTTTATGGGCATGAACTTCAAAAGAGAACTTATAGGCGATATAGTAACAGACGAGGGCATTGCGCAAGTCTTTGTCAATGATGTCGCTTCATCTCTTATATCCGCTCAGGTGCGGAAAATCGGAAAAACAGGCGTGAAAATATCCGACAGTCAGCCCTTTTCACTCGAAATAAAACAGGAATATAAGGAAATATCAGCCACAGCCGCTTCAATGCGGCTTGACTGCATAGTCAGTATTGCCGCAGGTGTCAGCAGAGAAAAAGCTGCCGCCCTTATAAGAGCAGAAAAAACCGATGTCAACCACTTTACAGTTACTTCTCTGTCGCATGAGCTTCACAAAGAGGATATTATATCCATAAGAGGCTGCGGAAGATTCATTCTCGCAGATATAGGCGCAGTTACCGCCAAAAACCGTATCCACATTCTATTGAAAAAATTTATATAAGAGGTGAAGCACTATGATATCATCAAAAGACATAAGAAACAAAAAATTCGAGAAAGCCGCTTTCGGCTACAATCAGGAAGAAATGGACGAGTTTCTCTCTCAGCTCGAAACAGAACTCGATGAGCGTGACAGAGAACGTGAGGAGGCTAACAAGAAAATAAATATCCTCGCAGACAAAGTCCGTGACTACATGAAAGACGAAGATGCCCTCAAAGATGCCCTCCTTGGCGCACAGAAACAGGGTCATCAGGTTATAAACGAAGCTAAGGACAAGGCAGAACGTATCATAAGAGAAGCTCAGGCAAAAGCCGATGCTATCGAAAATGAATCCAAAAAAAGACACGAAGCTTCAATCGCAAGATATGAGGCTGAAATCGAAAGAGAAAAACAAGCCCTCGCAGATGCACACCGTGAAGTTACTGAATTTAAAAAAGTTCTCTTTGAACTCTATAAGGAGCATCTTGCACTTATTTCCGATATGCCCCAGTACGATGAGGAATATATCGAACAGATTTCCTCAGGTACTAACAGCTCACTGTCAGAAACCGCTCAGGAACAGACCGAAGAAGTTAAAACAGTCGCAGGAGGCTTTACTATCGAGGAAGCTGCCGCAGTCATAAGAGAAGCTGTCGGCGAGGCTGACGGTAAACTTCCCACGGATAACGCAGAACAGTCTGCTGAATGATAAAAGAAAGGAGTATCCTCCGCCATGTGCGGAGGGTCATATCAAAATGGCACAGGATTATAACAATACCCTCAATTTACCAAAGACAGATTTCCCCATGAGAGGAAATCTCCCCAAAAGAGAACCCGATACCCTTAAAAAATGGGAGGACGAAAGACTTTACTACAAAATGGAAGAAAAAAATAAAGGTAAAAAATCTTTCATTCTCCATGACGGTCCTCCCTATGCAAACGGCGAAATTCACCTCGGTACTGCGCTCAATAAGACTCTTAAAGACTTTATCGTAAAATATAAGAACATGAACGGCTTCTATGCACCCTATGTCCCCGGCTGGGATACCCACGGTCTGCCCATAGAATTAAAGGCTATGAAGGCTATCGGTGTGGAAAACGGTGCTATCTCCGCAACTGAACTCAGAAAACACTGCCACGATTATGCAATGACACACGTTCAGAATCAGATGAAACAGTTCAAGAGACTCGGTTCTCTTGGTGACTACGATTATCCCTATCTCACCCTCCGCCCCGAATACGAGGCAAGACAGGTTGAAGTGTTCGGAGAAATGGCTAAGAAAGGCTATATGTACAAGGGTCTTAAACCCGTATACTGGTGTCCTGACTGCAATACAGCACTCGCAGAAGCTGAAATTGAGTATTCAAATGACCCCTGTCATTCAATCTATGTAAAGTTCAATGTTACCGATGACAAGGGAATATTCACAAATCTCGGACTTGATATTTCAAAAATATATTTCGTAATCTGGACTACTACAACATGGACTATCCCCGGCAACCTCGCTGTATGCCTCGGACCTGAGTATAATTATACCCTCGTTCATGTCGGTGATGAATACTATGTTATGGCGGAAGAACTCGTTAAAACTACTATGGAAACCGCAGGCATAACAGATTATACAACAGAACATATCTTCACAGGTGCGGAACTCGAAGGCATGAAAACAAAACACCCCCTCTATGACCGCCTTTCACCCATTATCGTGGGCGACCATGTAACTCTTGAAAGCGGTACGGGCTGCGTTCATACCGCTCCCGGATACGGTGTTGAGGACTTTGAAGTATGCAAGAAATATGACGATATCGGAATTATAGTATGTGTTGACGCAAAGGGCAAGCAGACTGCTGAGGCTGGTGAATTTGAAGGTCTTGATACCGATGAGGCTAACAAGGCTATTGCCAAGAAACTCGAAGAATTAAACGCTCTCCTTGCAATTCAGAAAATCGTGCATCAGTATCCGCACTGCTGGAGATGTAACAGTCCTATAATCTACCGTGCAACAGAACAGTGGTTCTGTTCAGTGAACGGCTTCAAAGATGAGGCTATAAAGGCTATTGAAGAAGTTCAGTGGATTCCCGAATGGGGCGAGGACAGAATCAAGGGCATGGTTCGTGACAGAAGTGACTGGTGCATTTCCCGTCAGAGAACATGGGGTGTTCCGATACCTGTTATCTACTGTAAGGACTGCGGAAAGCCCATTTACAATGACGAAACTATAAAAGCTATTGCAGAACTTTTCCGCAAAGAGGGAAGCGATGCATGGTGGATTAAAGATACTTCCGAATTTATTCCCGATTCAGTTAAATGCGAATGTGGCTGCGGTGAATTTACAAAGGAATACGATATAATGGACGTATGGTTTGACAGTGGTGTTTCACATACTGCTGTAATGGAGGGCAAGGATTTCCCAAGTCTTTCATGGAAAGCAGACCTTTATCTCGAAGGTGCTGACCAGTACAGAGGCTGGTTCCAGTCATCACTCCTTACATCTGTTGTATTCAAGGGCAGCGCACCTTACAAGGCTGTATGTACTCACGGTTGGGTTGTTGACGGTGAAGGAAAAACTATGCATAAATCCCTCGGAAACGGTATCGCTCCCGATGAGATTACCGAACAGTACGGCGCAGATATTCTCCGCTTATGGGTCGCATCTTCCGACTACCACAGCGATATAAGAATCTCAAAGCCCATACTTTCACAGCTTTCTGACGCTTACAAGAAAATAAGAAATACCGCAAGATTTATCCTCGGAAATCTCGGCAACGGAAAGGGATTCAATCCCGATACCGACAGCGTTTCAGATGAACAGTTCACTGAACTCGATAAATGGGCATTGATGAGGCTTGACAAGCTCATTGATGATGTAAAGAACGGTTATGACAAGTATGATTTCCATATTGTATTCCATGCAATTCATAACTTCTGCGTTGTTGATATGTCAAACTTTTATCTTGATATAATCAAGGACAGACTCTACTGCGAAAAGGAAGATTCAGTTCTCCGTCGTGCGGCTCAGACTGCTATGTACAGAATTTTAAGCGCACTCGCAAGACTTTCCGCACCGATAATCTCATTCACTGCGGAAGAAATATGGCTGTCTATGCCCCATACTTCACAGGACGACAGCGAAAGCGTATTCCTTAACCAGATGCCTGAAAAGTCAGGTCTTGAATACAGTGCAGAATTTACCGAAAAATGGGAATTTATATACAATACCCGTCTTGCCGCAAACAAGGCTCTTGAAGATGCAAGAAACGCTAAAACTGTCGGAAAATCCCTTGAAGCTGAAATTATTATCAAGGCTGATACGGATTATGACAGATATTCACAGCTTGCATCACAGCTTGCGGAAATACTTATCGTTTCGGAAGTCACTGTTGAGAAATCACAGGGCGATACAGTCTTTGAAGTGAAAAAGGCTGAGGGCGAAAAGTGTGAACGCTGCTGGTGCTATTCAAAATATGTAGGTACAAATCACAATCACCCCACTCTCTGTAAGAGATGTGCGGAAGTTGTTGAAGCATAATAAGTTTATGCCTGCTGTCTCATGGCGGCAGGCATGATTTTTGAAAGGAAATATCCGTGGCTCTTTTACTTGTTGGTTTAATAGCGGTTCTTGTGACGGCTGACCAGATAATCAAATACTGGGCAGTAAATACTTTAATGCCTGTCGGTACTATGGATTTTATCCATATAGGAGATTTAAAAATTCTCGATTTGACATACCTTGAAAATACAGGTGCAATATTCGGGAGTATGTCGGGGCAGAGGTGGTTTCTTGTGGGATTCACTTCACTTGTGATAATCGGCGGAATAATTTTCATGTTCATGACGGCTAAGAAGTCGAAATTTCTGAGTACGACAGTATCTCTTTTTGTAGCGGGAGGCATAGGAAATTTAATTGACCGTATGCGTTTTGGCTATGTTGTGGATATGTTTGAAATAAAATTATTCAGGTTTGCAATATTCAATTTTGCGGATATATGCGTTACAATTGCATTTGTACTCATGCTTGTGTATGTTATTTTCGTTGAACCGAAAAAGTCAAAGGCTGAAAAGGGAGCTGGAAACAATGAGTGAAAAAATTATACTCAGTGTAACGCCTGAATTTTCAGGGACAAGAATTGATAAATATATCTCCGACAATACCAACCTTACACGCTCTGCTGTACAGGGTCTTATAAATGAGAATATTCTTGTTGACAGGAAAAATGTAAATAAAAATTACAAGCTTAAAGGCATGGAGGAAATTGTTATAGACGTTCCCCAGCCTCGGAGTATGGACGCTGTCCCCGAAAATATCCCCCTTGATATAGTCTATGAAGATAATGACCTGCTTGTGGTGAATAAGCCCAAGGGAATGGTTGTACACCCTGCACACGGCAATTATAACGGTACTCTTGTAAATGCACTTTTGTATCACTGCGGTGAAAGCCTTTCAGGGATAAACGGCATAATCCGCCCCGGAATCGTCCACAGGATTGATAAGAATACAAGCGGTCTGCTTATAGTCGCCAAAAATGACAGGTCACATATCCACCTTGCACAGCAGATAAAGGAACACAGCTTTACAAGAGAATATCAGGCTGTTGCATCAGGATATTTCAAGGACATTTCAGGAACGGTAGATGCCCCCATAGGACGGCATAAAACTGACCGCAAGAAAATGTGCGTCACTCATGAAAATTCAAGGAGTGCAGTTACACATTACGAAGTAATAAAACAGTACGGCGGTTATGCACATCTCAGATTGAGACTTGAAACAGGACGCACTCATCAGATAAGGGTACATCTTTCATATATCGGACACCCCGTACTCGGTGATGATGTTTACGGCAAGCCCTATAAAGGCATTGACGGTCAGTGCCTTCATGCGGGAAAAATAGGATTCATTCACCCGACAACAGGGGAATATATGGAATTTACAAGCCCTCTGCCCGATTATTTCACGGATATAATCCGCAGGCTTGAAAAAATGTAGGAGGACTGTTTTTTGTTTGAAGATATAAATAAAGTCATAATCCTCAGCGATATGGACGGTACACTTTTAAATTCAAAAAAGGAAATCACTCCGCAGGATTTGGATTCCATAAGGAAATTTACATCTCTCGGCGGAAAATTTACCGTCGCCACGGGGAGAACTGTACAGACTTTTGAACAGTACAGAAATATTCTCGGAATAGATATACCGATAATTTTATTCAACGGCGCACTTATATACAATTACAGAACGGGGCAGACTCTCTATATGAACGAACTCCCCGACGAAGCTAAAAATATAACTAAGGAAATTATGGAACTTCTCCCCGAAGCAGGCGGTGAAGTTCTCAAACAGGACGGGACTTATATTTTCAGGAATAACGACTATGAACAGTTACACACAAATATCTGCAAAATAGTCCCGAATTATTCAAGCCTTGAGGATATAGACAGCGAAGGCTGGCTGAAAGTATTATTTGCCATGGCTCCCGAAGATATTCCCCATATAGAACTTTTAGTTCACCAGAAAGGCTATGATACCGTTGAGTTTGTCAAGTCCTCAAATATTTTCTATGAAATGCTCACAAAGGGTATTACCAAAGGTTCAGCCCTCGATGAATACCGCAGACTGGAAGGATTTGAAGATTATACATTCGTATCAATAGGGGATTTCGATAATGATATCGAAATGATAAAAAATGCCGATTTGGGAGCTTGTCCTTCAAATGCTCAGGAAGATGTTAAAAAATCAGCGGATTTGGTTTTAAGTCATTCGTGTGATGACGGTGCTGTTTCCGAACTGATAGAATATATTATCAATAAATGTAAATAAAACAGGAGGTAATTATGGACGCAGAAATCAAAAAAGATTTGCAGAAAACTGCCTGCAAAGTAAGAATGGGCGTTATCGAGGGAACTTATAACGCTAAATCAGGACACCCCGGCGGTTCACTTTCTATCGCTGATACTCTGACATACCTTTATTTCAAAAAAATGAATGTTGACCCCAAAAATCCGAACGACCCCGACAGAGACAGATTTGTACTCTCAAAAGGTCATACAGCTCCCGCACTCTATTCCGCACTTGCCCTGAAAGGATATTTCCCGCAGGAGGAAATAAAATCCCTCCGCCATATAGGTGCATTGTTGCAGGGACACCCCTGCATCAGCATTGACGGTGTTGATATGTCAAGCGGTTCGCTCGGACAGGGTATATCTGCTGCCTGCGGAATGGCTCTCGCAGGTAAACTTGACGGCAAATCATACAGAGTATATACTGTACTCGGTGACGGCGAAATTGAAGAAGGTCAGGTATGGGAAGCCGCTATGTTTGCAGCTCATTACAAGCTCGACAATCTCGTTGCAGTAGTTGACAATAACGGTTTGCAGATAGACGGAAAAATAACAGATGTATGCTCTCCCGAACCCATAACAGATAAATTCGCCGCTTTCGGCTGGCACGTTATTACTGTAAATGCTCATGATTTCGATGCCCTTGATGCCGCATTCACAGATGCCGATACAATAACAGACAAGCCCGTTGTAATCGTTCAGAAGTCCATAAAGGGCAAGGGCGTTTCATTTATGGAAAATCAGGTAGGCTGGCACGGTACTGCTCCCAATAAGGAACAGTATGAGCAGGCTATGGAAGAACTCAACGCACAGCTTAAAGAATTGGAGGACTGAATCATGGCAGATGTAATTAAAAAGGCTACCAGAGAAAGCTATGGCGAAGCTCTGAGAGATTTAGCCGAAGAATATAAGGATTTGGTTGTTCTCGATGCAGACCTTGCCGCTGCTACCAAAACAGGAATATTTAAGAAAGCATACCCCGAAAGATTTTTTGACTGCGGTATCGCAGAGGCTAATATGATGGGTGTTGCAGCAGGTCTTGCGGCTTGCGGAAAAATACCCTTTGCAAGTACATTTGCCATGTTTGCTGCCGGCAGAGCTTACGAGATAGTAAGAAACTCTATCGGCTATCCTCATCTGAATGTAAAGATAGGCGCAACTCATGCAGGTATTTCAGTAGGCGAGGACGGTGCAACTCATCAGTGCAATGAAGATATCGCCCTCATGCGTACAATTCCCGGAATGACTATTATAAATCCGTGTGATGATGTTGAGGCAAAAGCCGCAGTAAAAGCTGCGCTTGATTTCAATGGTCCTGTATATATGCGATTCGGCAGACTTGCTGTTCCTGTAATCAATGACAAGGAAACATATAAGTTTGAACTTGGCAAAGGCGTTGTGTTAAAGGACGGAAATGATGTCACAATTATCGCAACAGGTCTTATGGTAAATGAAGCTCTCGAAGCTGCAAAGGCTCTCGAAAATGACGGAATATCAGCAAGAGTTGTCAATATCCACACAATCAAGCCTCTTGACAAGGAACTTGTATGCAAATGTGCAAAGGAAACAGGACTTATTGTTACCGCAGAAGAACACAGTATAATCGGCGGACTTGGTTCAGCCGTTGCAGATGCAGTAACAGAAGGCTGTCCCGTACCTGTTGTTAAGATAGGTGTAAATGATGAATACGGTCATTCAGGACCTGCGGTTGATTTGCTTAAAGAATTTGGTCTTTCGGCTGAAAATATCGCAGATACAGTTAAAAAGGCACTCAATAAATAATCGTAAAAAAACCGTCTGGAAAAGACGGTTTTTTATTATTTGGTGTTATTTCTGTATTCCGAGGGAGATACTCCTTCAGCTATTTTGAACTGGCGGACGAAATAATTATATGAAGAATAACCACATTCCCTTGCGATTTCGGTAATGGTCATATCAGTATCGGAGAGAAAATTTTTAGCTTTTTCTATTCTGAACTGAATCATTTCTTCAATAATACTTTTTCCGAAATATGATTTATAGATTTTTTGCAGATAGCTTTTGCTTAGATAGAGTTCTTCAGCGATATCGCTTATATTCCATGATTTTTCTGGATTTTTCATGATTTTGTTGCGGAGCAGGCATATTTTTTCATACTGGGGATTTTCACTGTGTTCGGATATATTATAGGTATACAGGCGGTTGACAGCGGCTTTGTGCATAGCCTCCGAGAGTGAAATATTTCCTTTAATCATGCATGAACCGACTGAAAAATCTATGCTGAAATTTTCGTCACTGAAACGTCTTTCTCTCATTTTTTCGCATATACTGCGGAAAAGTTTTTCAGTTCTTTCTGTTGAAAAAGTTATTACACATATGACATTATTTCCCCATGAAGCGCAGATTTCATTTTTTTCAACACAATCCAGTACAGCCTTTGAAAAAATCTCTCTTATTTTCTCACATTTTTCCTCACCGCTCTGAAAATACATTTTAGTAAGACCTGTAAGCTGTATTCTTATACATTCGGCATTTTCGGATACATATTCGCTGAAATTTTTTTCCAGACCGTTTCTGTTGAGCATACCTGTTCTTTCGTCATAGAGCAGAGCCTTGTTGGCATTTGAAACGGTATAGTTCATTATGGAGCGTATACGCATCTGTTCGAGTGCGATATTGACATAATTTATCCATTGGAGGTATAGTGTACTGAATGACATAGGTATTTTTCCGAATGACAATGAGATATAGCCGAAAAAATTATCATTGTAGTGCAGGGGGGAAATGTAATATGCAGTGGGATAATTTCTTTTTTCGCTGAATACGGGGAGTATATCGTTACTGCTGAAATATTCGCCTGATATTTTCTTGCGCTGTACGGCTGATTTTGAGATAATCTGTATAACTTCATCACCGATATTGAAATCGAGTTTTTCGTTGAAACCCGAATCATATGAATTGATATATTTTTTAGTAAGACAAATGGAGATATGACGCATTTTGTATATGAAATATGTGTAATTGTCAATTCTGTCGGCGAATTTCGGGTAGCTGCCGACATTTGTTATATCAAAGAGCATATCCCCGTAAAGAAGTCCTGATTCATAATCTCTGTTTATGGAAGTTTTCCGCATAATTTCGTTTCGTATATGGATATTCTCGTCGCAGCCGCAGCTTTTTCCGAGGCGGAGAGAGCCGTTTTCGCTGCGGACTTTATTGCATATATCGCCTGTTATAATTCTGTACAATCTTCTGAAAGCCTCTGCGCCGAGCTGATAATTCGGGCGGCTGTAACTTGTAATTGCGGGGGAGGACTGATAGCCTTCAACAGATGCATCATAACCTGTAACGGCGATATCTTCGGGAACTTTTAAACCTCCGTTAATCAGTTCTTTAACAAGGGTGGCAGCGCATATATCGTTGCCGCAGACAACAGCCTGAGGACGTTCGACAGTGCCGTTCAATATTTTATGGGCGAGTTCTTCTGCGGAATTTTTCCAGAAATCGCCGTAAAAGACATATGACTTGTCGAAATACAGACCATGTTTTTTCATGGAATTTTTATAGCCTTTAAGCCTTTCTTCTGATACAAAAATTTTTTTCGGACCTGTAAGGCAGTAAATTTTTTTCAGTTTATGGACATTTACAAGGTGGTCTGTGATTATTTCAAAAGCTGAACAGTCGTCTATTGAAGTAGTTTCAAAGCTTCTGTGTTCGCCTGAATCCATAAGCATTACAGGCTTTTTTGATTCTTTCAGGAGGGAATCAATGTATTCTCTTATGTCATCATCTAAGAAAGTTTGTCTGTCATATAAAAATCCGTCAAATTTATCGGAAAGTATAAATCTGAAAATATCCTTTTCCGCCATTTTATGTATTGATTTGAGATAGAAATTATTCAGCGGTGCAATTACTGCAATATCGCAGTTGCTTTTGAAAGCCTGTGATATTATGCCACGCATAAGTTCCTCCTGAAAATCGACATGACAGTCAGTTATTATCACACCTATTAATAATCGTTTTTTCATATAATTTTCCCTCTGATGATTTTATTTTATACACGATACTTTTATATATATCATATTGTATCATAATATTTGTCTGATTGCAATACTATTTTGAATAATTATCGTCAGAATTTCAAAAAATCTTTAAAATGGATATGATTTTTCATTGTAAAACAACAAATTATTATGTATAATATTAATTGTGGATAAAATGTGAATCGGTTACAGAAATTATATAAATAAAACAAGGGGAATTGAAAGGTCGTGACTGGTTTTGAAAAATAAGTTCAGACGCATAACCGCAGCTTTGTCCTCAGCGGTTATAGCCGCATCTGTTTCCGCACCTGCTCTTATGACGGGCGGTATGAGTGCAGATGCCGCATCAAAATATATGCTTGAATACCTCGACAGAGGAATCTGTGCAGTCAATACGGGTTCGGGTATGCTGGTAAGCTGGCGTTATCTCGCAAATGATGACGACAACGCAGTATATAAGCTTTACCGTGACGGTACGCTTGTATATACAAGTGAGGCAGGAAAATCTACCTGTTATCTTGATGCATCAGGAAATGCAAATTCAAAATACCGTGTTGATGTTTTTTCAGGCAGTACAAAAATATCATCAGAGGACTGCAAACTCATATCAAATAATGCATATTTTGATATTCCGCTGAATCCTCCCACAGCATCAGGTGTAAGTTACAGTCCGAACGATATGTCTGTCGGAGATGTTGACGGTGACGGACAGTATGAACTTTTCCTCAAATGGGACCCGAATAATTCAAAGGATAACTCCCAGAAAGGCAAGACAGGAAATGTTTTCATAGACTGTCTGAGACTTGACGGAACAAGATTATGGAGAATTGACCTCGGTAAGAATATCCGTGCAGGAGCGCATTATACGCAGTTTTATGTCGGAGATTTTGACCTTGACGGAAAAGCGGAAATGACCTGCAAAACCGCTGATGGTACTGTTGACGGTACAGGAAAAGTTATAGGCGATGCTTCAAAAGATTACCGAAATTCCGACGGTTATATTTTAAGCGGTTCTGAATATTATACGCTTTTTGACGGTGCAACAGGTGCTATTCTTGATACAATCGACTATAAGCCCGCAAGAGGTACTGTATCATCATGGGGAGACAAGTACGGAAACCGTGTAGACCGTTTCTGGGGAACTGTTGCATACCTTGACGGAGTTCACCCCTGTATAGTTACAGGCCGTGGATATTATACAAGAATGACCGCAACTGCATACACTGTTGAAAATAAAAAGCTGAAAGAATTATGGGCTTTCGATACGGGAACTAATTCATCAGCGGCAGGCTATGGTGACGGAAATCATAACAGTATGCCTGCTGATGTTGACGGTGACGGAAAACAGGAAATAATCACAGGCGCAACTGTTATTGACGATAACGGACAGGTTTATTACAATACCAATCAGGGACACGGTGATGCTATGCACGTTGGTGACCTTGACCCGACAAACAGCGGTCTTGAAGCCTGGATTTGCCACGAAGAAAAAGGTTCGGGCTACGGTGTATCACTTCTTGACCTTGACCAGAAAAAAATTATCTACCACGAAAACGGTGCAGGCGATACAGGAAGATGCTGTGCCGATAACGTATGGGCTGGAAATGCAGGCGCAGAATGCTGGGGCAATAAAAATTCAAGCAATCAAACCCCTGTCGTTGATACCAAAGGCAACGTACTGAACTGCCGCAGACCTGCGATAAATTTCCTTTCCTACTGGGACGGCGACCTCGAAAGAGAAATCCTTGACGGCTATACAGATTCACCTGCAACAATTTCAAAAATGACAGGCGAAGCAGGTAAAACCACTATAACAAATCTCCTCGTTACAGACGGTTATTATACCTGTAATACAACCAAAGGTACACCTTGTCTTTCGGCTGATATTTTCGGTGACTGGCGAGAAGAATTAATTGTCAGAGCTGCCGACAGCAAATCAGTGAGAATTTACTGCACTACATACAATACAGATTACAGGATTACAACCCTCATGCATGACCCTCAGTACCGTATGCAGGTATCCTCTCAGAATACTGCATACAATCAGCCACCGCACACAAGATTTTTCCTCGGTACAGGCTATGACCTCCCAGCCCGTCCGACAGACTGCGATGTAAACGGTGAAAGCCCTGCACCCATAGGCAAGACAGGTGCAGTCATTGATACAAAGTATAAGTATACAATAAAGAATGTAAACAGCGGTCTTTATCTTGAAATTGCAGACGGCAAGGCTGAAAACGGCTCAAATATTCAGCAGGGCGAGCTGAATCACGGCTGGACTTTCGAGGACGCAGGCGACGGATATTACAGGTTATATTCCGAATTAGGCGACGGAAAAACCTATCTCCTCGACATTGACTACGGCAAAACAGACAACGGCACGAATATAGGCATATGGGGCGATACCCAGAGCGATGCACAGCTTTTCAAGTTTGTCGATACAGGCAACGGAACTTATAATATCTGCACAAAAGTTACCAATGACAACAGCGGTATAGGCGTAACTGCTGCTTCAAAGGAAATCGGTGCAAATGTTATAGAATGGGCTTGCAATGAAAGTGATGACCAGAAATGGATTCTTGAAATCAAAATAGACCCCATTGAAGGCGATATTTTCAAAAATGTAATTGTAAACGATATTGACAACTATCAGGACTGGCAGATAGCACCCTCAGCAAATCAGGACAGCAAAATCTATGGTGACCGTGATTTCGTCTATACCTCCCTCCCAGACGTTATCAAAGGCGCAGAATCAATACTTACCGCCTGCGATTCAAAGAATTACAAGGGAAATCTTGTTACATTCAATGCAGGCTGTGACATGGCAGCATATGTTCTCCTTGACAAGCGTGTTGAGGAACAGAATTTAGTCCCCGAATGGCTCGGCACATGGACTAAAACCGATATGACAGCTTCATCAAGCAATGATGTTACATACAGTATATATACGAATACTTTCAAAAATGGAGAGACTGTTGTTTTAGGCGACAACGGTACTAACTACAATGTTATAAACTATGCTGTATTCGGAACTAAGCTTGATGAAACTATACAGACAGAAACTACAACAGAAAATCCCTCGGAAAATCCCCTCTACGGCGATGCAAACTGCGATAAAAGAGTAAGCATATCAGATGCAGTTGCAATATTGCAGTATGTCGCTAACAGTTCAAAATTCCCGCTTTCTGAACAGGGAATGGACAATGCCGACGTTTACAAGCGTGGCGACGGTGTATCAGGACAGGACGCATCAGCTATACAGAAATATGATGCAGGCACTTTAACTTCTCTGCCTGAATCATATCAGTAAACCCCTCTCAATTTATATATCCCTCCCAAATCAGCCGTACCCTCATACGGCTGATTTTTTTATATAAAAAAACTGTCCCATATTTCAGGGACAGTTAATTATTTTAAAATTCCATTTTCTTTTCGAGGAATGATATGATTTCGTCAATCGGAACACGTTCCTGATTCATAGTGTCACGGTCACGGATTGTTACGCAGTTATCCTTTTCGATAGTATCGAAATCAACGGTGATACAGAAAGGAGTACCGATTTCGTCCTGACGGCGGTATCTTTTGCCGATAGTACCTGCTTCATCAAAATCAGCCATGAATTTCTTTGAAATCATCTCATAAACTTCTTCAGCCTTTGGAGTGAGTTTCTTAACAAGAGGAAGTACAGCGCATTTGAAAGGTGCAAGTGCGGGGTGGAAATGCATAACAGTTCTTACGTCTTTCTTTTCGTTGCCGTTTTTGTCGGTTGTGACGAGTTCTTCTTCATCATAAGCTTCTGTAACTATTGAGAGGAAAAGTCTTTCAACACCGAGAGAAGGTTCAATTACATAGGGGATATATTTCTCATTTGTTTCGGGGTCGAAGTATTCAAGGGACTTACCGCTTGTCTTTATATGCTGAGTGAGGTCATAATCGGTTCTGTCGGCAACGCCCCAGAGTTCACCCCAGCCGAACGGGAAAAGATATTCAAAATCGGTAGTAGCCTTTGAATAGAAGCAAAGTTCTTCCTTATCGTGGTCACGCAGTCTGAGATTTTCTTCTTTAAGACCTATTGACATAAGGAAATTCTTGCAGTAGCTTCTCCAGTAGTCAAACCATTCGAGGTCTGTACCGGGTTTGCAGAAAAATTCGAGTTCCATCTGTTCAAATTCACGCACACGGAATATAAAGTTTCCGGGGGTGATTTCGTTTCTGAAAGATTTGCCGACCTGAGCAACGCCGAAAGGAACTTTTTTTCTTGTAGTACGCTGGATATTTGCGAAGTTCACGAATATACCCTGAGCGGTTTCGGGACGGAGATAGAGTTCGCTCTTGCTGTCCTCGGTAACGCCCTGAAATGTTTTGAACATAAGGTTAAACTGTCTTATATCAGTGAAATTATGTTTTCCGCAGTTAGGGCAGGGGATATTTTTCTCTTTGATATAGTTCATCATCTGTTCATTTGACCAGCCTGCGGGGTTAGTGCCGTCAAAGTCCTCGATGAGATTATCAGCACGGTGACGGGTTTTACATTCCTTACAGTCCATGAGGGGGTCAGAGAATCCGCCTATATGACCTGATGCAACCCATGTCTGAGGATTCATGAGGATAGCCGAATCAAGACCGACATTGTATTTATTTTCCTGAACGAATTTTTTAAGCCAAGCCTTTTTGATATTGTTTTTAAGCTCAACGCCCAGAGGACCGTAATCCCATGTGTTGGCAAGACCGCCGTAAATTTCCGAGCCTGCATATACAAAGCCCTTTGACTTACAGAGTTCGACAATTTTGTCCATTACTTTTTCATTATTTTTAAGCATTTTCAAAACCTCTTTCGGAATTTTATGTTACTCTATAATTCTACATCATATTGCAGGAAATGTCAAGCATAATTTGATTCATAAATAAAAAGCGAACCCTTTTTGACGGGGTTCGCCTTTTTTTATTGTTTAATTATGAATTATGCGTTATGAATTATGCATTAATACATACCGCCCATACCGCCTGTGGGCATAGGAGGAGCAGGATTTTCTTCCTTGATATCAGCAACGAGACTTTCAGTAGTGAGAACCATAGCTGCAACAGATGCGGCATTCTGGAGCGCACTTCTTGTTACCTTAGTGGGGTCAACGATACCGGCGGGAATCATATCGCAGTATACCTCATTGTAAGCATCAAAGCCGTAACCTGTCTTGCGAGAACGTCTTATCTTGTCAACGATAACGCTTCCTTCGAGACCTGCATTTTCAGCAATCTGGCGAACGGGAGCTTCGAGGGCTTTAAGGATAATCTTTGCGCCTGTTTTCTCGTCACCGTCAAGAGAGGGGAGGAGTTTTTCAACAGCAGGGATAGCATTGATGAAAGCTGTACCGCCGCCTGCAACGATACCCTCCTCAACAGCAGCCTTAGTAGCAGCGAGAGCGTCCTCGATACGGAGTTTCTTTTCTTTCATTTCGACTTCGGTAGCTGCACCGACTTTGATAACAGCTACACCGCCTGCGAGTTTAGCGAGTCTTTCCTGAAGCTTTTCACGGTCGAAATCGGAAGTAGTAGTTTCGATAGCGTTTCTTATCTGGTTTACTCTTGACTTGATAGCCTCAGAATCGCCTGCACCGTCAACGATGATAGTATTTTCTTTCTGAATAACTATCTGTTTAGCCTGACCGAGCTGTTCAATAGTAGTTTCGCTGAGTTCAAGACCGAGTTCGGAGGAGATTACCTCACCGCCTGTAAGGATAGCAATATCTTTGAGCATTTCTTTTCTTCTGTCACCGAATCCGGGAGCTTTAACGGCAGCAACCTTGAATGTTCCACGGAGGTTATTGAGAATGATAGTTGTAAGAGCTTCGCCCTCAACGTCCTCAGCGATGATAACGAGTTTCTTGCCCATTTTTACAATCTGTTCGAGGAGGGGAAGAATATCCTGAATAGAGGAGATTTTCTTGTCTGTGATGAGAACGAATGCATCATCATAAACAGCTTCCATTTTATCTGTATCAGTTACCATGTAGGGAGAGATATAACCTCTGTCGAACTGCATACCTTCAACGACTTCGCTGTATGTTTCGGCAGTTTTGCTTTCCTCGATAGTGATAACGCCGTCAGAGGTAACTTTTTCCATAGCCTCAGCGATAAGTTTGCCGACATTTTCATCAGCGGAGGAAACAGTACCTACTCTTGCGATATCCTCAGAACCTGAAACGTCCTTTGAATTTTCGATGATAGTTTTTACAGCAACGTCAACAGCCTTAGCGATACCTTTTTTGAGAATCATGGGATTTGCGCCTGCTGCGATATTTTTCATACCTTCTCTTACGATAGTCTGAGCGAGGAGGGTAGCGGTAGTAGTACCGTCACCGGCGGCATCATTAGTTTTAGTAGCGACTTCCTTGACGAGCTGTGCGCCCATATTCTCGAAAGCGTCATCGAGTTCGATATCCTTGGCGATAGTAACGCCGTCATTAGTGATGAGGGGTGCACCGAATTTTTTATCGAGAACTACATTTCTTCCTTTCGGACCCATAGTAATTCTTACAGTATCAGCGAGTTTGTCTATACCTGCGAGGAGGGCTTTTCTTGCGTCCTCACCGTATTTGATATCTTTAGCCATAATAAATCATGCTCCTTTACAATACATTAATTATTCAACAATAGCGAGAATATCTTCCATTTTAACGATGATATATTCTTCGCCGTGAAGTTTTACATTAGTGCCTGAGTATTTTGAGATGAGTATTTTGTCGCCTTTTTTGACTTCCATTTTAACATCGGCAGTACCGGGACCCACTTCGATAACTTCTGCAAATTCAGGTTTTTCCTTAGCTGAACCTGAGAGAATGATACCGCTCTCGGTAGTTTCTTCTGCTTCTGCCATTTTAACAACAACTCTGTCCTGTAAGGGCTTGATATTCATAAAATTACCTCCTGTTTAAATACGGCATATTATTCTGAAAAAGTACAGCCGCATCTTATGTTTAGCACTCTCTTTCTCTGAGTGCTAATTATATTTTACCATGTTTTTTAAATAAATCAAGAGTATTCCCGAAATTTTCACAATTTTTGTAAATATGCATAATATTAAACATATAATGTTGACTAAAAACTCTAAAAATACAGCGTAAATACCCTGCATCATTAAAAACGGTTGACATACAATAAGCTTTGTGATAAAATGATGTTAGTCTTATATTTCAGTTGTCTGTATGGATTGATATTATTCAGACAATTATTAAGGGTGATATAATTTGATTCTGACATTTGTAACAGTTCTCTTTATAGCGGTGATGTTCATATTCGGGTGTTTTATTTACGTCATAAGAAAAATTGAAAAAAATGATGTTTCCTCGTCAATAAAATATCTTTTGCTTTCTGCCTGTGTATGCATGGGATTCTACGGGTCTGCCATACTTGTAAGAAATGACATGGTATCCTCGTTTTTATTCAGTGCATACAATGCTGTTGATGATATAGTGATTCTGCTTCTTCTGAGATTTGCAAAGAAATTCACAGGGACGGGCGATGTAATCAAAGGCGAAAAAAAAGTATTTATTATCGCAATAGCCGCAGATGCAATTATTTTATTTCTGAATCCGCTCACAGAACTCATGTATACCTGTGCCAGCATAACGGATAATTTCGGGATTGTATTTCACTATATCTCAAAATTCAGGTTTCTCTATTCCTGCCACCTCGTAATTATGTATATAGGCGTAATACTTACATTTGGCGTACTCGGCAGGAAAATTTCCTCAACACCAAAAATATACAAGATGAAATATGCTGCGGTACTCATATCAATATGTCCTGTTATTGCCGTAAATGCAATACTTCTCAACTTTGAGACAAAATTCGACTATTCTATTTTATTTTATACAGTGATTGCCTTTTCAGTTTTTTATTTTTCGCTTGTATACGTTCCCAGAGGTCTTATGGAGAGATTGCTTTTCTTTTCGGTTGCCAATATGCGCTATGGTATCATATGCATAGATATTGACGGAAAATGCGTACACGCAAACAAAACTGCAAGAATTTACTGCGATGCGGAAGTAGATTCAGAAAATGTCGAGGAACAGGTGAAAAAATGGTATGCCGAAAAAGTCCCCTCCGAACAAAAAGACTGTTCATGGCAGTCCGTCCGCAGAGTTGACGGTAAAATGCGTCATTACAGCATAGAATACAAACAGATGTTCGACAATTCTTTCAGGTATATAGGCTGTTTCTTCCTGATTGATGACCATACGGAAGATGACGAAAAACTCGCCGCAGAAAAATACAGGGCTACTCATGATACTCTTACAGGTATATATAACAGAGAGTATTTCTATGAGGCAGCAAGAAAGTTAATTGATTCAACTCCCGATACGGATTACTGCATGGTATGCACTGATGTCAAGAATTTCAAGCTGATAAACGATATTTTCGGCATTGCAATCGGTGACAGGCTTCTCAAAGAAATCGCCTCCATAACAGCTAAACTCGCTGACAATAAATGTACATACGGCAGGCTTACAAGCGACAGATTTGCCATATGTTTTCCGAAAAATATGCTCAATGAAAATACTCTCCTGTATGAATATTCAAAAGTAAGCAATTTTATTCAGAACTCTGTCTTTAAAATCCGCATACATATCGGAATATATGAAATTGACCAGCGTGATGCGGGAATATCCGTAATGTGCGACAGGGCTAACCTTGCCATAAAAACCATAAAGGACAGCTATCAGAATGTTATCGCTTATTATGACAATAATCTGCGAAGTTCCGTTATGAAGGAACAAAAAGTCGTAGGCGAATTTGAAACAGCTATGTCTATGGGACAGTTTCTCATATATATACAGCCTCAGGTAAGCGCAGGCGGATATATCAGAGGCGGTGAAGCCCTCGTAAGGTGGAATCACCCCGATGACGGCATAATACCTCCGGGAAAATTTATCGACATACTCGAAAAAACAGGTCTTATAAGCAAACTCGATGCCTATATGTGGGAACTTTCATGCATACAGCTCAGAAAATGGCTTGATGCAGGTATGGAAGATATATATATATCAGTCAATATCTCCCCGAAAGATTTCTACCTTATGGACGTTTATGACGTGATTACGGGACTTGTCAAAAAATATTCCCTCAACCCCAAATCACTCCACCTCGAAATAACTGAAACTGCTGTAATGAGTAACCCCCGGCAACAGCTTGCACTCATAAATAAACTGAGAAAATTCGGATTTCTTATCGAAATAGACGACTTCGGAAGCGGATATTCTTCACTCAATACCTTAAAGGATATTACCGCAGATGTCCTTAAAATTGATATGGGTTTCCTCGAAAGCACCTCAAATATCGAAAAAAGCAGAACGATTCTTCAAATGGTGATTTCCCTCGCAAAATCCCTCAATATGGAAGTAATAACGGAAGGCGTGGAAAATAAACAGCAGGCTGATTTTCTCGCAGAGGCAGGTTGTGATATATTTCAGGGATATCATTTTGCACAGCCCGTTTCCGTTTCGGAATTTGAAAGCAAATATCTTTTCAAATGCGTTGAAGTATAAACATTTTAATAATACATAAAAAGTTTACTTTTATTCTCTTGACAAAAAATATGCCCTGTTACAGGCGGTTTTCAGCAAAGAAATCAAAAATGTAAGCCGTGACTAACAAAAAACTCTTGATTTTTTCTGAAACTATGATATAATATTATCAATGGGAAACATTCCAGAATTTTATGCGGAGGTGCTGATTTATGGCATATATTATTTCAGAAGATTGTGTTAGCTGCGGTGCTTGTCAGGCTGAATGTCCTGTTGGTGCTATCTCAGAAGGCGATGGAAAATACGTTATCGACGCTGATGCTTGCGTAGAGTGCGGTGCTTGTGCAGGTGTCTGCCCCGTTGGAGCTCCTTCTGCTGAGTAATTATTGACACGAATTTTTTTAAACAGCTTTCGGTTTTGCCGAGGGCTGTTTTTTTATTTCTTTTTATGTAAAAATAATACTATTTTTTCTGCTATAATGATATATTCCCGATAAATAAGCTGTTATAATATTCTTGTCGGAAACGATAATGGCTATAACGGAGGAATTATTATGAAAAAACCAATGCTCATAAAAGGAATTAATTTAGGCGGCTGGCTCTCACAGTGCAGTTATGACAAAAAACATATGGATACTTTCATTAAAGATGAAGATTTCGATATAATCGCCTCATGGGGTGCTGACCATGTGCGTATTCCCTTTGACTATAATATCTTGCAGGATAATAACGGCAATTTCATTGAAGAAGGTTTCCGCAGACTTGAAAAAGCTGTATCGGACTGCCGCAGATGCGGTCTTGATACTGTCCTCGACCTCCACAAAACAGCAGGATTTTCATTTGACTATTACAGCGAAAGCGAAAGCGGTTTCTTCGAGAATACTGAATATCAGCAGAGATTTTTCCGACTCTGGGAGAAAATAGCTGAGATTTTCGGAAAGTATTCCGATACTGTCGCTTTTGAACTTCTCAACGAAATAACTGATGAGAGTTTTCTCAAATCATGGAAAAAAATCGCTGCCGAATGTATTTCAAGAATAAGAAAATATGCCCCCGATACAATAATTCTCGTGGGAAGCTATAATAATAATGCCGCCGAAACTGTTCAGTATCTCGATGCCCCCGCAGACGAAAACGTTATATATAATATGCACTGCTATGAACCCCTTAAATTTACTCATCAGGGCGCATACTGGACTGATGCAATAGTCCCCTCCGAAAGAATTGAATACAATAATTCAGGCTGTTCGGCAGAATATTTTGAAAAGCTTTTCTCATCTGCCCTTGAAAAATCAAAGAATAACAATACAAGACTTTACTGCGGTGAATACGGTGTTATAAATGTGGTATCACCCGAAGAAACCCTCAAATGGTATGAAGATATAAATTCAGTTTTCAGAAAATACAATATCGGAAGATGTGCATGGAATTACAGACAAATGGATTTCGGCATAAGTGACAGCAGACTTGACGGTGTAAGAAATCAGCTTATCAAATATTTATAATATAAAGTCGGTACTTGAAAAAAGTACCGATTTTTTTACCTGTATGATATATTTTTTGAATGTATTGATTTTTATAATATATAATTTATTTTATGTTTTCAATATTGATTTTTTTTCGGTTGTGTGTTATAATTTATACGAAAATATGAATAAATTTATATTGAAAAGGTGATAAAATGAAAAAGTTTATAACTTTTCTTATTTCTTCATTTATGGTCTGTAATTTTGTATCAATGCCCCGTGCCTTTGCAGATGAGGATACAGCTTCAATCAGGATTGAAAATGTTTCATATCCCAAATGGTGTATGGCTGAGGAAAATGGATTTATTTTCAAAGGTACAATAATTTCTGAAAAGACTATATCAAAAGTATATGCACAGGTATGCAAAAGAAACAGCAGTGATGCGCTTCTGGCGACTGAAATATCTCCCGATGCCGAAACTTTTGACATTGCCGCCCTTTTAAATTCTTCGCTCAAAATATCCGTACTTGGCAGAGGGGCATATACCTTTACACTTTCAGCAACTGACAGTGACGAAACAGAAGTACAGCTTGTATCATCTGACTTTCTGAAAATAGGAAGCCGTGACGACTATTCAAAGCTCCTTATAGGCGATATAAATGATGACGGCACTATCAATGCAGATGATGCCGAAATTCTCAACAATAATATTCTTGGTGTATCCGAACTTACAGACAGACAGTTCATACTTGCCGATTTGAATAAGGATACATATATTGATGTTTTTGATATGATAGAATTACGCAGTAAAATTGCTGAAAATACTGACAATCCCGATAATCCGCCCGATAACCCCGATAATCCGGATATTCCGCCTGATAATCCCGATATTCCTCCCGAAAATCCCGATGATGACGGCTGGTTTACCGATGAAGCAGGTCAGTATACAACAAAGAATGTTGACTATTCACTGAATATAAGGGAAGAACCCGATATCTCTGCAAAAGCTGTCGGACAACTGCCCTCTGATTCAGTTTTTGAAGTTTTAAAATATAACGAAAACTGGGCATATATTAAATATAACGATATTTCAGGATATGTCACATTGAGATATATCAGGAAATATGCCGAAGGCTCTGATTTAGATAATGACCCTGATGTTATGATGACATATACAACAAAAGATGTCTATGAAACACTGAATATCAGAAAGGGAGCAGGCACAGGCTATGATATAGTAGGTACTATCCCCGCAGGCGCAAAATTCAAGGCTTCGAGATATTCCGCAACATGGGCTTATGTTTACTATGAAGGTATCACAGGATATGTATATACCGATTACATACAGCTCTATGAAAATCCCAACTATACGGACGGAGGTTCTGTTATGCTGAGTGTTATGGAATATAACCAGCACCCGACCTACCCCACAGGCTGCGAAAGTGCAGCACTTTATATTCTTCTTCAATATTATAAAGTTAATGTAACTATGGAAGATATTGTCACAGCCCTCCCGAAAGGTCCTGTACCATATTCTTCGGACGGTATATGGTATGGTGCTAACCCTGAAAGAGAATTTGTAGGCGACCCCCATTCAGCCTATTCATATGGTGTATTCAATATCCCCATAGCCGAGACCGCAGAAAGATTTTTAAGCGGTGTAAAGACCAAAACAGGCGCAACTATGCAGGAAATTATTGAACTCCTCGACGCAGGGAAACCAATTGTTGCATGGTATACTACAAATCCATACGGAAGTATTTATTACAGTGACCACTGGTATGACTATATCACAGGAGAATATATAAGCTGGCCTGCCGGTGAACACGCTGTTGTAATATGCGGTTATGATGATGACCTGATAATATACCGTGACCCTGATACAGGTTCAAGCCGTGTTATGACACAAAGTCATTTCCTTGAAATATTCAACGAACTCGGTGCAAGAATAGTACATTATTAAAGGGAGGCTTCCCCATTTCAAAATGAAAAATCTTATTTTAAGGGCGGTTGTAAAATATTTTGCAGGATTTATAATTTTATCTGCATTGATATTCATACCAGCAGGTTCACTGAAATTTTTAAACGGCTGGCTTTTTATGGGACTGTTATTCATTCCGATGTTGATAATGGGATTAGTTTTGATTTTTAAAAATCCTCAGCTTCTTGAAAAAAGACTGAACGCAAAGGAAAAAGAATCACAGCAGAAAACAGTGCTTATAATAAGCGGTATAATGTTTATTTCAGGCTTTATAATTGCAGGGCTGAATTACAGGTTTAAATGGTATGCTTTCCCGAAATGGGTAATAATTCTCGGTTCAGTGATATTTATTTTATCCTATCTGATGTATGCGGAAGTATTGCGTGAAAATACATATCTTTCAAGAACTGTTGAGGTTCAGGAAAATCAGAAGGTAATAGATACAGGATTATATGGAATAGTCCGTCACCCCATGTATTCTGCAACGATATTTTTATTTTTATCAATACCGCTTGTTTTAGGTTCGCTGTATGCTTTTCTGATTTTTCTTGTATATCCTTTTACTTTGATTCTGAGAATAAAAAATGAAGAAAAAGTTCTTGAAAATGAACTTGACGGATATAAAGAATATAAGAAAAAAGTAAAATACAGACTTTTCCCGTTTATATGGTAAAATAAAGCCCGAAAGAAATTCTTTCGGGCTTTTGTTTATTCTGAATCTTTTTTGTTTTTATTCTTGCAGTCAACACCGCAGCCGCAGCCGCAGTCACCACAACAACCTCCGCCTTTTTTCTTGAAATTTCTGCGGAGAAGTATTCCGCCGATTACAGCGGCACATAATATAAATATAATAACAATATCTGCGGTATTCATATTACCCTCCTATTGCCGTTCCAATGAGATTCACTATAAGTGCAAATACCCACGCCACAAGGCATTGCCATACAACTACCGTTACAGCCCATTTTCTTCCCATTTCACGCTTTATAGCCGCAACAGCCGCTACACAGGGAGTATAGAGAAGCGAGAAAACAATAAGCGATGCCGCAGATACTGCTGTCATGGCAGTTCCCACACCGCCCTTATAGAGAACTCCGAGCATTGATACAACGCCTTCTTTTGCCATAAATCCGCTTACAAGAGCAACGCATATTTTCCAGTCACCAAGACCTATCGGCTTGAATATCGGTGCTATAACTCCTGCAACGGCAGCGAGTATACTTTCTTCCTTGTTTTCTGTGAGATTCATATGCATATCAAAGCTTGTCAGGAACCATACAACTATTGTTGCAATAAGGATTACTGAAAATGCTCTCTGCAAAAAGTCCTTTGCTTTCTCCCAGAGTAACTGCAATACATTTCTTGCCCCCGGCATTCTGTAATTGGGCAGTTCCATTACAAAGGGTACGGGTTCACCTCTGAAAATACTTTTTTTATAGAGAAGTGCCGCAAGTATGCTCACAAGTATTCCGAGGACATAAACGCCTATCATGATTAAAGCTTTATATTTCGGGAAAAATGCATCAACAAAAAATGCATATATCGGAAGTTTTGCCGTACAGCTCATAAAGGGCGTGAGGAGAATAGTCATTTTTCTGTCACGTTCGCTGGGGAGCGTTCGTGTAGCCATTACTGCTGGGACTGTACAGCCGAATCCTACAAGCATAGGAACTATACTTCTTCCCGAAAGACCTATTTTTCGCAGAAGCTTGTCCATGAAAAACGCTACACGGGCTATATATCCGCTGTCCTCGAGCATTGAGAGGAAAAAGAAAAGCGTCACTATTATCGGCAGAAAACTTAAAACACTTCCCACACCTGCAAATATTCCGTCTATGATAAGTCCGTGAAGCGTATCGTTTACATTGAGGTTCGTCAGTAAGGCATCAGTTTTATTTGTCAGCAGGTCAACTCCCTTTTCAATAAGTCCCTGAAACCATGCGCCTATTACGTTGAATGTCAGATAGAATACTGCGCCCATTATGAGTATGAATGTAGGAATGGCAGTATATTTTCCTGTGAGAATAGAATCTATTTTTTTACTGCGGATATGTTCACGGCTTTCCTGCGGTTTTTTGACAGTTTCGCTGCAAAGTTTCATTATGTATGAAAAGCGCATATCTGCGATTGATGCACTTCTGTCGAGACTGCGTTCAGTTTCAAGCTGAGTGACGATATGTTCCATAGTTTCGAGTTCATTTTTATCAAGACCGAGTTTTTCAATAATAAGGCTGTCGCCCTCTATAATTTTTGATGCGGCAAATCTTATAGGTATGCCTGTTCTTTCGGAATGGTCTTCAATCAGGTGAGCGATTGCATGGAGACATCTGTGGACTGCACCGCCGTTTTTATCTTTTTCGCAGAAATCCTGTCTGCGGGGTTTTTCGTTATTGGCGGCTATATTAATGGCATGACCGACAAGTTCTTCTATGCCTTCATTTTTTGCGGCTGATATGGGGACTACGGGAGTGCCGAGGAGTTCTTCCATTTTATTTATATCGACATTTCCGCCGTTTGCGGTAAGTTCGTCCATCATATTCAGTGCAACGACTACGGGTATATCAAGTTCAAGAAGCTGCATTGTAAGGTAGAGATTTCTTTCAATATTCGTTACATCAATGATATTTATTATTGCATCGGGTTTTTCATCGAGTACGAAATTTCGTGAAACAATTTCCTCACTGCTGTAAGGGGACATTGAATATATACCGGGCAGGTCTGTTATAAGTGTATTGGGATAGCCTTTTATAGCACCGTCTTTTCTGTCAACGGTAACACCGGGGAAATTTCCGACGTGCTGGTTTGAACCTGTAAGGCGGTTGAAAAGGGTAGTTTTTCCGCTGTTCTGATTTCCGACAAGGGCGAAGGTGAGTTTCCGGTCGGTTGAAATTTCGTCATTCTGTTCACCTATGCGGGGGTGTTCGGTTTTGGAGCGGCGTTTTTTGTTTTCGTTTTGACCGTGAGAATTTTCGGACGGGAGAACGTCTATTTTTGCGGCATCTTCAAGGCGCAGGGTGAGTTCATAGCCGTGCAGGCGCAGTTCAACAGGGTCGCCCATGGGGGCATATTTCACAATTGTTATATCTGTTCCCGGGATTATACCCATATCGAGAAAATGCTGTCTTAAAGCACCTTCTCCGTGCAGGCGGACAACTTTGACAGTTTCGCCTATTTTTGCATCTTTCAGTGTTGACATATAATATCCTCTTTTAATTTATTTGGTTTGCTTATTAAAATAGTTTTATGACACACAATATTGCTGTTATTCAATATATTTTCATTACTGCTGTCAATAAAATGTTATTGAAAACAAACATCATTTATATTATATAACATTTCCTGTCGGATTGCAATACAACAAGTAAAATTTTGTCTGTTCAGATTATATTATTATTCTGTTTTCATATATTTTATTTATATACAATCTGAAAATTTGTAAAAATTGTGAATTTTTTATTGACATTTCAAAAAAAGTATGGTACAATAATACAGATAATATATGCGGCTTGTGCCGCTGGGATAACGGAGGCAGATAATGAAAAGACTTGTTACAAGAAGTGACTTTGACGGGCTTGTGTGCGCTATGCTCCTCAAAGAACTTAATATCATCGAGGACATAAAATTCGTACACCCAAAAGATGTTCAGGACGGAAAAGTTGAACTCTCGGAAAATGACATAACTACCAATCTCCCATTCGATAAAAGAGTCGGTCTGGCTTTTGACCACCACGAAAGCGAACTAATCCGCAATAATCACGAGGATTTCAAGGACAAATACATAATCGACGGAAAAGCTAAATCAGCCGCAAGAGTAGTCTATGAATATTACGGCGGTGCGGAAAAATTCAAAAACGTTTCCGAGGAAATAATGCTCGCAGTCGATAAGGGCGACAGCGCAGACTTTACCAGAGATGAAATATTGAATCCGCAGGGCTGGGTTCTTATGAATTTCCTCATGGACGCACGCACAGGTCTTGGAAGATTCCACGATTTCCGCATATCAAACTATGCACTCATGATGAAACTTATAGATTACTGCGTTGACCATTCAGTTGATGAAGTTCTTCAGCTCCCTGATGTAAGAGAAAGAGTGGACCTTTATTTCCAACAGCAGGAATTATTTAAACAGCAACTCAAAAAAATAACCGGAATTGAAGGAAAAGTCGCTGTAATAGACCTCAGAAACGAAGAAACAATATACGCAGGAAACCGCTTTATGGTGTATGCAATGTATCCGCAGACTGAAATTTCCGTACACGTTGCATGGGGATTCAAAAAACAGAATACCGCTGTAATGATAGGAAAATCTATAATAAACAGAAATTCTGATTTCAATATAGGTGCGCTCTGTCTTTCATACGGCGGAGGCGGTCATGCAAATGCAGGTACTTGTCAGCTCGATAATTCAGTAGTAGATAAGGAACTCCCTGTCATAATAGACAAACTCAACGGAAAATAATAACATAAAAAAGACTGCATATGTGCAGTCTTTTATTTTATGCTGTAATTCCTGAAAAATGCCTGCCGTTGGTGCTTCCGCCGTCACAGAGAATATCCACTCCCGCAAGATAACCGTTGCGTTCATCTGCAACCGATGCTATGGCAAAACCGAGTTCCTGAGCCGTTCCCATTCGTTTTTCGGCGGTGTCTGAGAGCATCTTTGCCCCCTCATCAGCTTCAAGATTTCCCATATCCGTTGAAATAAGCCCCGGACTGAGTGAAACCACTCTTATTCCCTTTTTTCCGAAAACAAATGCAGATTTCTGTGCATACCATACTGTAAAATTTTTTGAGAGAGCATATGCAAGACCTGATTTTTTATATTCTCCCTTTGGCAAGTTGCTGAGTTTCAGCATTCCGTTCAGAAAATTCTTTTCGTTTTTATCCGCAAGTTTATATATGCGTTTCGGAATAATTATTTTAGGGAGTGCATAGGCTGAATTTGAAGAAATATCAACAATTACGCTTCCTTTTCCCATGACTGCTGAAAACTCCTGATTTACATACACTGTCCCCAGAGCATTTACACGGATAAGCTGTTCGGGCTTTGCCATTGAGGGAGAAAGCCCTGCGGCATTTATTACGTTTTTCACATTTCCGAGTGATGCGGCATATCTTGCAAGTGAACGGACACTTTTTCTGTCGGAAGTATCACAGATTTTATAATACGCCTTGTATCCGAGAACAGATAATTCTTCTGCGGCTTTTATTAATTTTGTTTCGGTTCGTCCTGCGATGAGGATAATTTTTTCTTTCGGCATACATTTTGCAGCCGCAAGACCCATACCGCTGCCGCCTCCTGTTATAACACAGACATCTGACATATTGATTCCCCCTTAAATTTTTCCCTCAGCTTTAAGCCATGCAATTTCATCGTGTATTGTTTCACGGTAGGAGCGTGTTGTATAGCCGAGTTCACGCCTTGCCTTGCTTGAATCGAATGTATTGTTTCTTGCGAGGTTATAGACTGAAAAGCTGGTCATGAGGGGTTTTTTACCCTGACGCTTTGCCTTTTTTTCGATGACTTTTCCGAGAATATCCGCAATTTTAAGCGGTAAAAATGTTCTGACGGGTTTGCAGCCGCTTTCCTCGCAGACAAGCTTTGAAAAATCCCTGAAAGATACTTCATCATTTGCAAGTATATAACATTCGCCTTTTCTGCCCTTGTCGGCTGCGAGAACAGTACCTCTTGCAAGGTCACGGACATCACACAGATTGAATGAACCGTTAATCCCCACAGGCATATCGCCTTTTATTATTTTTATGAGAGTGCTTGTTGTTTCGCCTGTTGCATAATCCTCAGGACCGAGAATACCGCTGGGGTGAACTATGCAGGCATTAAGCCCCCTCTTTTTGACAGCATCAAGAACCGCCTGAGTAGCGGCTGCCTTCGACTGACTGTAACAGCCTATAACCTTGCTGTCGTCAAAATAATTTACCTCACGGATAGCCGTGCCCTTGCGGCGTTCAGGAATAGCACCTGTACTGCTGCAATAGACAAGTTTTTCACACTCTTTATGTTCAAGGCATTTGTCAATTATATTTTCAGTACCGCCAAGATTTACGTCCATTACTTTCTGACTGAAATCAGGGTCAACAGTTACAATGCTTGCGATATGGAGAACAGTTGTTACAGTATTCTGAGGGACTGTGAAAAATTTTTCAAGCGATTGTGTATCGCAGAGGTTTCCCTCAACAATTTCGGCTTCTTTCGGGATAAATTTAATTGCAGGGTCATTCGGGAGGACGAAAGCCCTCACCTTGTCACCACGTTCAATAAGCTGTCTGCAAACTGTTCCGCCAAGAAAACCTGCTGCGCCTGTTACAAGATATATTCTTTCCATAATTATTACCTCCGTAATGTTTTTGTTTCATTGTCTGTATTATATTCTGAAATTGTTGTGGATTTGTTTTTGAAATGTTTGAGTTTTGTTAAAATATGACATCAGTGATTGATTTTTGAAATCCCATGTGATATAATTACAGAAGAAAAAGGAGGTATGCTTATGGTAAAGATACTTGTTGTTGAGGACGACAGACAATTAAATTCCACTGTATGCAAATATCTTGAACTGAACGGATTTTCCGCAGTCGGCTGTATGAGTGCAGTAGATGCCTATGATGTTATGTACGGCAGTAATTTTGATATAATCATATCTGATATCATGATGCCGAAAATAGACGGCTTTGAATTTGCTGAAACAGTCCGCAGTCTCGATAAGGAAATACCTGTATTGTTTATGACCGCAAAAGATGATATTCTTTCAAAACAGCGTGGTTACAGACTCGGCATAGACGATTATCTCGTAAAACCCGTGGATTTGGACGAACTTGTCCTCAAAATCGGTGCAATAATGCGAAGGGCAAATATAAGCGCAGGAAAAAAACTTACAGTAGGCAGTCTGACTATGAATGAGGAGGAACAGAGCTGTATTCTTGACGGCAGGGAAATACCGCTGACGGTGCGTGAATTTAATCTCCTCTACAAACTGCTTTCAAATCCCAAAAAAACCTTTACACGTTCTCAGCTTATGAATGAATTCTGGGATATTGAATCGAGTTCGGGACTGCGTTCGGTTGATGTTTATATGCGTAAACTGCGTGAAAAATTTGAAAACTGCGAGGATTTTGAAATCGTCACAGTTCACGGGCTTGGTTATAAGGCGGTGCTGAAATGAAAGGGGACTGGCGCAGTAAACTGCTTTCATTACTGCAATTTTTCGGGATATTATTTTTTATATCCTTTATTCTTACAGCATCATTCATATTATTTTTTCATGGCATGGACATTGATGAAAGGACAATCAGAAAAAGTGCCGTAATTACTTTCGGAAATGCGATATTTATTGCTTTTCTTGTATGGCTTGCCGGCAGACTGCGGAAAAAATTCACTGTTGACCGCCCTGTAAAGCGTATTTCGGACGGACTGAAGAAAATTACATCAGGAGATTTCAGCGAGAGAATAAAACCTTTTGCCGACCCCTTGGGAGGAAATCAGTATAATTTAATAATTGAAAGCATAAATAAAATGGCAGACGAACTCTCAGGAGTTGAAACTCTGCGGACGGATTTTGTTTCAAATGTTTCCCATGAAATGAAAACACCCCTCGCAGTTATTCAGAATTATGCCACACTTCTGCGCTCTCCGAAAATTTCCGAGGCGGACAGGATTGAATATGCCGAGGCGATAAGCGAATCAACAAAACGGCTTTCTTCTCTCATAACAAATGTCCTCAGACTCAACAAACTCGAAAATCAGCAGATTTATCCCGATTCAAAGCCCTTTAACCTCAGCGAGCAGATTTGTGAATGTATGCTTGCGTTTGAAAATGAATGGGAACGCAAAAATATTATGATAGAAACTGATATTCAGGACGATATTGTTATCAGTGCTGATTCTGAGCTTTTAAGCCTTGTATGGAGCAATCTCTTTTCAAATGCCATAAAATTCACCGATGAAGGCGGAACTGTCAGCATATCCGTTAAAAATATCAGCGGGAAAATTTTCGTAAGCGTTTCAGATACGGGCTGCGGAATAGACAGCAAAACAGGACAGCATATATTTGATAAATTCTATCAGGGAGATACTTCCCATGCAGGAAAGGGAAACGGTCTTGGTCTTGCACTTGTCAAGAGAATTATCACTGTCACGGGCGGAGAAATAACAGTTGATTCCACATTGGGAAAAGGCAGTACATTCACCGTTATATTAAACAGTTCGGAAAATGGGGTGATATCATGAATGAGGATAAATTTACATACACTTATTCGCCTGCGAGAGATTCAGAGGTTGACAAAATAGCCGCAAAATATATGCAGTCTCAGAAATCCGACAGTGACCTTGAAAGGCTGAGAAAACTTGACCGCCGTGCGGAATTTCCCGGTACAGCGGCAGGAATCGCAACAGGGCTTGCAGGTATAATTATACTCATAGCAGGTATAATGCTGATTATAAGTTTTGATTATTTTGCAGTCGGGATTATTGCAGGAATAGTCGGATTTGCGCTTGCGGCTGCGGCAACGCCTGTAAGCAAGGCAGTAACTCTCCGAAACCGTGAAAGATACCGTGACGAAATACTTGCACTGAGCAAAAAAATCAAAGAAAAATAAAAAAGCTGCACCGAAGTGCAGCATTTTTTTTAATTATACACCGTATTTGTTTGTAGCAACGGGAACTCCGGGACCCATAGTTGAAGTAACTGTGCATGATTTAAGGTAAGTACCTTTTGCAGCAGCAGGTTTAGCCTTAACTATTGCTTCCATAAGAGTATTGAAGTTTTCTTCGAGTTTTGCAGAGCCGAATGAAGCTTTTCCGATAGGGCAGTGAATGATATTTGTCTTGTCGAGACGGTATTCAATCTTACCAGCCTTAGCTTCTGTAACAGCCTTTGCAACATCAGGAGTTACAGTACCTGCTTTGGGGTTAGGCATAAGACCTCTCGGTCCGAGAATCTTACCGAGACGACCTACGAGACCCATCATGTCGGGTGATGCAACAACTACATCGAAATCCATCCAGTTTTCTTTCTGGATTTTCTCTACCATATCCATACCGCCCACGAAATCTGCACCTGCGGATTTAGCTGCCTCATATTTATCTTCCTTGCAGAATACGAGAACTCTTACATTCTTACCTGTACCGTTGGGGAGAATAACAGCACCTCTTACCTGCTGGTCAGCGTGTCTTGAATCAACGCCCAGACGGATATGAGCTTCAACGGTTTCATCAAATTTAGCCTTTGCGTTTTTGCACACAAGGTCAAGAGCCTCTGCGGACTCATAAAGCTTTGCATAATCAACAGTCTTGGCACTGTCAACATACTTCTTGCCGTGTTTCATTATATTTCCTCCTAAATAAGTGGTAATAACGGGATTATTTGTACCCGTTTAGCGGAATTTTCCTCCCACCGTTATTTCAATCCGAAAGGATTTGTTTCAGACCGAATCAGTCAACAACAACTACACCCATTGAGCGGGCTGTACCTGCTATCATGCTCATAGCAGCTTCGAGAGAACCTGCGTTGAGGTCGGGCATTTTCTGCTCTGCGATTTTCTGAACCTGTTCCTTAGTGATATTGGCAACCTTTGTCTTGTTAGGTGTACCTGAACCGCTGTTTATATTGCAAGCCTTTTTGATAAGAACTGCTGCAGGGGGGGTTTTTGTGATGAATGAGAATGAACGGTCTGCGTATACAGTGATAACAACAGGGATAATCATACCGATGTCGTTCTTTGTTCTCTCATTGAATTCCTTTGTAAATGCCATGATATTAACGCCGTGCTGACCGAGTGCGGGTCCGACAGGCGGTGCAGGAGTAGCCTTTCCTGCTGCGATCTGAAGCTTAATGTAGCCAACTACTTTCTGTGCCATTGTATTCGCACCTCCATAAATGTGGTAA
>ODAI012685907.1_pt1 | contig 61875 bp, 96 predicted proteins | sample 1539321 | NCBI WGS metagenome assembly ODAI01 (sample SAMN02144231, study PRJEB22623) | gut metagenome | biome: sheep rumen | host: Ovis aries | place: New Zealand
AAAAAATCATCAATTTTTCCCTAAAGTACGCCAAATATTTAATACGAACAAACGTTTGGTAAACGATGACAACCAAAAATTGCTACACTTATATATAATAAAAAAAATATTCTACTTTTTATTTTTTTCTTCTGTAAAAACTTTACTCAATTTTATCGTTGTTATCGTTGTAAATTCTTAATTTTTCCCTAAAACACTGGGCAAAATTGGTAAACGATGAAGTAAACGATGTATGTAATTGATACAAAACATGAATTTCGTTTTTCCTTAGATAAAATGGGCGATTAAAGCACTTAAATTTTTACAACGATTGGTAAACGATAAAGGGGTATTTTTAGTCAAAAATGGTCGATTTTTTTATCAATTTTTTCGATTTTTTAGGTCAAAATGTAATTGTTATCAAAACAAAAACTTGAACTTTTTAGCATACTTTCGTTTTTTGTAATTGATACTTTTACAAAAATGAGCTCCTATATTAAAAAATTTTTTTCAGATGTAATTAAAAGGGGGGGGATAGTTATATAAATTAGTTATAATTAAACAATTAGATATAAGTAAAAAGTATAGGTAAATAAAGGGTTTAAAGGAATATAGAAAAAGGGTGCTCTTTATATAAAATTTGCTGAAGGACCTGAAATTCACGTCCAATTTGACACTTTTTAGGGTTTCCCCCACCCACACTTTACACTTTTTTCACTTAAATTTTTTTTCACTTTACATTTTACTCTTATTTTTCGCCTTTTTTTCGCCATTTTTTTCAATACAATTTTACATTTAAAATTTTTACTTTACACTTTTAACAATGTCAAACAAACAAATGAATGGTAGTATTAAAAAGGTACGAACAAGCGTACGCCATGCCATTTTTACCTATTTTTAAGCGTTTTTAGCAATTTTTTTTCTTTTTAATATAAATATATTAACTACTATTAAAACGTTTCTCTATCGGGTTTTTGCCTCTTTTTTTGGCGTATCTTCGGCCTTTTTTGTTTTGCTTAAAATTACATTTTGAAAAACTCTTTTTAACATTTTGTTAAAAACAAAAACAAAAAAACTGACCAACGGTCATTTTCAAATTGAAACTTTTTACAAGCGTATTTTTTACACTTCTATTTTTACCCACTTTTTAACAAATTGTTAATAACACACAAACACTTGTTTGCTTTTAGGTATAAGTTATACTTATAATAGGTATAAAAAATTGTTATAGCAATTTACCACCCAAAACGCAAAAAAAACTTGATATTCTATTAGTTTAGAGTTATAATCTATATAGGTGATGGGGAAAGACCCAAGCACCAAAAAAAAAAACCATATATAAGGAAAGGAAAAAAAGAAAAATGAAAACACAAACAAACACAAACGAAAACGGAAAGGAAAAAACAATTTACATTGTATATCAATACAACGAAATCACAAACGATATACAAAACGTATACGAAAGCATGTATCCATTAGAATTGGTACAAAAATACGGATTAAATGAAAAACACTTTAATGATTATATCTTAAAGGATAACGAAAACTGGGAAAGTAGTGAACGCCGTTTCAATAATATGTTTATTATTAAAGATAGTGAATAAAAAACACTATCTTTAATTTACCACCCAAGAATAAAAAACAAATGATATACTTTAGATGTCAACGGGAAAACACAAACAAAAAACACGAAATCAAAAACCCGTTGCAATTTACCACCCAAGAATAAAAAAAGGGTGATACAATTAAGACATCAAACGGAAAGCAACCAAGAAAAAACAAAAAAAGCCGTTTTGATAATTTACCACCCAAAAATAAAAAATCGGTGGTATACTTAAATCAATCAAGGGAAACAACCTTTTTAATACATTTTTAAAAAACCTTGATTGTCGGGTCTTTGAAAACATTTTATCATACATTATCAATCAAAAGTTATACAGCCTCAAGGGTCTAGACATATAATCTAGACGGGGTGATTGCAAGTGTAGATTGTCTAGTATGCAAATACTAGTACTATATAGAGTGTACTTTATAGAATTAACATTAGTTTTAATGTGAGGTCTTTAAAGGTGTAAACTATGAAATAATCGTTACAAGTAGAGAGATATTGATAAAATGGCAATAGGTGGAGTTTACTCACGGACAACTCTAGGAGAAGTCTAACTAATGGGCGAAGTCTATTCGGTGTTATAATTTTTTCAAAAACTTACAATTTAGTTTCTTTAGATATTTACTTATAAATCTTATAAGTGGGTTATAATTTCAAGTAGTAGATTGAATTAAGCAATCTATAAAAGATATAATCTACTTATAAGATTATAAGTGATATATTTTACCTTTAGAGGTATCAAAAATAAAGTGCCAAGGCAAACAAATGGAAAATAAGAATTGAATTGTCGTGGTAGATAATAATAAAAGTGGGTCGTGCGACATGGTGGAAATCCAACACGACATCGTGAACTATTACGGGGTGGAAATCCAAAAATAGTATGAGGTACGCCAAAACATGTGGTTTTGGGTATCTATCTAATACTAGAAGTGGGTCAATTTTTCTAGTACTAGATAGATACAAGTGGTATCTAAAAAAGAGAGGTATGTGGGTTATGAAAAAAAGACGTATTAAACAAATAACAAACACAAACAAGGAAAACAAAAAAAGAGGTACATTATTAAATGTATCACTAGGACACAAGAAACAACTAGGACAAGTGGTTTCTAGTATGGACAAGTACACAATTTATAAAAGAGAGGTGTTTATGTAATGAAAAAAGAAGTAAATTTTTTATATCAATTATTTATGTTTGATTTAATTATAACTAGTATTATCAATAATAACATTTATTTGATTATATTATTATTTATAACATTATTTTACTATATAAACATTAAAAACTAATAAGTGGGTCAAAAAGAAAAGAGGTTATAATATGAAAAAAGAAAAAAAGTATATTTTAAATGTGGGTTTAAATGATAAGGACACTAAACAACAAAAAATTGATAGTATAGAGGCTTATAAAGTGGTAGAGAACTTATTACTTAATAATGGTATAAGTGGTTATACAATTTATCAAGGTCTAGGACTTTATAAGCACGATAGTGGTGAAATAACAAGAGAGAACACTTTAATTATAGAGTTAATGTTTGTAAATGATAATGTGGTAAATAAAATTATAGAGTTATTAAAACAAGTATTAAATCAAGAAAGTGTTTTAAAACAAGTACAAACACTAGAGATTAGTTTTGAATAATCGCAAGTGGTCTAGAAAAAAGAAAAGAGGTATAAGAATTATGGACTATGAATTTAAAACAACATTTTGGAGTGATTTTTCTATTGCTGATAAATTTGGTATAGAGGCAATTAAAGACACTTATAAGAGGGCATTTAAAGAGTGGAGAAATAATTATATTTACTTAACTGAACTTGTATTAGTGCTTAATTGGAAATTGTGGGAACACTATGAAAATGGCAACGAGGGTGTTGCTAGAGTATATAATAATTTATGGGAAGAGGCTCAAAATTATGGGTACAATCATTTGAAAGGAGAAGAGTTATCTTATTTTATAAGAACATTAGACTAAAACTTGCGTTAGACAAGTGGTATAATAAAAACATAGAAAAGGAAAGAGGTAAAGAGATATGAGAAAAATAGTTAAAGAGGGTACAAAAGTTAAAGTAAAGAGTAGAGAGGAGATTGAACAATTATTAGACGAGGGGCATAGAATAAATGGCTTATATATTGACGAGGACATGTTTAATTATTGTGGTCAAGAATTAAAAGTAATAGATAGTAGTTGGAGTAATACTTATGGTAATTCAATACAACTAGAGGGTAATAGTTGGTTTTGGAGTTTAGATTGTTTTGAAGAGATAGGAGAAGAAAATATGAGAGATTTAGATAGAATTTGTGCTGATTGTGGTAATGAAATAGAAGAGGGAGAAGAACTAACATATATAGAAGAGTATGATAGATATGTATGTAGTGATTGTCTAGAATATTATCACGAGTGCGATGATTGTGGTAGACTAGTACACGAGGATGATTTACATAGTGTAGATAATGGTAATAGAAGTGTATGTGATAGTTGTCTTGACGATTATCAATATTGTGGAGATTGTGGAGAATATTATTATAGAGATGATATGTACTATGATGAAGATAGTGATGAATATTATTGTGAGGATTGTTGGGAAAATAATGGTAATCATTTAATATGTGGTTATCATCAATATGATAGAGATTTTGAATTTTATAAAGGACAAGACGAGATTGAACCTCCTTATTACATAGGTAGAGAACTAGAAATGGAAAATGATGAGATAGACGTTGATTGTGTTAGATATATTAAAGACGAGTTAAATGGTATTACGTCTAGAGATGGCTCTTTAAGTGGACGTGGTGCTATGGAGTGGGTAGACCACCCAAGAAGTATGAAAAATCATTATGAGATTGCTGATAAAATAGAGGGAATATTTAAGAGATTAGTAGATAGTGGTTATAGGTCAAACGATACTAGTACGTGTGGTTTACATTTCCATGTGTCTAGACCTTATCAAGCAGAGATTGATAGAATATCTAAAGAAATGTGGTCTTATTCTGATGATAGTGAAGAGTTTAAGAAATTACAAAAAGAGAAAAACGAACTAGAGGACAAACAAGAAGATATTATCAATAGAATTATACTAATACTGGAGAGTTTTAAAGAAGAGTTTATTAAGTTTAGTAGAAGAAAAGATACATACTGGTGTCAATGGTTAAGTGATGTGGTTACTTGTGATAATGGTAAAATTACATCATTAGACTTCATTAAAAAGGTAAAAGGAGAGAGTTATGGACACCATAGAGCATTAAATCTAGAGAACCATAATACAATCGAGTTTAGAATTTTTAAAGGTACATTAAACTTCAATACATATATGGCGAGTTTAGAGTTAGTCAATAATATAGTGGCATTATGTAGTGATTTAAAATTACCAGTAGAAAAGATTACGTGGGAAAAATTAACTAAAGGAGAATATGTTAGCAAGTACGTACAAGAACGTGAGATAGTATGTACTCATAGAGTGGTAGACACTAGTGAAATTGATAGAATATGGGAAATTGTAAAGAATAAGAGAAAAGGTAAAGTGGCTAAAAAAGTATATAACTTATTAACTAAATATTACAATGAATATGTAAATAAATTTAATGAGGTTAAAGATAGTGAAAAGTGGGCTTTAATATGTGATATAACTTCAAAATTAAGAGAACACTCTAATAATATGGAGAGGGTGTTAGAATACAAGAATAACAATGAATATAATAGTATGTTTAGTAAAGTACAAGAAATGGTTGATTATTATATGTACTTTGATACTGATACATTAAAAGCAATTAGAACAAGCATTAGAGAACTTCTAAAGGAAGTTAGATAAGAGGAGGAGTGATTAGATATGTGTATAATTGTTGCAAAAGATAAAAAGAGTAAATTACCTAGTATGGACACGTTAGAAACGTGTTTTAATCATAATAGTGATGGTGCTGGGTTAATGTATGTAGATAATGGTAAAGTGGTTATCGATAAAGGTTATATGAACTTTAAAGAGTTAAAGAAAAAATTAGAGGTATTATACAAGAAGTTTGATAACTTCAAGAATAAAGCATTAGTGCTACATTTTAGAATAGGTACAAGTGGTACAAACACAAGAGAGAACACGCATCCGTATTGTATAAGTAGTGATTATAAAGAACTACATAAGACAAAAATATTTTGTGATTTAGGTATGGCACACAATGGTATTATAAATCAATATACACCAGTTAAGAATAAACATAATACAAACGATACACAAGAGTTTATTATGAAGTATTTAACACCTATATATAATCATTATAGAGATTTTTATAAAAATGAATATATACTAGACGGGTTAAGTGATATTACAAATAGTAGACTAGTATTTTTAGATACAAAAGAAAACTTATATTATGTGGGAGATTTTGTAGAGGAAAATGGTGTTAAATATTCAAACACAAGTTATAAACCTTATACATTTAAAACTTATACTTATAGAGGTAGTGAAGAAGATAGTGCTTACTGGAATAGTTGGTGGGATAAAAAGACTAAAGAATATCTTAATGAGGGTTATACATATCTAGACACTCAAGAAGTAGTGGGTAAAGATAAACTAACAAATAAAAAATTATCATTACTAGACCCTAGTTGGTACATTTCAAATGATTATGGTTGGGAAGAAGTAGGAGATAGATTATTATATATTGACGAAGATAATTTTGATTTATATGAAGAATTAGATAGTGGTGAAATGTTAAAAATAGGAGAAAATACATTTGTCTATGATAAAGACTATAATGATATTTATTAGGAAAGAGGTAGAGAATAATGTACAATTCAATTTTTAAATTAAAAGATATGTTAGATAAAGAAAATATACCTTATGAATTTTTAGATAGGTCTTATGCATTTAGTAGTGTTGATACAAAACATTATCAAATAATAGTATATAAACCTAATAGAGATAATGAAAGATTGATAAGTGTAATAGAGGGAACTTATACTTTTGGTGGCGAAAAAGATTTACTAGAAATAATGGGTTGTTTAACTGAAGAGGAACAAGAATTTGATGACGTAGTAGGAGATTTAACAACTGAAGAGGTCTTTAATAGAATAAAGACAAATTATAGAAAATTAGAAAAGGAGAGTGAAGAATAATGTTAAATCAAGTAGTATTAGTGGGTAGATTAACTAGAGACCCCGTTGGAGAACCTAATAGACCTTGTAGAGAAATTAATTTAGCAATTCCTAGAATTTATAAAAATAGTGAGGGAGAATATGAAACCGATTTTATAGATTGTGAATTAAGTGATAGTATGACAAAAAGTGCTAGTGAATATTGTAGAAAAGGTGATATAGTTGGTGTTAAAGGTAGATTAGAAAGTAAAGAAAATAGAATAGTAGTGGTTGCTGAAAAATTAACATTCTTATCAAGTAATCATAATAATTAGAAAGAGGTATAAAAATGAAAGTGAGAGTTATAGATTGGGGTAAAATTTATACAACATATGATAAGTGGTTAACAAATAATGATTGTGGTCAATATTTAGATAATTATAGACAAGAGGAAAGTATTATTGACCATTTTAGTTATGGATTTAAATACAACCCTTTAGATAAAAATAATAAAGAGATTGATATGCGAAATATAACCTATGAGGTATTAAAAGAAAATGTTCATGGTGTACACGATAATACAATATTATTATTAATACAAGAACCTATATCAAATAAAGTATATCTAATAAATAAAAATGGAACGGAGGAAGTAAAATAATGATAGATACATATGTAAAACAAATAAATGATTTATTAAATAAAATACAAGAAGAGGACAATGAAAATATGGAAACCATAATTGGTTATGCAACAAGTGTTGAACAAAATGTAGGTAGTCAATTATGCAGATATGGAGAATTATATAAATTAGTATTAGATAGTGAAAGTTTTGATGAGATAGCACAACAATTAGAGGGTCTATATTCTAAAGATAATTTTGAAACATATGAAGAAGAGATAGAAGAATTACAAAGAAAGGTTTTTGATTATATCAAGTTTAATTATAGTTTTGTGATGGGTAGACAACAATTATTAAATTACATAAAAGAGGAACTTATTATGGGTACAATTATTACTCATTTATAGAGAGGAGTGAAATAATGATTAAGATTGAAAGTAAAACAATGGTTAGTGAACCACCTATTAGTGATATTTTAGTATCATATGAAGTGGATGAACCTAAAATTGGAGAATATCTAGCAATTCTAGATAAAGTTAAAAATGAAGTATTAGAAAATACTAGTGTAAATGAAGAAACATTAAAAGAAATATTATTTGGAAAGGAAGATTAGAAATGTATTTTTGTGCTTTTTGTGGAACGAAAATAAAAGATAAAGAAGTAAAAACATGTCCTTCATGTGGTTGTGGTGAAATAGTGGATTATAATACTTATTATGATGAAACACCATATGAAGAATATGAAGAAGAAAGTGAGGAAGAAGAAAATGATTAGAGAGGTAGAAACAAATAAAATTAGAAAATTTGAGGTAAAGATTGGAAAAACAACATATTATGTTTTAGTTGATTATGATAATGTGGATGAATTTGCACAATACTATATTAAAAAAGAGGACTATGGTATTGTAGACTTTATGATAGGTATGCATAGTGAATATGATACTATACCAAATGATATAAATGATAATATTATAGATTGGTTGTGTGAGTATGAGGACACACTTAGAAGAATAGAGGAAAGTTATGAATAATGATATTTGTGGTTTTGATAAAGAAACCGAATTATTAAAATTACATGATGAGGGTAAATTAATAAACAATCAAGGTATTTGTCCAGTATGTGGAGAAATGATTGATAATTATGAAAGTATAGAATTTGAAGGAGATATGGCTTATTTTCCGTGGCATTGTGATAAATGTGGTACGGACGGACAAGAGTGGTACAATCTAGAATTTAGTGGACACAATTATTATGATAAAGAGGGAAATGAAATTATATTAGAAAAGTGAGGTAATAAAATGGAATGTTTAAGTGTTAAAGATTTATATAATCAATGTAAAACACAAATTGAAAGAGGTAATGGAGATAAAAAGATTATGATTTCAAATGATGACGAGGGTAATGGTTATCATTATTTATTTTTTGGTATGCAAGAGGGTAAAGATTTTGAATATGATGATTGTTTTATGATGTCGGTTGATGAAAACTATGTACCGATTGAAGATACAATAGTATTGGGGTGATAACATGAAAAATATTTTAAGTAAAGAAGAATATGAGGCACTAGATTATCATATGAACTATGCAAAATTATATGATAGTGGTTTATATATTCAACAAGAGCCTAATAGAGGTGATTATTTTGTAGACGAGCAAGAAGATTGTGAATATTCTTTAGAAGAGGGTTTATTAATAATTCTTGATACGATTGAAACACCTGAATATTACCCTAATACAATACAACGTAATTTAAAAGAATTATATAAAAAACGATTTGGAATTATTATTTAAGAAAGGAAGTGTGGTATAATGGAAAAGTGGACACCATTAAAAATAAGAAGAAACGGAGAACATTTTTATAGTGAAGATTGGACATCTTCAACATCATTTTATACAATAAAAACTATGGAAGAATTTGGTTTTTATGAGAGTAAGAATAAAACATTGTATTTAAGAACTGATTTTCCTAAGAACAGGAAGAACCAGTTAAGAAGAGAAATACAAAAATGTGGTCGATATGAGATAGAACATATTAGTGAATATATGAATATGGTAGGAGGTATTTAAAATGACAATAGAAAAAAGAAAAGAAAGAATAACAATGTGGATTGAAAATATTGAAGAATTAGGTGCTAGTTTAAGATATCATAACGATTATGAAAATTATGATAAATTTGAACCTTATTTAAATGGGTTAAAATACTGGTGTAATAAAATACAAAGAGACATTAATAAAATAAATGAGGTGAAAGAAAATGAGAAAACGAGTTAGTTATGGAAAACTAGTGGGTATTTTTGATGAAGAAGAATTAAAAAAAGGTCTTGATGATAAAGCAATAAATGAAATGCAAGAAAAATACCCTAATCATAAATATATAAATAGTGTAGAGACAAAGAAAAATGGTAAACGAGCATTAAAAGTTTACATATGTGAGTTAAAAGATTTACAAATGAGATTATTTTAAATGAGGTGATATAATGAGTAGAACATCAAAATTATTAAAAGATTTAAAAGTAGTTTTAGAGGGTCTTGAAAATGATATGTTTAATGAGGGTGAAAATAAAATGTACTATAATGGTATTGAATTTACTCGAAGTGATTGGAAAAATCTACAAAACGGAATAGATAAAGTAATAACTGTATATGATAGTAATAATAAAAGTAGTAAAAACTTCTTAAAAACACATAAAGAATATAATAGAACATTAAGGATGATAAATTATTATAAGAAGAAACCTGTTAAAACGGAACGAGATTTTGTAAGACTTGAAAAACTAGAAAAGAAAATGGAAAAATATCTAGATAAGATTGATGAGGAACGAAAAATCAATACAAAGATAAAATTGATGAAACAAGAAACTGAAAGAGAAAAAAGAAAGTATGAAAGAAGTGGAAGGAGAATAGAAGATGAATTTAGATAGTGTAATAGATGATATTATTGATTTAACTAAAGGGGATTTGGACAAAATGGACGAAGTACTCGGAGGTAAAAAAGATGAAGATGACACATCAGATAAATAATGAAATTGAAAAATTAATAAAAGAAATAAGAGCACTTAATAGAGTGCTTTTTAAAGTGGACACAAAATTTTTGCATAAATTATTAGAAGAAAAACAAAAAATGTGGAATAAAGTAATCTTTTTAAAAAACTTAAGAAAAGTCTTTATTCTTAAAAAAGATTAATTTTAGCCTATTTAAGAGGTTTTTAATAAAAAGAGTATAATTAATCGACTTTATTATAAACGTGTCTCTATGAGGCTAAAAATTAGTAAAAACGAGGTATTTAGAACTACTTATTATATAAAGTTTAAAATTACAACGATAAACAACGATAAAAAGTGGTATCGTTTACTACATCGTTTACCTGTTTTGGCTAGGTGAAAACAGGGAAAAGTGGAAATTGACAACGATAACAACCGAAAAATGAACAAACATTATATGTGTGCATGTGTGTGTGCGTACATATATTATTATAAAAAATTGGTTGTAATGGTTGTAAAAATGAAACAAACCTAGATAGAAAGGGATGAAAATTGGTAAACGATAAGGTAAACGATGGATAATAAACATTATGTTGATTAAGTGGTTGAAAACCTAGATAAATACTGGGTTTAAGTGGTATCAAAAAATTACAACGATATGACAACGTACATTTGTTTCTGTTGCACGAGTTAAAAATATGTGCTATACTAAAAACACTTCCATAATAGACGAAAGGAGATTTGAGGAAATGGATGGTCAAGTACCTGAATATTATCAATATTTAACGTGGTATGATTTAGATACACCATTAGGATTATATGAATTTATTGAGGAAATGAAACAGGATAATGTAGATTTGAATAAGTATGAAGAAATTAAAGTTTATTATGAAATATTATTAAAAAACGCATTTAAGGATGAACCTAATATGGTTACAACTGATTATGTGATTTGGAAATTGAAAAGAGCATTAATTAGATATGGTTTTGCCCATACAACAAGAAAAGTAAAAAATAAAATTTATTATTATTGGAATGAGAAAGGAGAATGAAAGATGGATTTATTACTAGGAATTGGATGTGCTATTACATTATTAATACAAATACTTGAAAAAATAATTAGTGGATTTTTTATGGGAATAATAAGTTTATTTAAAATATTTGAAGGAAATAATAAAAAGTAAAAAGTGGTTGAGTTATAAAGAGGGTTTTGGTAAAATAAAATTAACAATGGAGAGTGGAAAAAATGGAGTACAATATAAATGACTTAACAAAGGACGAGCTTTTACATAGAGATTTCATACCACAAATATTTGAGAACTACACTGATGAGGGTGAAAGAAACCAAATACTAAATGAAGTTTATAAAGTAGCAAAGAAAAATGCTGTACTAACTAAAGTAAAAAAGAGTGTACAACATTGTGAGTCTGAATATAAAATAGAACATAAAGATAGTGATATTTATAATATCTTAGTTCTTGGTATGAACGGAAAGCCAGAACCTACAATAGATAACTATTACAATGTAATGACAACTGATGATTTTATAAAACAACATATTAAATTTAATTTATTGAGTAATAAGTTTGAATATTGGAATAAAAATAGATGTAGAGAGTGGCGAGATAAGGATGATGCGTGGCTACTATCTTATATCGAAAAAGAATATGATTTTTATAATTTACAAAAATATGAATTAGCAAAGAACAAAACTGAAGACGTGTTTGCTTATCATCCAATTAAAGAATTAATTGAGGATGGTGAGTGGGATGGCAAACCTCGAATTGATAAGTTTTTATCAACAATCATGAAATGTGATGAGGATGACTATTCTAGGGAATTATCGAGAATGATTTTCTATGGTGGTATCAATCGTTTGTACAATCCTGGTTGTAAGTTTGACTATATGGTCATCCTTATGGGGTCTCAAGGTGTTGGAAAATCAACCATAGTGGATTGGTTAAACATCAAGACTGATTTCTATCGTGAAGTTATTTCAATTGATGGTGGAAAAGGAATTGAAAGTATCACTGGTGGTTGGATTTGTGAGTTTGCTGAATTACTTGCTATGATTAGAGCAAAAGAGGTAGAAAGTTTAAAGGGTTATATAACTCGTTTAAATGATACTTATCGACCAGCCTACGGTCGAAATGTGGTCTCTTTAAAAAGACAGTGTATCTTTATTGGAACAACAAATGATTTTCAATTCTTGGTAGATAAAACTGGTAATAGAAGATATTTACCTATTGAAATTCATGTTCGTAAAGGAGAACTTTTCAGACATGAAAAAGAGGTTAAAGAATATATTCTACAATGTTGGAGAGAGGCACTATATTTAATGAATAGTGGTAAAACATATTTAGTTATTCCTAGTAAATATAATGATATAATTGAAGAACATCAAAGCATGGCTACTGATGATGACCCTAAAGTTGGTGTTATTACTGATTATTTAAATAACAAAGTGGTCGGAGATAAAATATGTGGTCAAGAATTGTTTGTTAATTGTTGTAATGGTTTAAAGAAGAATTATTCTTCTAGAGATGGAAGAGAAATAAGTATTATAATGCGTAGATTTCCTGAATGGAAGAGGTGCAATAATCCAGTAGATTTTGAAGGATTTGGTAGACAAAAGTACTGGGAGAAAATCAACATGGAGGACATCGAAGAATTTGAAGATAAAATTAATCTTGAATAAAGAAAGGATGTGAGACTATGAATAAGTTGGAGTTTATTAAGAAAACATATTTGAGCAATCATTTAAAAGTTTTCCCTGTTGTGGAGAATGGAAAATTACCTCTAATAGAGGGTTGGCAAAATGATTGCTCCGATGATTTCTTTCAAGTGGTATATTGGTTGGAAAACGCCAAGAACTGCAATATTGGATTACCTGCAAACGAAAACGATTTGTTTATTATAGACATTGATATGCACGATGTCAATGGTAAAGAGAGTTTTGAAAGATTGTGTGGTGATTTAGGAATTAAAGAAATAGACACTTTAACACAAACAACACCAAGTGGTGGAATACATTATATATTCAATAGTGATGAGGAACTAAAAGAAGTTACTAATAGTGCAAATTGTTTCAAAGATTATCGTGGTATAGATATTAGAACTAAAGGTTATATTTTAGTTGAACCTAGTACTATAAATGGTGTACCTTACAAACTTGATATGAGGGAGATAAAAGATATACCACCTGAATTAAAAAAATTCATCATAGAAAATGATGAAGAGGTAGAATTAAAACATAAGGAATATGAGAAACCAAAAGAGGTTGAAAAAGGCGGAAGAGACAATGCTTTATTTGATTACATAAATAATTTATATTATAAAACGAGATTGGATAAAGACGATATTGAATTATTAGCATATAATTTTAATAGAAATATATGTAATCCACCTTTAACTGATAATGTGGTGGCTTATAAGTTGAAGAAACTATTTAGAAAACCTAGATATAAAATTATAATAATAGGTTTAAACGAAGGAGAGGATGAAGAGTGATAAAAATAGATTTAGATAATGATAAACAAGTAGATTATATATGTAATTATTTTAAAAACGAAGCATTAAAAAATAAAATAGAAGAAAAAGATAAAGAAATAGAAAGATTAAAAGAAGAAATTAAAGGATATAAACAAGAAAGAGAAAGAGTGCTTAATATTATTGATAAAAGAAATCATAAAGCAATAGAATATATAGAAAAGCAAACTAAAGAATTATATAAAAATTGGGACATAGAGAACTTTAATTTTGAAAAACTATTAAACATACTCAAAGGAGTTGATAAAGAGTGAGTAAGAGGAAAATACTTCAAAGAATAGATTATAAAAAGAAACTTATAGAAGAAATAAATAAAATGCCTGATGATTTAATAAATGTAGAAACTTCTAGTGAATTAATAGAAGGAGATATGAATAGTGCATTAGTAAAATATACAATAAGTTTTTATAGAACAATACCTATTGAAATAAATATTAAATTAGGAGTTGATAAAGAGTGAATAAGGTAAAATTATTTATAGAAAATTGCCAATTAAAGCATAAGTTAAAAAAACTTCAAGCACACATTAAAAATTTAGATAAAGAGCGTAATTATTTTAAATATGAAGTAGGAAAAAAGGAACTTGAAATAGAAGATTTACAAGCATTTATTAGAGATTATTTAATGAGTAAAGGAATTGATAAAGAGTGAAATGGTTTATATTAGTAATAATTTTAATTTGGTTTATTTTAATGATTATATCTAAAATGTTTGATTAGGAGGAGTTGATAAATAGTGAAAGATTATGAAATAGAGATTAGTTACGTTCATGCAGAAAAAGATACTATTTTTATTGGTTGGACTGCAAATATTGGGTTTGGAGTATTGACAATTGAACAATGTGGTCAAATATTTGAAATTGAAACTGAAACGCTAGGTGAAGAATTTTATAAACAAGTATTAGACAAGGCAAAAGAATATATTTTAGAACATTCAAAAATAGTTGAGTAGGGGGTTATAAAAATGTTTAAAGGGCATCATTTTGCTAAAGTGTTTGTTGATAATATTAACAAACAAAAACAAGAACAAGAACCAATTAAAGCAATAAAGCTAACTAAATTAAAATGTGAAAATTGTGGTTCTAACTTATCACTATCTAACGTGGTTAATGGCGTTGTAAAATGTCAATATTGTGGTGCTGAATACGTACAAGGTGATACACAAGAAACTAAAATTGAAAAAGTTGAAGATGATTTATATTGTGATGATGATAGTTATAAAACCGAAACTTGTCCTAACCATTATGTAAAATTAAATATTTATGGTAAAGAAAGGAAGTTTTATATAGCAAATACCAAAATACACCGAACATATAGTGCAGACACATGTCGACAATTAAATGGAAATATTGTTAGTAATGTAATTGGTGATAAAGTTGAAATAAATTTAATTGAAATGTAGGAGATGATAAATAGTGAGTCAAGTAGATAAAATGATTTCAATATTACTTGATGAGTTGAAAGACACAGCATATCTTTCAACAGACAAATATTGTTTAACTTTAGTGAGTGAAAAAGAAGATACAGTGATTGGAAAAATTTATCAAGTAGCAATAATGACTGATTACAAAGGCTATGAAGAAGGAGTTGATAAAGAGTGAATAAACCAAATAAAGCTGAATTAGAATATTTTATTAGATATTCATTAGATAGTGATAAATACAAAAGATATATGGAATTATATGATGAAATAGAAAGATTAAAAGAAGAAAACACAATGTTAAAAGCATATATAGAACAATTAAAACAATATATAATAATCGCTGATATAGGTGAGTGGCTTAATTTAGAGGAATTAATAAATAAGGAGGAAGAATAATGTTAATAGTATTAATGATTTTAACAATATGTGTAGCTGTAATTTCAATAATAGATATTGAAAATGAAGGAACAATGTATTTTTTAGGAGGTATAGCGGCTGTTGGTTTAGGTATAATAGATGCTCTTATAATTATATTTAGTATTGGGTATATGGTTAGTGGAATAACTGCTACACCTAAAATTGAAATGTATGAAGAAGAAAATACTAAAATAGAAGAACAAATTAATACATTAGTTAAACAATATATGGAATATGAGGGTAAAACATTAACAGAGTTTAAAAGTGAAAGTTCTATAACTTTAGTTAGTTTGTATCCTGAATTAAAAAGTGATAATTTAATATCAAAACAAATTGAAGTATATATTGAAAATAATAATAAAATTAAACAATTAAAAGAAGATAAGATAAATATGAAAATTGGTAAATGGTTATTATATTTTGGTAAATAGAAAGAGGAGGAGAGATAGAGATGATGTATGATTGGAATAAACCATTATTACCTGGAACAATAATTTGTTCTAAGTATAATAATTTTAACGGAGAGGAAACAGTAGGTGTGTTCATGGTTTTATATGATGAACAAACCGATAGTTCTATTATAGAAGAAAAAAACGTACTAGCATTAAAACTTAGTACGAAAGGAACTTTACTATCAAATTATAGTGTACAAATAGATAGAAGATTAAACAACTTTTTAAATGATGATTGTATCGCTTGTTGTAGTAAAATTCATATATTACATAAACAAAAACAAATATATAAAGTGATTGGACAATTACATCCAGCAACTTATCATAAAGTGTTTAAAATTTATAATAAGTTTAACAACGAAGTAATGTCACAATTAATTAATAATATTTAATAAAACAAAAAAGAGGACCGAAGTCCTCCCCAAAGAAAAGAAATGTGAGACATGTGTTATGAATAGTAATTATTCTAACACATACATAATTATAATATAAAATCAAAAATAAGTCAAATTGGAGGTAAAAATGGCATATACAATTCATAGAAAAACTAATTTGCCTCTAATTGAAACCATAAGATTAAAGTATGAAGAGATGCTTATCTTTGGTGAATTAGAGGAAAATTGTAAGAAGTTTGGTGTTTCAGACGATTTACTAAGAAAATTAATTTATTCTGATGCTAAAAAAGATATGACACAATTAAATTTCGACACAATAATTAGACTTAGTAATATGTTTGAAATACCTTATGAGGAATTTATTGATTACAATGCTTATGTTTCTCACGATAAAAGAAAATCTCGTGAAGAAATAGAGGAGGAAGAAAAAATGTTAAAACAATACCAAGTAGGAAAGAAATGGGAAGAACGTGTAATGGAATATTATAACAATAGAAATTATTTTGTTTATAAAATCCCAACAATGAATAGTGGTACAGTTTTCGACATAATTGCTGTCAAAAAAGGTGCAGCATTGATGATTGAATGTAAGCATATAGATGGTGAAAAACTATATTATGCTGGTTCAGGAATATTAAAAAAGAGGGATGAATTAAATCACTTTGTTAATCGAACTGGAAATAATGTTTATATTTATGTGGAAAGTGAAAAAACGGGCACATGGTGGACCACTTGGGTCAAAGCACAGCCTATATTTGAAGAAAAAGGATACATAGATATAAGTGATTGTTTCCCTTGTGATTTAGATAATAAGAAAGAGGATTAATATGGATATTAGAGAAGTGTTAAGAGATTTTATAGAATACAATGTAGTTTATATGTATTCTCATAAAGTATTACTAATAAATAAACCGATAGAAGTAAAAAGATTTGTTGAATTAAAAAACAAATTAAGAAATGTTAGAGAGGAAATAAAGGATATAATAGTAGAGGTTTAAAATATGAAAAATAGAATGAAGATAGTTGTAATAATAGCAATATTATTACTTGTGGGGTATGTGGTTAGTGAACACTTTAATAAAAAGGAAAGTAATCAAGAAGAGACAACAACCGTTGAAGAAATAAAAGAAGAACCTAAAGAAGAAACAGTAGTAGTTGAAGTGAAAGCTAGTGTAAAAGAAAGTACTAAGAAGGAAAAAAATACGAAAAAATTGAAAAAATCTCCGTCAAAAGCAACAAAAAAGGCTACTTCAAAGAAAAAAGTTGTTAAAAAGACACAAAAAGTTCCGTCATATAATAAAAGTGAAATTCAAAATTATGCTAGAAGTATGATGTCTAGTTATGGATGGGATGATAGTGAATGGGGTGCATTAGTTCAAATAATAAATCATGAAAGTGGTTGGAAACCCAATGCTGTAAACAAAAAGTCAGGAGCTTGTGGTCTTTTTCAAGCACTTCCTTGTAAAAAAATGGCTAAATATGGTAGTGATTATAGAACTAATTATAAAACACAAATAAAATTTGGTTTTGCTTACATAAAAAATAGGTATAAGACACCAACTAAAGCATGGGCTTTTTGGCAAAAACATCATTGGTATTAAGGAGGAAAAGAAATGTTAGGTGTAGGATTTGTTATAGGAATATTTTGTGGTATTGGAATAATGATTATGATGATAATTTCAAGTAATAGTGATAATGATAAATAAATGGACTGACACAAGTTATGAAAAACATCGTAAGAAAAGACTAGAATATGGTAAAAAATACTATGAAGATAACAAAGAAGAGAGATTGGAATATCAAAATAACTATTATTTAGATAACCTAGATAAGCGAAGAGAATATCAGCGAGAATATGACAAGAAAAAAAGAGAAGAGAAAAAAGAAAAGAAACTCAATTTCATTAATACATTAAAGGAGATGTTGAAAAATGAATAAATATACTGAATTAACTTTATTAACACTTAAAAAGTGGGATTTGGTTAGATATATTTATGAATTATATAATATTATTGATACAGCATTAGATTATAATCAAGACATGAGAGAACACTTAAATAAAGAATTGTGGTTCGGTAGATTAGAGGCACAAGGTGAGATATTAAGAGGAGAAAGAAACGGTGTGAATAATTATTTTGATAAAGAAAGAAGGAATAGTAGAATATGCGAGAAAAATTAACAAATGATAAGGCTTATCAAAAAGTTTTTAATTACTTTGGATATGAAAATCAACGAAGAAAATTAACTGAAGAAGTACAGGAATTAAATGATGCTATACTTTTATATGAAAAAGGTATAGGTGATATAAAAGATGTGATTGAAGAATTAGGAGACATATATAATGTAATTAGTGGTTTTGTAGTTGAATATGATATTGGTATTGAAGAATTAGAGACTACTATGAGAAATAAAATGGATAGAACACTTAAAAGAATTGATAGTGGATATTATGGGTCTAGAAAAAGCAATTAAATATCACAAAGAAAAAAGAAAACCATTTAGAGGTGCAAAAGCTGTCTCAGGACCATGTAGAAATCACGGAGGTTGTTCTTATTGTGAAGAAAGTAGATTACACAATTCAGAAAAAAGAAAGGAAAAAGCGAAATATGGAGAACTACAATATAGAAAAGGACAAGATACTTAATTGTTGGATTGTATGGGAAATACATTCTAATTATATGATAGATATATATCATGGAAAATTAAAAAGAGATTGTAAAAAATGGTTGGAGGAGAATAGTAAATGAGATTTAGTATAGTAATACCTAATTATAATAATGCCGAATGGTTAGATAAATGTTTGCAATCAATCTTTAATCAAACATTTAAAGATTATCAAATAATAGTGGTTGATGATTGTTCAACAGATAATTCCTTAAATATATTAAGAAAATATGAATGGGAAGGTAAAATAAATTTATTATCAGCCAAACCCTATGGAAAAGTTTTTAATGGTGGGGCAAGAAATATGGGTATTAGTCTAGCAATAGGAGAATATATTCTATTCTTAGATAGTGACGATTGGTTTATTAGTTGCGATTTTCTTAAAAATCTAAATGATTTTATAATAGCAAATAATGAACCTGATTGTATAAGATTACCTTTTAAAATACAATATGAAGGAGATAAAACATTAGAAGTTTGGTTAAATGATGATAATATAAAATCTTTAGTTGACTCTTGTTATGTTGCGTGTTGGACTAAATGTGTTAAACGTGAATTAGTTCAATTATTTCCTGAAAACACATTAATGGAAGATGTAGTACAACATATTAAACAATGTGATAATATAAAAGAAGTTATTCCTTTTAATGAGTTATGTGTTATGTACAATAGAAATAATTCTAATTCTTGTAGTATTGAACAAAATTGGCACTTACAAAATAATAAATGGCAATCATCAATGTATAGATATTGTGCTGATTTAATGGATTTCACTTGTAAAAACGAAGATTGTGAAAATCATCGTAAGTGGAGATTAGAAGTAGTACTTAACAATATTAAAGAAGGGAAATATATACAATAAGGGAGGTGATAAATAATGCCAGTAGAATATAATAATGTATTTTATTTTAACAATATTAATTCTATTGGTGGTTGAGTGTTGAAACATTTTTCCACTACTTAGCAAAGAAATATTGTGATTATGATATAGCTGTTTTCTATAAAACAGGTGATATAAAACAAGTCAAGAGATTACAAAAATATTGCTTTTGTAAAAAGTACAACGGAGAAAAGATAAAATGTAAAAAAGCATTTTTCAATTATTCAAAAGATATAATTAATAATATAGACGCTGAAGAATATATTGAAATAATACATAGAGATGTTAAAGCACTGGGAAAATGGATTATTCATCCTAAAATTACAAAATGGATTGGTGTTAGTAAACTATGTTGTGATAGTTTTAAAGAAGTCACTGGCAAAGATTGTGAACTTATTTATAATCCAGTATGTTTAGATACACCACAAAAAATATTACATTTAATTAGTGCGACTAGACTTACTAAAGAAAAAGGTAAAGATAGAATGATTAAACTTGCTGAATTATTAGATAAAGCGAGAATACCTTATTTATGGACAATATTTACAAATGATATTAATACAATTAATAATCCTAATATAGTTTACATGCAACCTAAACTAGATATAATTGATTATATTGCCGATGCTGATTATCTAGTTCAGTTATCAGATGACGAAAGTTTTTGTTATAGTGTTGTGGAGGCTCTTTCAGTTGATACACCTGTAATAGTTACTAATTGTCCTGTATTTAAAGAATTAGGTATTAAAGATGGTGTTAATGGTTGGATATGTGACTTTGATATGTCTAATGTAGATGTAGATAAAATATATAATACTAAATTAACATTTGATTATAAACCACCTAAAGATACATGGGGAGAAGAACTAGTTAAAGGTAAAAAAGAGTATAAACATTCTAATGACTATAATACTGTACAAGCAATTGAGTCATTTACTTATGATAAATTCAAAGAATTAAAAGACTTAATAAGATATAATAAAACCAATAATAAAGAAGGTACAATTTATGAAGGAGATATATTTGATTGTAGTGATGAAATCATGAATTATCTATTAAATAATACACCAAATAAACCAAATAGGGCTTTAATAAGAGTTATATTATATAAAGATGAATAGAGGTGATTAAATGGAGATAATAATAAGTAATATTATACAGGTAAATGAACCCACACCTAATGTAGTTAAATATTGTAAAGACAAACTTACTGTTAAAAATCCTGATTTCAGTAAAAAAGTACAAATGGGCTTTTGGACGGGTAAAACACCAAGATATATAAAATTATATGATGTTGATGAACATAATATATATTTACCAATAGGTTGTTTTAAAGATTTATGGAACATGTATCCTGATAAGTCATTATACAGTGATTACAGCTCCGTAGTTAAACGAACTATTAAAAGTAGTATAAAGTTACGTGACTACCAAGAACCTTGCTTAAATGCTCTAAAAAAGTACGTAAATGGATTATTTATATTACCATGTGGTCTTGGTAAAACGGAATGTGCTTTGCAAACAGCCTATTATTTACAACAACATACATTATTCATTACACATACTAAGGATTTAATGAACCAAGCGAAAGATAGATGTGAAGAGAAAATGGAATGTACTACATCAATTATATCGGATGGTAGTGTTGATACAACTGGTGATATAGTTTTTGCAACAGTACAAACATTATTTAAACATCTTGAGGAAATACCTCAAAATGAATTTGGTTTGGTAGTAGTTGATGAATGTCATCATTTAGCAGCAAATGCTGATACAGTTGCTATGTTTAGAACTAGTCTAGATTATTTTGCAGCAAGATATAAACTAGGTCTTACAGCAACATTACATAGAGCCGATGGTCTTGAACAATGTATTCCAAAATTACTAGGTGAAGTGATTTATGAAATAAAAGAAGATGGGCAAGATTATGTAGGTATATATGAAAATCAAGAAGTTATTAGATTTCCTAAAACACAATTTCAAGTACCAGCAAGAGTAAATCTTATTAATACAAATTATAAGATTTATGATGTAAAAACTGGTTATTATAAAGACGTGTTTGATAAAAACGGTATGACAATATCTTTTTCAAAATTAATTACTGATATTGCTAATGATAAGGAAAGAAATCAATTGATTATAAACTTGTGTAATTGTTTAGAAAGTAGTACAATAGTATTATCAGATAGAGTTGAACAACTAAAATATTTAAATCAGCATATTGAAAACTCTATCGAAATAGATGGTTCTACTAAAAAAGCAACTAGAGAACAAGCACTTGAAGATATTAAAACAGGAAAATACAAAGTATTACTCGCTAGTTATAAATTAGCAAAGGAAGGTTTGGATTGCAAGATACTTGAAAATGTAGTCTTTGCAACACCTGTTAAGGATGAGGCGATAGTAATACAATGTGTGGGTAGAGCTCAAAGACCTTATGAAGGTAAAACAATGGCTAACGTATATGATTTAATTGATGATGTTAGTATGTTAGCTAAGTTCTTTACAAAGAGAAGAAGTGTGTATCGCAAAAAGAATTGGTGGTAAACATGGAATTTATAGGAAAAGCTGAAATGGAATTTGGAAAACAGGGGTTTTTGAAATATGAAAACGAGGATATAATAGTTTATTATGTACCTTATACACAAAAAGATATACGTCATAAAGATATTACATTTATTAAAAATACAGGAAAAATAATTCTTTATGAAGGTACTAATTTTGGTCCTGATGCTTTCAGGATGGATGAAAAATTAATATATCCAATATATTTACAAAGTAAGGAGATAGAAGAAAAATATGGAAGAGAACTACAAAGAGAAACAAAAGAAGTACAAAGAACTTTATAAAAACAGGGGAAAAACTATTTGGTATAGTACTGACCCAACAAATCCTCTAGCAAAAGGTAAAACTTTTGTTAAAGCAAAAGAAGAGAAGGAGAAAGAAAAATGCAATTAATGTTATATTTATTATTAGGACTTGTAACATTAGTATTATTAGTAATAGTATATAATCGTTTATATTATGAAATTCATTTAGCACGAGCAACTAGAATATTAAATAAAGAACTGAAAAAAGCTACTAGACAACAAGTTAAAGAATTTTCAAAAGAATTACAAGAAACATTATATGTTACAATTAATGCTATGACTGAAGGTTATGAAGAGTTAGCAAAAAGTTTAGCTGAAACTAGACAAATGAGAGAACAAACGAATAAAGAATAGTGAGATGATTATATGGAGTTTGAGGACGTATACAATAGAATATGGGTTTCAGACTTTGAAGTATTTGCACATGATTGGTTATTAGTTTGTAAAAACTATGTAACGAAAGAAGAAAAGATATTTCATAATACACCAAGAGAAGAGATATATTCTTTTATACAAAAAGAAAATCCAATATTTGTTGGACACAACTTTAAAGGTTATGACCAATATATATTAAAAGCAATTCTTGCTGGATTTGATGTAGAAGAAGTTAAAAAAGTAAATGATGATATAGTAAATGGTACTCCAGGATGGCAAATAGATTATGGTGAATACATTGAACCTTTTCCAGTTTGGGATACTATTCAAGATATTGTTCCGTTTAAATCATTAAAAGAAATAGAAGGCAATTTAGGATTAGACATTACTGAAACAACTATTCCTTTTGATTTACCAACAAAATGGACAAAAGAACAATACGAAGAAGTATTATATTATTGTGAACATGATGTCGATGCAACAATGGTATTATTCGACGCAAGACATGATTATTTTGAGGCTAAATGGATTATATGCCAAATGGGAGATATAGACCCAATACAAGGTTTAGGATTGACTAATTCTAATTTAACAGCTAGATTTCTTAAAGCAAAAAGAGTAGAACATAATGATAAAAATGATTATCATTATCCTGAAAACTTTGAACTAGATAAAATTGATAAACGAGCAAAGAAATATTTCGATGAATTTATCAATGGCGAACGAGATATTGATGATGAAAAATTAGAATTAGATATTGATGAAACTAAAGGTAATGTTGGGGCTGGTGGAATACATTTAGCAATAAACAATTATAATTATGTAAGTGATGATTTTAATACGGGGGATTATTATGAATAACTTAGCATTAATATTTTATATATTATTTGCTTTATTATTAACTATTGCTGTCATATATGTTGATATTAGATTAGCAAAATTATTAAATATTAAGAAGAAAAAGAAAAGAAGGTGATGTAAATAATGGCTAGATTATTATTGAATTATGATGTATCGAGCCTATATTAACCTAGTTTAATATGCGAATATGATTATTCGAGTCGAAATCAACCTGATGCCAATAAATATAAAGAGTTGAAAGCACTTAGAATACAAGCAAAACATGAAGGTAATAAGAAGTTAGCAAATGCTTTAAAATTACCTTTAAACACATACTATGGGTCTTTAGGTGCTGAATTTAATGACTTATATGATTTGAGACAATGTAGGTCAATATGTATTACAGGTCAATGTGCATTATTAATACTTATTCATGATTTATTAGATATTCCAACACTAAGATTAGTTGAGTCAAATACTGATGCTGTAATGTTTGAGATTGATGAAGAATATATTAATCAAGCAACAAAAGTATTAAATAATTGGCAAAAAAGATATAGATTAGAATTAGAAGAAGATAAGATATTAAAATTAGTAATGCGTGATATTAATAACTATTGTGAAATAGTTCAAACATCAAAAGGAAAACAAGTAAACTTTAAAGGTGCTTGTTTCGCTGGATGTCCTGATATTAAGATTGATAAAGACAATAGAATAATCACGGAATATAAACCAAACTTCAAAGCTAATTCGTTATCTATTTGTGCCGAAGCAATTCTTAAAAATTTATTATTTGATATTCCTGTTGAAACAACAGTTAATAATTGTAATGAACCAATTAGATTTCAAGTAATAAATCATTTAGGGGCAACATATGAAAAGATAGTATTAGAAGATAAAAATGGTAATCAAACTGAATTACAACGAAACAACAGGATTTATGCTGGAAAGATACCAACAGGTAAGATTTACAAAATCAAAGCTGATGGTCGAAAAGATAGTTTAGCAAGTTGTCCTGTCAATCCAATAGTTGATAATGATAATAAAATAACTATTGATAAAATTAATAAATTATGGTATATTAAATATGCTAAACAAAAAATAAGCGATTTTAAAGGAGAGAAGGAAGTATATATGGAAGAGAAATTGGACAAATTGAAAAAAGACGAGCTTATTGCACTAGTGAAAGAAATGAAAGAAAAGGAAGAAAATATGAACCCAGAAATTGATGTATGTAATTGCAACGCAGAAATTAACGAATTAGGATTAAGAAAAGCACTACTAAATAAAATTAATGCTTTTAGAGGTGAAATTAGAATTAGAAACTTTATCTTAGATAAAGCATTACCTAGTAATTTAGGTGGTGGTGAATATGTTAGTATTGAACAATATTATCAAGCTGTTCAAGATATTGCTATGAAAGTCGGATTAGATTTCAGTTTTGAAATAGTTAATCTTGATAGATATGATTTAGAGGCTTTTAGACCTGCAACAGGTTCACCTCAACATATTGCTACAATCAGTTGTTTATTTACATTAACTGATTTAGATACAGGATATTTTAAAACATATACTGAAATGTCTCAAGGTAGTGATACAGTTGATAAGGCTGTAAATGGTGCATCAACATTAGCATTTAGAAACTGGTTTGATAAGAACTTCACACCAAGAGTATTTAATGGAGAAGAAGTTCATTTCGGTGATGAAGATAATGTAGTATCACTTGATGGTGTAAATATTCCAAACAATAAAGGAACTGGAACACCTAAAGTATTTATTACAAAAGAGAAAAAAGAAGAAATTAAAAAAGAAGTAACAAGTACTGTTACACCTAGTGATAATGAAGAAGATAAAAAAGAGTTAACTGAATTAATTTACAAGTATCGTGAATTATCAGGAGAAGAAACAAAAGGTGCTAAAACACTAGATGCTATTATTAAAGGTGCAATAACTGATGCTGAAATATTAAGTAAAACATTGAGTTTTAAAAATGCTATTACTAAATTAACAGGTGAAGTTAATGGCTAAGAGTTGGGATTATGGTGATGATAGGAAGAGAATAATTATTTCTCCTCCTAAACAAACCAATAAAATATCAGGACATAGATTATCAACAATCTTAGGTTTAAATAAATATAGTACACCATTTCAAGCATGGTGTGAAATAACTAAATTAGCTAGACCTGAAATTGAAGATAATAAATATCTAAATGCTGGTCGAGTATTAGAACCTAAAATAATAGAGTATGTATCAAAACAATTTCCAAATGTAATGAGTATTAAAGATTACTATGGAAAAGTATTTAAACAATATGAATTTAATAACTTCAAAGACGAAAGTAATATCTTTGGTGGAGTTATAGATGCTGTAGCAACAGCTGATGATAAAAAGACTATAATGATGATTTGTGAATGTAAAACATCTTCACATCCTGAACAATGGAGAAATGGAAATGTTCCAGTTGAATATTTACTACAAGGTGCTTTATATTCATACTTAAAAGGTCTTGATAGAGTGTTATTTGCTTGTACATTCTTAGATGATGTTGATTACGGTCGACCTGAAGATGTTCAAGTAAGTGATAAAAATACAATATTAGTTGTTAAGAAATTAAAAGATATGATATTTGAAATTGATGGTGAATATTACAACATTCAAGGTTGTATGGAATTAGCAACACAATGGTGGAAAGATTATGTTGAAAGTGGTATATCACCTGAATTTGATGAAAAGAAAGACAAAGAATATCTTGATTTAATCAGAGCAACTGATGAAACAAAAGATAGTGATTTATTTAGTGTTTGTGAAGAGGCTATTAATTTAGCTCTTAAAATAGACGAATTAAAAGAAACAAGTGGAATTAATACTTTAGAAAAACGATTAAAACTACTTGAAACAAGTATTAAAAACGAAATGATTAATACAGGTGCTACAAATTGTGGTGCTTATAAACTAACAAGAAAAGTTACAAAAAAATTCAACGAAGAAGAATTTGCAAATGCAAATCCTGATGAATATGAAAGTTATATAGAACAAAAAGAAAGTTATACTTTAACAAAAAGTAAGAAGAAAGAAGAGGAATAGAATATGACAATGATTAAAATTAATTTAAAAGGTGGATTTAAAATCGTAAAAGAAGGAGAACGTACATTAGAAATAACTGATGCTAAGTTTACACCAAGTGGAGCTCCTGATAGATTAGTACTTTCAATGAAAGATATTGAAGATGGTGCAACATTACAAAATACATTTAATATGAAAAATGAAACTAGTTTATGGGCTATGGGAATGTTATTAAATGTAGCATTAGGACTTAATGATGGTGATGACTTTAATACAAATGATGTTAATAAGTTAGTTGGTATTAAATTAGTTTGTGAAGTCACACATAGTGAATACAACGGAAGAACATATGCAAATGTTAAAAAAGTTATTTCTAAAGTTAATGATACAACTGGAGAAGTTGATTACAAAGCAATTGATGAATTATACGGTAGAAGTGCTTTAGCTGAAGACGATTTAGATTAGGGAGATAGGAAACTATCTCCTTTTTTTTTTTGTTGACATTATAATTTACATATGCTACAATAGTATTGAGAAGGTAGGATATGGACAAGGATTTCTTTGATGAAAGATTGTTATATTACGGGTTGGATGAGTTTTATAGAAAAAGATTAGTTATAAAAAGTGTATTATTTACAAGACCTTTAAGTGAACAATTCTTATATAGAATGTATGTTTATAGTAGGGCTTTTATATCGGACACTTGGAAGAATAATATTTGGGATTATCTACAAAGTGATATTAGTGAAGTAGAATTTCTAAATTTATATATGGACTATCAAAATAAAAAGAGTCATATTGATTTATGACTCTTTTATTATTTCTACAAAACCGTTACTGTCATCAGCAATATCTTGTAAACCATTTTTCAAAGTATTCATTAAAACATCTGTTATTTTAGTGTGTTTTTCGATTTTTATAAGCATATAATCGTCCTCGAGATTATCTTCAACAGTGTATTTACCATTGTCGATACCTAATAATTGCATGTCTAAAAGGTTATTTGCTGTAATATACATAGCTGAACTAACAGCTGCACAAATATCAGGTATTGCGTGACCTACAACTTTAACTTCGTCCTTGTTAATATAAACTTTAATCATATTATCACCTTAATCTAGTGTATCGGTTAACCATTTCCATTGGGTTTTATTTTTTATTAATCTTATATTATTTTTAGTAACTTTATATTTTTCAGATAATTGTTTTGGAGACAAATTACTAAGATATATTTCTTTAACTTGTTTCTCGGTTAATTTAGCACTATGATTTTTTTCACCTTCTACTTTATGGTTAGGTTTTCCTTTTCTACCTCGACCGACTTTTATCATATCTTCAACATTTTCTTTTTGTGTTCCTACCTTTAAATGATTTATATTACAACACCAAGAATTATTACATAGATGTCTCAAAACTAAACCTTTTGATATTTCACCATACTTTTGTTGATATAAAACTCTAAAAAGTCTGTCATGTTTTCCATTGTACTTTATTCTAGTATATCCATCTTTGTCTTTACAATGAGAAATACATTCAATACATCCGTTTTCTAATTCATTTAATATAACATCTTTTGATGTGGATGAATTAGATAATTTTCCTAAATTTATCATTAAATACCTCCCTAATAAGTATTTGAGGGTAGATTAGGGCTACCCTCAATTTATAGTATAGCACAAATATAAATAGAAATCAAATTGGAGGGGGTAGATGGACTCGAACCACCGATACAGTTGTTGCAGAACTGGAGCTTAACCACTTGCTGATACCCCCATAAGAAGAAGCTATTTTACAATCCATGCTTCTTCAACAAATCTATCTCTTGGGTCAAATGTATCATAGATTATTCCGTATTTAGAACAACAAATATGTCCATTCATTGTTATTAACAAAATGTTATTAACATATTTTTCTGATACTTCTCCAACGGTTTTAGGAAGATAAGGAACACGTTCATAATTACTATCTAGATAGTCAATTATAAATTCTCTATCATCCATCATTGTAGCTTTATTTTGAGCTATGTTACTCATCATATTATACACATAATCCCAACTTTTGTCAATCGCACAAGAAATACTACGAATAGTACAATCTTCCTCGTGTCTATTTAAAGGATTTAAATTTTTATATTCATACATATTATCTCATACTATTTTGTAATGCTTCTTGTAGCATTTGTCTTTGTTCTTGAGTATCAGCTTCTTCTTCAAGTACTTTAATGAAATCCTCTAATGCTTTTACCATATAATGATATGATTTATCAGTTTCTTGACTAGCACCATATCTTTCTCTACCTTCCATATATCTTCCATAATCTTCATACATTTCGTCTAAATAATCATGTCCTCTATATCTTCCACGAGAATATCTTCCTCTTCCTCTAGCACCATATCCTTCATTATAACTTTCTCCATAACCTTCTCCGTAGTTTCCACCACGTCCATAGTTATTTCCATAAGAACCACGTCCATAATTTCCGTACATACTTTCACCTTCTTCCATTTTGTAACACCAATATTCTTCATTGGTTATATCTTTATGTATATCTATTAATTCACCTAAGTATTCTAGATTACTACCTGTAATTTGACCTTCTCCTTCTTCTAATAAGTCTTTAATCTTATCTTCAGTAGCATTTTTTAAATCTTTATAAATCGTTTTACTCATTTATTCACTCCCTTTCTTTTAAGAGTTTTAATATTTCTTCTTGATTTTTAATAATCGTCTCGAAGTATTGTGCATCCTGTTTTTGTAATTCCTGCATTAAATCTGTATTATTAAAGTCTTGAAATAAGATTTGTAAACTTAATGCTTGTAAGATTAATCCTAAATTATCAACACTATTATTTTTCATTATTGATTACTTCTAGCAATATTAAATGTAGCATTTGTTATAATAGGGATTTGTGTTACAATTGGTGTAGTTGGTGTAGTTGGAGTTGGTACACTTGGTACACTACCTACAGTTATATTAGTTGTTCCTCTTGGACATACTCTAATCTTCTTGTTAAAAGATACAGTTTCATAATCATCAGCTGCGTCTAATGTTACAGCACGTACTGTATCAGGAATTAATATACCGTCTTCATATAAACCTATTGCTACTACTCCAGCTGTTGCTGAACTAACAGAAGCACTGAAATTTACATTGTAATAACCTGTATATCCATTACCGAATAACTTAAAGATTGGATTACCATTTTGATAATCTAACCAACCACCATTACAACAAAAAGCACATCTTGTTCTAATATCAGTATCATCAAATACTATAGGACTTGTATTATTTGTTAGAACTAATGGTTCATTTATAATTGTTTGTATCATTAATTAATCATTCCTTTCTATTTAAAATAAAAGAGAATAGACCTTGCCTATTCTCTAGTCCACTTTAGTGTGGAATTAGCAAGTTCCTGTAATCAGGATAGTTGTAATCAACTATATGCTATTAAAATAATTGAGTTGTGTAGTTTCCATTACATCCACATCCATTGTTGCAAGTGAATATAGGAGTGCGTCCGTATACTGGAGTTGTTGGCACTGGGCAAGAATTTAATCTGTTATACAATGCGTCAACTTCATTTGCAAAACCTTGTGAGATAAATGCATTTTGAGCTGTTTGAGAAGCTCTTAAATCAGCCATAGTTAATTGTCTTTCAAGTTCAGCAATACGGTCATTTTTACCGTCTAATTCTAATTGACATAACTTATCAAGGATGGCTTGAGTGTTTGCTGTTTGATTTACTAATAAGTCTCTTGTGTTATTAGCATCTGCAAATCTTGTAGCATTACCTTCGTTTTGAATAATGTTTTGAGTTTGGCAGTTAGCTAATCTGTTTTCACAGCAACAGTCAGCAAATTGAGTTGATAATCCAGTAATTCCACTAGTTATAGCAGTTTGAGTAGCAAATGCTTGTTGCATGTTAGCGATTTGACGTGCATTAGCAGCTGTTTCAGCATTTGAGAAACCAGCATTTACTGTTTGACTCATATCAGCACAGCAGTTGCATAATTGGTTAGATAAACCATAAATACCATCTCTTACACCTTCAATTTGGTTACTTAAATGTAATGTGTCAAAACCATTATTTGTGTTACTCATGATTTCTTTTTGTCCATTAGATAACCAAGCATATCCGTTGTCAAAAGAGTTTCCTCCGAAACCGAAACCACCGTTACCGTTATTACCCCAAATTAGAGCTAATAAAACAATTAACCAAATAGCTTCACTTCCACCAAAACCGAAACCACTGTTTCCTCCCATCATAGGATAAACAGGATAAGGATACATTCCAGTACCGTTATTTGTAGCTAATTCTACAGTTGGTTGTATTCCACTATTCATAATTTCTCTCCTTTCTATAATCTATATCAAACACTATTTTTGAGTGTTGACACCATTTATCATGTTTTCCCATTGTTGTTTTTGTTCAGGCTTAAATCCATTTATTGTCCTTGAATAAAATTCATTTGGGTCTTCATTATTTTGTCTTGCTTTTTGATACTCTTGAAACGCTTGTGGATTTAGCCTTTTCAACTGGTTCTCCAACTGGCTCGTCATTCCTTGAGGTATCTGTTGTATCTTCTGTTGTAATAACATTTGTAGTATGTTGTTCATTTTTTATTTTCCTTTCTAATTCTTCTATTTTTGAAGTCAGATATTCTATTTGAAAATCTTTATCATCTTTTTGAACAATTTCATTAAGTTCATATGTTCTTATTTCACCTTTTGTATTTTTAATCCATACAATACTTAAGTCTTTAGAAAAGAAAGGTGTGTCAGCAAAAACCATTTCTTTACTAACATCTTCTAACGTGTTTGCATATTTCATAGTACTTTGTGTACTAGGTGCTAATTGAAATGTTTGATTTATAGCTGGTTGATGTTGTTGAACTTGAGATTGTTGATTGATTTGATTTTTCATTTGATTTAATTTTGCAATCTGTTCATCAATCATGTTTAAATTATCTTGCCTAGTTGGTACTTGAGAAAATCCGTTTCCTGTATAATAATTTCCATACATAATTTTCATCTACTTTCTTTAATACTTTTTTGTGTTTAAAACAACACAAAAGGAGATAGTCAAATGTATTTTTAATTCACATTTCTTAATCGACTATCTCCCTTCGTGATTATATGTTATCATTAAATAAAGGTTTAAAAACGTCATGTTAGTGTCTAAAAAAGGTCAAAAAAAAAAAAGATTACTTCAGCAATAGCTTAGTAATCTTTCTCTTTAATGTTCTAACTCTTCTATTCACAGTACTTTCACTTATATTTAAAGCCTGTGATATAGCAACAATTGTCTCACCTTTGATTTTCATCTCTAATATCTTAGATAATTCATCATTTAACATTAGTTCTTCTTTAAATCTCTCATACTCTTCCTTGGTGAAATCAAATCTCATAGAAATCTACCACAAGTTTTACAACGTCTATGATTACCTTTTCCAGACTTAGTTGTTTTAGATTTTCTATATTTTACTCGTCTAGTTATTCTGATTTTTCCCATATATCATCACCAATTTTAATATGTGAATTATCTATTTGTTCAACACCATCTATTTCAATTGTTTCTTCTGAAACACCTATGTCACTTTTAACGTATATTAAATAACAAGCAACACCAACTAGTGCAATAAATGTAATAATCCATATCCAAAATATTCTTATGTTTGTATGTATATAACTTCTTAAAAGTTCTTTGGCTAAACTTTCTTGTTCTAATTGTTTCACTTCATTCTTCATTTCAACAAATTCCTCTTTTAACCCCATTTTATTTTCCTCCATGATATAGCTTGATGTGTTGTTCAAGTGCATTATTTACTCGCTCATCAATTTCTTTATCATAGTTATCTAAAATGTCTAATATTTTATCTAATTTTTTCTCAACTTGTGTCAATCTATAATCTATCAGCTTTTGGTCTGATGTCTCTTCAGCTGTTTCTTTTGTGTCCTTTATAGCTTTGTCTTTTCTTGATAACACAAAGTTTGAAACAGTTATAACAGCACTTAGTATACTCAATGCTAATGCAATTGTCAAGGTTTCCATATTATTTTAAGTAAGCACTGTAGCACCAAGCATTTGCGTCTGGGCTAATCTTACTCCATTTACCTTTCGTTTTATATACTTTTACTTTTGTACCGTTTTTTATAACATCAATGTAAGTTTTACTTGGAATACCAAGAATATTTAATTTTCTTACAGCAAGACCTTCACGGTCAGCTCCTTTAACTGTTTTGTATTTAGGACACGTTTTAGATAAATATTGTTTATAAACATAAGTTGTTTTTGAAATATATGCTTTATCTTTTGTTTCTTCAAGTACTTCTACCTTAGTACCTACATAAAGTGTTTTACCTGTTGCTTTATTATTTGAAATATATCTGACATTTAAACCTTCATAATCTACATTATCAACATAGCGAATATCTTTTTCTTTAGGATACTTTACAGAACCAAACCCTAATATATTTTTATCTGTTAGTTTACGATGAATTTGAACTACACCATTGTTTTCATTACCTTCAATAGTTGCTATTATATTTCCATCTACTTTATATACAATAAAAGTATGACTAGATGTAGCACTTTTTTTTGTAGGTTTTAAAAATCCAATATCTCCAGCTTTAGGTTTCATAGTTAATTGATTTCTATTTTTAAACCAATTGTAGCCAGTTCCAGCACCCTTATATTTAGGGATAAGTGTTCCAAGAATACCTGCTTCATTAGCACACCAAGAAACAAACATACAACACCAAGGGGCAGGATTTAATCCGTACCATTTACCATATTTAGTGTAGTTTCCACTTCCTGCATTTGCAGTTTTACTATCTAAATCTTTGTTTGATTTTTTTTCTTTGTAGCCTACTTGAGATAAGGCTATAGTTAAGAACTTATCCCTCATTTAAATTCCTCCTTCTAATTAACCGTACACCAATGTACTTCCTTTATATATTTTAATAACTTCGGTTGAACCAACATATAATTTAGTTGGTGTTGAAGTTCCTTTTCTTAAATTATTTGTTTTTGATGAACCACCTATTGTTACAGCGATAGTCGTATCACTATCAATTGTTGTGGAATATGTATAACATCCTCCAGGTGTTTCATATGTAAGATAAACAGTTACACCATTAATTGCTCCACCATAATAACCTAACGTACATTCTACAACAAGAGTTTCTAATTGAGCAATTGTTGGTAATGATGTATAGTTAATCGTTTGTGTAGAATTTGATGTTGTCCCTGAGTCTTTGAAATTATATTGTTCTGTGAAAGTTGAATTACCACTTTTCAATTGAACGCACATATATTCTGACGCATTTGATGTTGACTCAGCGTGTCCGTTTACTTTCATATATAAGTTTTTGATTGTGGCATTTGCAGGTATACCTGTAAATCCAACATTATATTGAAAAACAGCATGTGTACCCGAACCACTAGAATAATAGTTTGATGTTGTAGTACTTGACGTATCATGTCCATGTCCTACAATATTTTGAAAGTAACTTGCACCAGAGCCATTAAAACCTCCACTTATCAAATAATATTGTCCAAGAACATTATTTTCAGAATGAGAACCACCTGTATCAAATATTAATTGTGATGTAATATCTGTTCCGTTTTTTGTTGCTGTTACTTGTTCTGATATATCACTAGGTGTAATTGTTAAATCATATGTATCACCATCATAATATGTTTGTGTACCTGACGGATTAATAGTACCATTTCCAGTTAATGTTGTAGTAACTGTTCGTGGACTTGGTATAGTGTAATCAACTTCGATTTCAGCACCATAACAGTAGAAATAACCAGTAGTATTTTTATTACTACGTCTAACATATACTACGATAGTAAAATTACTATCATAATTAATTATTTGTTGCCATGTTAATGCTCCTGTAGGAATTGTTATTGTATCGGTCGAAGTTTCAAAGTTTGAACTTGCTGTTGTACCTGAAATGGTAGAAGTACCATTTGCCAATCTAGGAGCATATGATGTACTTGTCGATAGACCACTTTCGTATCCTTTTATTTTAACTGTAAAAGAATTAATAATAGCTCCCGAAGGAATATCACTAAAATTAAATCCTCTTAAATATAAATATCTCGAAGATGTTGAAGAATATGTATTAGTGATTGTAGCATATGTTGTATTATCTGTATTATGATACATATTTGAAGCATTGGATACACTCAAATATGATGTACTTGATACAGCATATGCACTAGGTACTAATCTTATAGTTGCCATTTAATCACCCCACAATTATATATAAGGTATTATTGTCTTTTGTACTTAAAGCATTATATTGAGCTTGAGTTAATGTCGCAATAGTTCTTATTGTTGAACTTAATGTAGCATTATTATCAACATAAGATTTAGTTGCTATTTTATTTGTACTTGAATTATAAGTACCCTCTGTTGCTATATTTGCTGTACCACTTGAAGTGATAGATGTACCATTTATTTGTACTGTTGTTGGAGTGACATCACTCATTGTAGCTATTTTATTACTTGAAGCATTGTAAGCACTATTTGTAATAATATTAGCCACATTATTTGATGTTATTGATGTACCATTTATTTGTACGGTAGTAGCAGTTCCTCCACCACCTCCACCTTGAGATGTTACAAAATCATAAACACTTTTTGCAGTTGGATATTGTTCATCAGTTGAACTTGAGGTGATTTCAGTAGTTAAACATGGAGTATATTCTGATGTAAATGTATAATCATTGTATGGGTCAAATGTTGTACCATCACCAGTATATGTTAATTTTAATTTTAATAATCCTGAACCATATATACCTGGGTCACTTTCATGTCCACCAGCTAATACATTAAATATTATTTCTGAGTCTCCATCATGATTATAAGTAGCACTACTTAAAGTACCTATGAAAACAGCCTGTTTATTATTACCATAATATTTTATTGAGGTTTTGATTTTATAAATATCATAATTTACATATTGATGTAAATTATCGTCAATACCACCCCAATCACTAAGTTTTTCAAACAGAGTCATCCTTTGTTCATTACCAATATTTCTAAAATCAGCCATTTTAATTTGACTACTTGGTATTATTTCATTTATTTCAAAATCATAGTCATCAAAGTTATCATAAGTAGTACCATCACCATAGTAAGTAAGTGTTATTATCAATCTTTTTAATTCGTTATTATCTCCCTCTTGAATATAACCACCTGGAAGAGTATCAAATCTAAGTGTTGATGTACCAGTTTCGTCATAACTACCATCGTGCAACGTACCAATAAAACATTGTGTAACGGCAACTCCTTCATAAGGTACTATTATTTTATATAAGCCTTTTTTATTATATTCAAATCCATTAGCAGCTGCCGCGCTATAAGTGTTAAATATATTTTTAAGTTTTGATAAATCAGGTCCAGTTTCAGTTATTATATCTGTAAAGTCAATAATATTAACTACTAAATCATCAGCTGTAACTAATCCTTTACCTTCGATTACATTTTCTAAAGTACCTTTACTTATAAAAGCACTATTATCCATAGAAGCATATTGAGAATAAGTTCTATTAAAACAATATAGTACACCATTCGCATTTGTATCAGCACAATATGTTGTTTTTAAAACAACTGTACCACCACTGTTGTTTGCCGAACCAGCATAATCATTTGCGTCTACTTTATTATTCCAATTAGTTATATCACTACTACTTATACTATGTGCCGCACTAGCTGTAAATATTGGGTCAGTTTCTGTATAACTAGCAGAACCAGTTGTTTTTACACCATTTGCACCATAAAATACTTTACCACTAGTTACATCTTCAGCTGTTGCAGTTGTATCGGTTATATCCATTAATGTATCTGTTCCATAAACTACTTTATTTATTGCCATAATTAAGCACCTGCTATCGTCGCTGTTTTTCCACCTGCACTATTATCTGTCTCAACATAACTAATTGCATTAACTGTAACTTGTGATAAATAATCATATTGAGCGTCTGGAGTTACAACTTGTTGTGTTGTTAAAGGACTAACTGTTTTAGCTTGAGCTGTTACAGCTTCGCCACTATAAGAACCTGTTACACCTAATATTGAAATTCCAGATTTAATATTACTCGCAATTATCTTTCCTTGTTCTGTAGAACTAATTGATACTTTACCACTACCATCATGATAACCTTGTGGAATAGTATATTGTTGTGCTTTTGTTGTAATAGTTCCTGTTACAGCACCATTATTAGGCATTGTACCTTCTAATTCAGTTCCTCTAGCGTGTGCTGTTTTTCCAGCTAATATCTCAGCTACTACAGCAGTATCTTCACTAGTATCACTATCAAATGTACAAGTACCTGTAATACTAGCTCCTGATTTATCATGAGCTGTTTTTCCAGCTAATAAATCAGCAGGAGTTATGTTATCTCCAGTTAAATCGATTAATGTGTTACCACCATAAATTACTTTATTAATTGCCATTTTATTCCTCCTAACCTATATAAATTGTTTCTCCATATGGATTTGATGTTTCAAAATATGGAATTTCTTTAATTGACAAATCATCTGATAATAATTTATTTTTTGTATTTAATGTTTGTTCTTCTATACTAGGTATAATATCATAAGAACCAGTATAAGGGGGTGCTGAAGTAGATGTATTTACGCTACCAACAAGTATATTATTATTACTTGTTAACACCCCATTTATTGATATTTTATTATCACTTATCTCTCCTTTTATTGAGATAGGTGTTATTATTTCACTATTCATTTTCATTTCCTTCAGGATATAATCTGAATATCTTAGGACCATTATTATCATATCCTATAACAGTATATTCATCATTTAATTCCACTTCATACCAATAATCAACTGGTTTATTTATATAATCACCTATTTTTGTTTCTTCGCTTGTACAAATAATATCAACTGTTTCAGTACTTTCAGGTACTATTATATCTTTTTGAAGAACAGGATTATCACCTAGTCTATTTTTAGTATGAACTGTAAATGTTATTTTATCATTTGGTTTAAAAACATAAGGAGTTTCATCATCTATTTTTAAAGATAAACTAAGACTTAGAATATCACCTCTATTGATTTCAATTCTTGTTCCATCAATCCTCTGCATCTTCTTCATTCTCCTTACTAATTGTTAGGTTGTCATATAAACCACCTGCACCATAACTTGCAATTAAACAACTTAGCATAGCAACTAGAATATTTGGTTCTAATTCTACTAGCCAACAAATAACACCACTTAGAAGCCCAATAACAAGGTTTTGATAAGGGATGAACTTTTTATTTACCCAGCCTAGTTTCTTTGTTATTTGACCTAAAATTAGTGTCACAAGGGCTACTACACTTGTAACTGTTAATTCCATAGTATCACCACCTATTCTATTTCATTTATAATTATATCATTCTTTTCTTTTTTAGTCAAAATTAGCTTATCCGATAACTCTTACCATTAAGAACGTTTCTAAACCTTTCGCTTGGCCACTGTTTATAACAGTAGTTGTTCCTTGTGGAGAATTTGCTCTAAGTGTTATAACATCGCCTTGTGCTACTGGTACAATATTTTGAACAGTACTAATCATTTGATATGAACTATTCAAATATAATAAACTTCTTCCAACCATTTCTTCGTTTTTATATACATACACATTTTTTAATCCTACCGTACCTACAGTTGTTACATAAATTTGTCCTACAACTTCAATATAATTAACACCTGCACCTATAACAATACCATGACTACTACTATCAAATGATAACTTATTACCACTGTAATTTCCTCTACTATTTAAATTTATTTTAAGTGTTGTATTTGCTGTACTCAATGTTTGTGTTGTAGACGGATATGCTATCATAAAATTTAAAGTAGACATATTTGTATTAATTTCATTAATTGCTGCTACAGTACTTGTTTTAGTAGTAGTAGTTAATGTACTTAAATCCCCAATTTTATTATATGCTGGTTGTAATATATCAGCACCGTTTTGTTTTAATGTTCCTGTAAAATTAGTATTTAATGCACATTCAAACGAATTTGAACTTTCACTAGCCTTACCAAACGCAATTGCTGTACCATCAGCACTAAAGTTAATTAATGTAGCACTTGTTCCTATTTGTTGGATTGATGTAGCACTACCATAACTATCTGTTGCTGTAAGTCTAAATTCAAAGGTACTACTGTCATTTATATTAGTTGCATTTACTGATATGTTTGTTTTTGTATAAGCATCTGTTGCTGTAGTGACTGTTGTCCAAGAACTAGCATTTAATTGTCGATATTCAATTTTAAATGATTTTGCATTTCGATTATTACTATTAATATTAGTAATACTAGCTGAATATTTTAAATTAACTGTAGTAGGAGTTGTACTATTACGTTCTGCTGTAAATAATGTAATTTTAGGTTCAGTATAAGTATACGCTGTAAATGATACTTCTCCTGTTGTATTTGAAATATCTCTACTGTCAGTAATTATTAATTCATATTTATTTGATGTTTGAGATATATTTGTACTCATTGTATATGACGTTGCTGTACCACTATATACTTGTGTACCATTTATTTTTAAAGTATAACTTTTTAATGTACTACTATAATTTGTACTAAATGTCGGGAATGTAAATTGTAATTTAGATTTACCTACAACATATGCTTGTATAGTATTTTTAGATACTGTATCTGTATCAACAATCGTTGGATTTGAAATATTTGGTTTAGCACTAGCAGGAACATTTACTGTAAAACTACATGTTTTTGTTCCTATTAATGTACTACCACTATATGTTTCACAAGTAATTGTACCTGTACCACTAGGACCATTTGGTATTTGTGCATAGAATGTCGTTGGTATTGTCCAACTACTATATGAAATGTTTGTTGAACCAGTTAAACCACTATCTGTTATTAAAGTTTTAGATATACTACCAAACAAATAATATAATTTATGTGTAAAACTAGATACAGCACTTGTTATTGTAATTGTTGGATTTGCACCAATATTTGCTGTTGTACAAGCAACTGATGAAGCTCTTGGTATAGTATCGAATGTTACTGTACCAGATGCTTCACCTCCACTCGCTTGTGTACTTGTACCTCCAGTGAATACACCTTTAATTGGTATTGATAATTTACCGTCTGCTCCATGTTCTACATTCCCTGTCCAAGTAACTAATGTAACTTTAGTACTATTATTAATAGTTGATGAACTTGAACCTGTTGCTTTTTGTGTACCATTTACATAAATTTTACCAGTATTAGTATAACCTGACATAGATGAACCAGTATAATCAGTTGATAATCCTAAAGCACCAGCTCCACCTAATTCAAACGTTACTGTAATATTAGATGTATTATTTGTTATATTTTGTGAGTTTTGTTTAACAGTTAGTCTAACACCATATCTTTTCTTCTTTGAACCAGCATTACAATATTGTGTATTAACATAATTTTGCATTTATTCACCTACTTTACTTTCTTAAAGTCTATTGAACCATTTTGTCTTACAACAAAAGCATAATTACCTAGTTGTAATTGTTCTAGTTCAGATAAAACAAATGAGTTTGAAGTCATATATGCTTTTTCCGTTCCACTACTCATAAATGACATTCTATCATTTTGTAATAATAATGACATTGTATTACCACTACGAGCAATCTCTAATCCGTTTGTATTAAATGTAAATGTTTCTTCTACATTTGATATTGTCTGTGAAATACCAGACATAGCATTATTTACAATTTGTGTTGCTGTGGATGTAATTTGTGTTGTATCTGCTTTTTGATTTAATTTTGTTGATAATTCTCGTTGATATGTTCCAAAATCATTCGTTGTTACAAGATTTGCTTTAGCATATGTTTCAACGTAATCTTTAGCATCATCAATACCTGCTTCGTAAGTTTTAGTTGTTACATAAGATTGTAATGATGTATTAATACCATTTATATCATCATTAATATCTTCAGGTGCAGGTGACCAATCGGTTGCTTTATTTCCTTTTTCTAATTTAATATTAGCATATTTTTCTATATTACCAGCTGTTTGCATGTAACCCATGCTACTTGCTATATAAATGTATTGTTGATTTCGTGTTAATTCAGCTAATGTTTTGAACGAAAATATAAGATGATAATAAGGATTTCCGTCTTTATCTGTTCTTGGTTCTGAACTTACAACCAGTCCTGTTATCATCTGACCTGCTCCGTTTCCCGCTTGTATACCTAATGATGTATGATTTATAGTACTATCAAATGATATTATATAATCAGTATTTGGTTCTAATATTTTATATATGTTTTTATCATCATAATAAATTAAACACCAGTTTGATGTATATTCATCATTCATACCATTTGTAGTAACTTGTAATGCTCTTTGTTCTAACCATGTTACTTCTTCTAAAGTAGGAGCTTTATATTTATTTCCTATATTAAATCCCCAATGGGAAGTTCCTTGATTTGTTTCTAATAATAAATTTCTACCACCAATTTGTAAGTTATTAACAAACATTACACTTTGGTCAGCTACTACATCCGTCCAAGCGTATGTTACAGGGTCAGTATCGTATTGTATTTCACTACAAGTGTAATAATATTTATATGTAGTTGTGTATGTAGGACATAATATATTCCATGTATTATAACCAACTAAACTTGATGTTGTAACGTGAGCTGTTGGCTTAGCAGGAGTAGTATTTGTACTACTACAATAATATAACGGAGTAACTTTTGCAATTCCTCTACCTGCCGCTCCAGGTAAACCATACACACCAATAATACACGGTGTACTATTTTCAGTAATAGTTCCACTCGTATAAGTAGTTGTTGTATAATTCCATAAATATTTATTTGTAGAAGTCATAGTTTGAACATTTGTTGTCCAGCCTGATGTATTTATTGTTACACCACTCGAAGCAGTTGTTGCTAAATAATGTTCTACTATAGAAACAATACCCCTACCATCATCTCCATCATTACCTGCTGGACCTGTATTACCATAAACACCAATAATTTTTTTACCTGTTTCAGTAGATTGTTTACCTTCAGTATAACTTATAACTTCATAGTTCCATAAATATTTATTTGTAGGGGTTAAAGTTATAGAACTTAAATCTGTTGTCCAATTACTAGGTTCTGTTTCGTTATCATCAGACACAGCATAGTATTCAGTAATTGTATCAACACTAGCACCAGCATCTCCACTAGGACCTTGTAATCCTGTGTTACCATATATAGCTGACAAAACTACTGTTACTTTATCACTTATAGTTGTGTCAGTATATTTAATAACTTCTTTTTGCCATAAATATTTATTGTTTGTTGCATCCATTGTTGGTATACTTGTTGATGTTATGCTACTTGCTGTAGGCTGTGTTTGAGTATCTGTAGTTTTATAATAATATGTAATACTTTGAATACCATTACCTGCTGGACCAGTTGGACCTTGAGGACCAGTTTCTCCAGTTTGACCTGGCTCACCTGTATTTCCATAAACACCAATTAATAGTACAGTAGTATCAGGATTTCCTGTGTTATAATTTGTAACTTGTTTTTGCCATAAATATTTATTATCATTATCATCCATTGTAGGAATTGTAGTTGAAGTTATACTTGATGCACTAGGTTGTGTTTGAGTACTTGTTGTTTTATAATATTTATTTATACTTGTAATCCCTCTACCACTCGAACCTGGTTCACCTTTATCACCAGTTGTACAAACAGGGTCTGAATATTCTATATCTCCATTTTTATAAGTTGTTTTAATTCTAGCCCAAATATATTCTCCAGTATTTCTTGTTGGTTGATTTTCACTCCATCCAGTTTCAGGTGCTGTAGTATCTGATGTATTCTTAGCATATTCATTTGTAACATTTGTTATTTGTGTTGTTTCAACGTCTGATACTCTAGCACTGATACCATTAACATCTATTCTTAATTGAGATACTTTACTACTATCATCTGCAACTGTTTCAGCTAAAGCAGTAATAGTTTGATTTTGTTTATCTACAATTATTCCTGTTCTTTTAACACTACTGATTATATCACTTTTATATTCATATTCACTTTCTTGTGTAGTATGTGCTTCAGCACCTATAGTACCTTCAATATAACCAGCATATGTTATTTTACGATTAAATGGATAAGTATAAATAATTTCGCCATCTACGTTTGTGAGTTTAATTAATTCATCACCATCTAACCACGGATGTCCAACACTATTTATTTCAATAGGTGTATAAGTTATACCGAATAATCTATCACAACCATTTAAAGCAAGTGCTCTTAATTCATCAGTATTAGTTAAATTATTATCATATATTTTAATTGCACATTCTGTTTCTTCAGTATAATCAGGACTTGTCTCATACATATTCTCGCCTTCAACATCTGACATACCAATTAATACTTTATTAACTGGACCAAATGCTAAATCACTTTTCTTCGATACATAATATTCATCAGTTGTTAATTCATCATATTGGTCTATATTACTAATTTGTTTAGGTGTAAAATCAATATGAACTTTATTATCTTCTGCTACACGAACCCAAGAATAAGCAAGTTTACCAATGTCTTGCATTACTTTTCTTAGTGTATCTTCACTATCATATTGATTACTTGATATAACAAAATTTGAATTTGTAAAATTAGTTGTATATAATTGAACACCAGCTTGTGCACAAACATATTGTGCTAACCATAAAGCTGTTACAGTTTCTTCATCAGTAATCTTTTGATTAAATGATTTTGTATAAGTTGTATCAGTATAATCTCCATCAAAAACTTTATTAAATTTTTTTGTATAATCAGCAGACTCAAATTTATATTCTCCTGTTGTGTCTGTTTTCTCAACTTTTGTTATTAAAAAATTACCATAGTCATACCATGTAGTTGTGTTATTATCTAACGCATTGACTATTCCTAATTGTAAATTAATTTCTGTATTTTCTAAAATAACATCTTCGGAGATGTCTTGAAGATTACCGTCTAATATTCTTTCAACAAATTGTCCAATAAATCCATTATTAGGAACATAGCGATAATCTTCATATTCCCAGTTTACAATATGGTCATCTTCTGTAAATACTGTATCAGTACCCACAATAGTTATTTTTGATAATACTCTATAACCATTTTCTTTTAATGCTTGTTTATCTATATTTCTATATTGCATTTCTTCATCTCCTTTTAGACTAATGTCCTATTAATTCAAAACTCTCCAATTTTATCATTCTTTGTCCACCCAAATTAACAGGGCTGTATTCAAAATCTGTATGATAATAAGTGTCAGTTATGTAACTATCCGTTGAGTCATCATATACTTGAACACGTAAATACATACCATGACCACCAGAGTCGCTATGTAAAGCGTTCCAATAAGTTCTAAATTGTTGTGGGGTCATTGGTGGAAATTCTACCCAAATTTTACTTCTATCATGTGGTAAAACTTTAGTACTTAATTTACCACTTGCTAATACTTTAGAGTCACCTACTTGTACTAATTTAGGTGCAAATTTAAAACCATCTTTTATGGGAGAGGGATTTGTAAAATTACAATTCCCTATCTTCATATAATATCCATTAAATGCCATGTTTTAACCTCCTATATCTTGATAAGGTTTGTACCATATCTTTCAGCTTGTCTATTTTGATATTGTCCTTGACCTTCATAAACTTTGTCATTTCCAATATATACTTGTGTAATACCTGGTTGTCTATTTGCTTCAGCTAGTGTCATACTATCTACAATAGCTCTTGCTAAATCATTTACTAATTGATTATTATTTGTAGAAGCTGAATTTCTAGTTAAATTACTAAGATAATTTGTATTACCTTGCATGTATTCTTTATTTTCTTCCTTTGTTAATACTCTTTCGCCATAGTCTAGATATACTGGACCAAAATAATCTTTAGGTACAAATTCTATTCCTTCTTTGGCTCTCAAGAACTTCTGTATAGCACTTGTTCCTAAACTTATTTTTGATGGTTCTTTTAAATCTGGTGCAAACTCTTTACCACCTAATTTACCAGGTAGCCAATCAGGAAATTTAATTTTAATTTTATTTATAGCTTTTACAACTCCTTGTAAAGCACCTATAAATCCATTAATTAAATTTTCTAACATACTTAATATAAGTAATAATGCTGAAGCAATTGGTGTAATCATACCTTTAAATGCGTTTACAACTGTAGTTTTAACACCTTGCCAAATTGTTTTCCAATCTCCTTGTGCAATACCTTTAATTATTTTTACAACACCTTTATAAGTTCCTGTAATACTATTTATTTTTAAAAGAAAACTATCTATATTGTTTTTAACAACAGTTAGTGCTCCACTAAATTCGTCTTTTAAGAATTTTATGAAACCTGTTTTAATTAATTCAGCAGAGGCTTTAAATCTACTTCCTAAATAACCACTTTTAACTAATAAATCATTTATTACATCTATACTTTCTGAAACTGAAGTTACTATATCTTTAAACACAGGTTTTATAAATTCATTATAAATATATTTAATATCTTTAAAACTTGGTTCAATATTTTTCTTATATATTCTTTCAATTTCATCTCCTATAGGTTTAATAGCTTTGTCTACTATAAAATCTTTTGCTATTTTAAATGCTTCCTTTAACTTATTTATTAAACCTTCAAACCAACCTAACTTATTACCTGCAATTACCAATGCTGCTACTAATCCACCTTGTAATATAAAAGTAAGTGTACGAACTTTATCAATTAATTCATCAAGACTATCGATTTTAAAATATCTGTTCCAATCGCCAGTTTTCCATGCTTGTTTAAGTCTATCTGTTTCATCATTTACACTTTTAAAATTAAGATATACTTGTAATAATACACCTGCTATTGTAGCAACAGTTTGTAAAGCAGGATTACTTATTAATGATTTTATAGGACCTGATTTTTTAATTTTATCAGAGAAATCGCTAATTTTAATATAATCTTCCATGAATTTCTTTGATAACTTCCAAGTTAAGAAAGAACCACCTATAAGTTTAACAACATCTAGTATTTTATCAAAGTTTTGTCTAGCATTATCTAATCGTTCCTCAAATCCTTTATCTAGATTTTTTAACATATCATAGTCATAATCATCTATATATTTTTCTAAATCACTAAGAACACTACCACCAGTTCCTCCTGCTCCGACTCCTCCAATACCAGAACCAGCACCTGAATTTTCACTCTCAACAACATTTAATTCATCAAAAGGAGCTAAACTTCTATTAATAGAGTCAGCGGCTTTTTTAGTTTTACCAGCTGCGGTATTAGCAGCATCACCTAGATTAGCAAAACTATTGGTTAAACCATCTACTTTATCATAATCAACAGGGGCCATTTTATATCCTGTCCATTTAGATAAAAGATTTGCTAATGCTCTTAATTTTTCTACTAAAACCATTATATAAGGTACTACTTTTAGTATTATAGGTATAAATATTTCACCTAAAGCACGTGATAATAACTCAAATTGTCGTCTCAATACACGTACCGCATTTGCAGGTGTTATAATTGTTTTTCCTAAATCACCTTGCATGTGTTTTGTACTACGCATAATTTGAATATATCTTAAATACGTTTTTTCAGCTTGTGTCATATCAGATACTGATTTTTTAATACCTATTGAATTTTTAACTCTTGCTAAAGCATTATCATCTAAAGCAATTTTTGTTTTTCCTAATTGTAATGTATATGCTGCTTCTTGTAATGAAGCCTGTTGCATAGCAACACCTGCTGATGCTACAGCTCTTGATTGACCTGTAATAGCAGATTGTAATTTATCATGTGCTGCTTCATCTTCTATATTTAAGAAAGATGCTAAATCGAAACTTAATTGAGTTAAATTTCTAGACATTGAAAATGCTGCTTCAGAACTAGCTCCTAAACCTCTAACTAAGTTGAAAAAACCTCCTGAATATTCCATTACAACTTTTGGGTCAAGATATAAAGCATCGGATATTTTTTTTACCCAATCGTTTGCTTGTTCAAAATATTCTTTACCCATTGTAGTACGATACAAGTTAAATGCTTCTTCATAGTCAGCTGCACTTTGATATAATTTAGTAAAACCATTTACTAAACTTTTAATAAATCCACCTATAATTCTCCAGGTAACTAACGTACTTCTTAATTTGTCAATAAATTCTTTAAATTTATTTTTACTTTGTTCAGTTCTATTATTTAATCTATCTAACGCTTCTCTTAACTTATCAATACCTGTAACGGTTTCTGTAGAAGCTAATTTAGTTCTTTTTAATTCAGCTACTTCTTGTAAAAAACTATTAACTAGATTTTTATTTTCATTAGCCATTAATTTTTTCATGGCTACACTTTGTTGTTCAGCTGGTAATTTTTCAAGTAAGGCTTGGAACTCAGCACGATATTGTTGAGTTAAAGCCTCGTTACCAGGACCTAAATCAGTATAACTAGCTTGAAAAGAGCTTCTATTTGCTTGTTCAACTTGTGCTCTAGCTGCTGCTGCTTGTTCTTTTGCAGCCTGTGCCTGTACTCTAGCTGCTTCTTTTTGAGCTTGTATATCTTGTTTTTGTGCTGTTTTTGCTGCAATTTCTTGAGCACGTTGTTCAATATCTAATTGTTTTTTAGCAGCATTTAATTCTTGGTTAACTAACTTAACACGTGTTTGATGTTCATTATTTATTAGTTTTACTTTACTTTGTATTTGACTTTCTAAATAAACAGCTTCTCTATTAAGTTGTGTTAAATCATTTGATTGTCCACCAGTAAAGCCCATTTGATTTCTTTTTAAGATATCTTTGTTTTGTAGAGTTTGTACCTCTTGTTTAAATCCACCAGTTGTGTATTTTTGTTTACCTGTTTTTATTATTAATTTGTCTAATTCTTTTAATTGAGTTGTGTATGATTGAATAGCAGATTTCATCTGAGTGATAGCTCTGTTTTGATTACTAGATAAATTTTCAGTACTTCTTGTAATTTTATTAACATTATTTAATATCGTATCAGTAGCTTTGCCATATTCATTTGCTGTTTTTTCAATACCTTTTGCTCTCATTTCAATAGTTGTAACAATAGTACCAGCATCTACAGTATCTTCAAATCTTTTAATAAAAACTTTAAATCTTTTCACGGAGAAACCTCCTTTTCTATTTTTTATTTTTAAATCGTTTAGCTGTCTCTCTTGCCCAATTTTCAAAATGTAATTTTGCTATTAAACGAGCATTTTCTATTTCTTTTTGTTTTTCCTCTTCCGTCTTAGCTTCTTCAATTAACATTGAATAAGGTTTTTCAGGATATGGTAGAGGTTTTGTTCCAGATTTAGAAAAGGCATGTAATATAGGAGACACCCTACAGAGTGCATCATATATATACATGCCTTGCATCCAAAACTGTTCATCGTTATGTTTAATTTGGATTTCATATGTTTCACGATAATATTTGGCTTTATAACAATCGTCATACCAATATTCGTCATAACTCATCCCATAGCCCATATATATAGGACATAATTCTTCAAACATTTTAGATAGGGAAATAAACTCTACCTTTGACTTCTCTACTTCTTCGTTGGAGATAAGTCTATTACTTCCCAAGTTGCGTTTCCCTGTTTATCCTCAGGGTCACTTAATAATGTTTCATAACATTCGTTTATCATTTTACTTAAAGCAGCAATCAAATCACCTTTATTTGGACATTCCTCATAAATTTTATCAATTGTTACTTGTGATGTTTTAGGATGATTTTTAACAAATGCTCCTGTAAAAGCTAATTCAACATTTGTAAAGGGTTTATCTAAAAACTCTTCATATTGAAATCCTGCTTTTTCAAGCATTTTAATACTCATCCTATCATATTCAAGTGTGTATGAAACACCTTCATATGTTAGATTAATTTTTGTATTCATAATATTCTCCTTTTTCTTATACTCCTATTATGCAGATGTTATAGTTGGTTTTGCATAACTTGCTGGAGCATTTGTTGGTGTAATATAGTTAGTAATTTCTAGTACTGAACTTACACTAGTTTCAGGTAATCCCATAGCAGATGGGTTTCCTGTAAAATAGAATGAGTTAGTTAAACCAGGAATTACGATTGTAAACCAAGTAGCTTTTCCAGCTGCTTTTGCAGTTTCATATGCTGTCATTAAAGCAGTCCATTGAGTAATTAATTCTTCTGTTAAGTTGAATGTAAATTCAAGTGCACCACCTAAATCTTTTAATCCATCAATATAAGTTTTATATTCAGTTTCATCAAGAGTTGTAGTTTCTAGTGTTTCTGGAGATGGGTTCAAACTTGGTGTAGATTTTGCGCCAGTTAAACGAGTATAACCAGCAGTTGGTCTAGTTCCAGCAGTTTCTTCTACAGCATATGCAAGATAAACACCAGCAGTTGATAAATTAATAGCTGTACCAAATCTTTTTCTATTTAATTTCATCTTAATTCCTCCTATAAATAGTATGTGTATCTATGTCGATGCGACCTACATATCGCATATAACCTATTCTGACGTTTTCGTCATCGTGTTTTGTTGTGATAGGTGTATTACCTAATCTTTTCAATGCGTGGTATCTTTCTCCTCGCATGAAATCTCTGATTTTAGTTATTATATGTCTTACATTATCAATAGCACTCCTTTCAGGAGTATCTTCGGCAAGTACAATAATCTGATAAGATACATTTATAATATGTTCTTGTAAATCATAAAACTGTGTAACAGCTGAATTTTCAATTTCATATATTAGAACCATCGGATATCCAACTTTTGGAAATTCATCATATGATGCCTTAACAACTATGTTTGGATAATCTGGAGAAAGTAAATTATAAAGGTCATCTCTTAATTGAAATTGTAATGTTTCATCATCTTCAACCATCTAATCACTTACCTTTCGCTATGTTATTTTTTATTTGTTTCATTATTGGTTCTAAATCAATATTTTTTTCTATATTATTAGCTACATTATTAAATGAATTATACATAAACATTCCAGCAGGTACACCTTTAGATGAAACTCTTTTATTTGTTACTGGTGAGAAATAAGTCCAATACTTAACACCGTCTTTATTAGTTTTAATAAATGCTCCACTATTATAATCATCTAAGTTATATTTATTTTTATCAGGATGAGAATGTTGCTCTCCTTGAGTACCTGTACCAAATTCATCATATATAACTTGTGAACCTCGTACTCCTACTCTATATCCTTTACCATATTTTTCCTTAAAAACAGCTGTATCTCCACGATACTGTCCGTCTTTAAGAACATAGGTATTATATAATATAACATCTCTATAGTTTTCAGATATTTCATCAACTAATACATTTGCTATATTTAAACTTATTAAATTAGCACCAGCAGATATTTCATCGTTTAATGTATTTATACTAAATTTATGTTTTGCTTGATTTAATGCAGTTTTTATATCAGCATTAGTAGATTGTGTTGTTGCCATTTCTACCACTTATTTTTTGTAGCCATACTGTACACTCATTCAATGTTATTATTGGGTCTTTATAGACTTGATAATCAGCTGTTGTGCAGTAATCATCTTGTATATCAGGTGGCGTTGTATATAAATATACTCTGTCACCTGTGTGATAGTAATCAGCGTGTTCAACACTGGTTCTTATTCTTGCATAGTTGAATAATTCTAAACCTATATTCATGAAATCAGCATGTGTATTTGTTACATTCCAATTTTCATATAATTCTATAGGTTCACGAAATTTTCTTCTACCATTATCTTCATATGCCTTACATAAATATAATTTTCTTTTATTTCTATGTAATGTTTTCATATATTACCACCACTTTGTTAAAGGTACTATATCAGCTAACATTTCTTCAGGATATTTATTACCGTCGCCATATTGACGCATTATACCATTTTCGGTATGACTAACTTCACCTTCAGCTCCGTTTTTCATAAATCCTGTAATAGCTAATGGTAATATCTTATCTTCATATTTTTTATCATATAATACATCATCAGTTGGTGTAAAACGGCGACAATTATTAATTGTACTAATAGCTGATTTTAATTCTATTTCTAATATTAAATCATTATCTTTAGGATAAGGAACTTCATAATAGTCTAATAATACTTTTAAATCATCCACTAATTCATCAATATTTTTTGTAGTATTCGCCATTATAATCACCTCAATTATCTAAATGAACTTTTAAGAAAGTTCTTATTTTTACTTTTAAATTCTTTTTCAGAATTTTTATATTCTTTATTAAAAGATTTATGTTCTTCTAGTAATTTAGGTTTTTCTTGTAAGAAATTAATTTCTTTATAACTTAAATTACCATTATCTTCTAATATATTTTGGGTTGGTTTTAAATCAACGTCGTTGTCTTTAAATACTAATTCTACTTCTGTAAAATCTTTACCTACACGAACATAATATTTATTATCTATTTTATAAATCATATTATTTCTTTCTACGATAACTCTTTTTAGACATTATATCATCAAATAAGTCATCATTTTTTTCTTCTTTAGGTTCTTCTTTAACAGTTGGTTCAGAAACTACTGGTTCAGGAAGTTTTTCTTCCTTTTTTTCTACAGTAGTTTCTTTTTTCTCTCCAACTATTTTATAACCTAAACCTTTGTAAAGATTTTCAAAAGCTCCTCTAGTAACTAATATTTCTTTATCTTCTAATTTATCAGTTATTCTTAACATTTAACTAAGCACTTGTAGTAGCATCTGTATCTAAAATAACAACTTCGTTAGCTCTTTCAAATGAAGGCATACCAACCATAGATACCTTAACTTCAACATTAACAGGGTCTACTGTCTTATAGTTAGTTACAGCAACACCGTTGTTAAGAACTCTAACACTAGCAATTCCAGAAGCCATTAAATCACTTTCTTCAGGAGTTGTACCCATGTTAGTGTATCCTAAAGTTCCATCTGGAATAAATACAACTGTATCATCAGCAATATATTTATGAGCTTGTCCATCTTCATCTACATAAACATTGTCATATACGAAGAATGTAATACCAGTTTCATCTTCAAGATAAGATAATGCTCTAGCACCATTTATTGAAGAAATACTTCCACCAGCTAATACATAAATTTGATTTTTGATGTTTGTATTTTTTTCTAAATATTTAATTACTTCATTGTTACAGATAGCTCTAGTGATTGTAACACCTTTAGCCTTCATCATATCTTTAATATCATTGATTTCTTTTATGATGTCAGCAGCAGGGTTAGACCAAGATACTGTAGCAGTTAATTTTTGGTCAGCAGGAACACCGAAATCGTATTCATATGCTTGTCCATTTTCAGCTAATGTTATAGTACCATTAGTTAGAACTTCCATTCTCATTCTTTCTAATTTAATAGCAGCAGCTTCGATTAATTCAATTTCATCATTGAAGATTTCACGAAGTATTCTATTAACTAATTCTTTATTATTTGAATTACCCATTAAAGTATTCAATTTTTGTCTCATATCTTCATCAATATATTTTGACTCTTTGAAGAATGGCATCTTAGTTTGGTATTCTTCGATACCTTGTCTATCTCTACGAATAGCTTTAGTATCGTAAGCAGCTAAACGTAAACCTACTGGTTGATTTTTAGCTCCTTTAATCCAATCTAATTTGATACCAACAACTCTTTTTGAAGGGAATAATGTTTCACCAAAATATGGTTGTTCATTTACATTTAATTGTAACCAGTATTCTACTACGTTAGCAGCAGTTACTAAATCATAAATTGATTGGTTCATAAACTAAATTGCACTTCCTTTCACTACTATAATATTTTTTAAATTACTAGCAGCTGTTTCAAGATGTCCTGCAACAGTACTATCTAGTTTTAATTCATCAATGCAACCAGCTAAAACGATTGTTCCATTTCCTTTTCCACTTGCATTTAATTTTACTTCATGTAAGTTAACACCTACAGCATTTGAAGTACTTGCTGTAAATCCTGCATCTCTATCAGTAATATCTCCTGCTAAAGGTTCACCAGCTTTGATAACACCATTAGCTGAACCAGATAGAACACAAGGTAAAGCAATATAGAAACTTTCTTGACCAATTAATATAGTCTTACGGTTTCCGTATTCAGCAACTTTTTCTACCATTTTAAATTCATCCTTTCATATTATTTTCTTTTAAAGTAATAATTTGGGTCAATTTCAGGTTTACCAGACTCGGCTAACATTTTTCCAAAGCTACCTTCTTCTGGTTCTTTATTACTTTCAGTAGTATTAACACCATTTGAAAAATTTCCTAAATTATCTTTATTTGCATCTTTTTTGCCTTTTTCATAACTTTCTTTGACTAATTTGTTAATATATGTTGCTATTGAACGAGCATTGTCAGTTTCATTTTGTGATAAAACACTTAACATCTTTCCATACTCTTCATTATTATTTTCGATACCTAAGATAGTTTTAACATCTCCTGTTAAAGCCTCTACACGGTCACGATTTGAAGCAACATTTTGATTTTTAATGAACTCTTCTAATTCTCTTATTTTAGCTTTATCAGCTTCTCTACTAGCGGCTTCTTTTTCACTGTCTGAAAGTTTAGCATCTAGTTGTTTGCGAACATTAGATAATTCATTAGTTTTAGCATCTAAGTCAGCTTTATATTTTTGTGCATCTACATATTTTCCTGTGGATAAATCTGCAAACTTTTTACTACTTAGAGCTGTGTTAATTTCATCAAGTGACATATCTTCATGATAAGCGTCACCCAACATTTCTTGTAAATTCATTTCTTCCTCCTTTTTATGGTGATTAAACGACTTCTCTGTCGGTCATAAGTAGTAATTATTTAAATCTCCTACTACTTGGAGAAATTTTATAATATCGTAGAACCTGTTAAGGAACTTCCGTTATTACTGTTGTTATAATTTCTTCGACGATATCTTCTTCTACCTGTATAATTATTATCACCGTCGTTAGAATAATTATAATTGTAACTTGATACATGAACATTATTGTCGTCAGTATCCATATTTTGTCCGTTTGGATTTATTTCAGATTGTTTTTTCATATATTCTAAAGCCTGTTCTCTTTTTTCTTCCTTTGCTTGTTTTCCTCTTTCAACAACTTCTGCTGTTCTAGTTGTTAAACCAGACATTTCTAAAGCATCAATTGTAGCAAGTTCACCTGTTCCAACTAATGTTGCAAAAGCAGTTGTCTTAGTACCTAGATTATCAGTTGTATGTCTACCGATATTAATATCAATATCTAATACACTTAAATCTTTACCTATTATATCTAATTGTTGTAATATCTTAATTGCTACAGCAACTTGTCTCTTCTTTGCTTTTTTGAAGAATAATTCTTTAAGTTTTGCAACAATTTCAATATCTGTCCAACCATCTCTATTAATTACAGCTTCTCCTGTATCTCCACCACTTGAATTAGCACTTCTATCAGGAATACCTGTGATAACATTTCGAGCATCTTCTAAGAACTCTCTAATATTTTGAACACTAACACTATCAAGACTTGGTGATATAAATTTAGCATCAAGATTACTTGAAACACCTTCAGTTCCACCTGTTAATGATAATAAACGTTTTTCTTTAATCTTACTTAATGTTGACTCATCATTTTCATCTAATTCAGCACCAATTAAAACAAGTAATGATTTAATAGTACCTTCTATATCATTTAATGAGTCACTAGTAACCATATTTAAAGCATCCATAACTGAAATAGCTTCTTCCCAGTCACCAACTAAGAATAAGTTATTAGGAACTAGTGTAATAGGGTCTAATCCAATAGGATTAGCTTCTTGCTTTATTTTTTTTGTATCATAATCTAATGTAAATTTATATTTATTTGTGAATATTATATATTTCTTAAAATTACCTTCTATATCCATTATTTCCATACAAGACATTATTTGAGGATTTCCAATATCAGTACTTTGAACAACAAATGTATGTCTTGGGTCAAGACAATCAATTATAATTGGTATTTCAGGTGTATTATCTTTATTAATATCTTTACTAGGTAATGTTATTTCATAACCTAAACCACAAATTGAACAATATGTAGCTGTTGATATATCTGTTGCATAAACTTCTTCATAACCAAATATATCACTCAATTTTTGTACCTGTTCTTGTTTGTCATTATTCTTTTGTACTAATTCTAATGGATTACCAAAAGTATATCCAACAATTTGTCTTGTTATAGGATAAGCATAATTAACAACGGTTTTATTATTAATATGTGACGTATTAGGCTCTGGTCTATCTAATATAGCTTGTTTACCTAAAAACATCCCAATTAAAAACTCACAATCATTTCTATTACTTTCGTGTATAGTCAAAGCCTTCTCAAAAACTTCTTGTACGTTTTCAGGAGTAACTTCACTATAGTCTAATATAATTCTTTTTCTACCATAATTTAATTTTGGTTTGTCTACTTGAATTATTTTGTTTGCATCTGCAGAGTCCGTAAATAATCACCACCACTCGTTGTCTGCCAAAAGGGCATAATTATACGATTAAATTATAACACAAATAAAAAATCAAGTCAAATTTGGCTCGATTTTTTGTCATATTAATATCCAATAGTACCTATATCCATTACTTTAACAGTACCTTTTGCGTGTCTTCCTAATACGTTTGTAAGTAATCCTGCTAGGCTATCTGGAGCATCGTCATGTTGTTTTTGTTGAATACTACCTTCCTTTTGTGACCAGTTCCATAGATTATTTAAGAAATCTCTATACTCACAGTTATTAGGTAATAGTGAAGGGTCTTTAAAATATATTTTGTAATCATCACCTAAATCATTACCTAAACCTAAAATTGGATTTCTACAAGCTAATATTCTATCTAATTTTCTTTGTCTTGTTGGTGCATTATGTGAAGTTATATTACATCTATAACCTACATTTTTTAAATCTTTGTCAACTAATGTTGCATAGAAATCTCCACCATTATTTTTTTCAAAACCACATCTTGATACATGATGTTGTATTATTTTGTCTCTAACCCAAAGTCTACTTACACCGTCTCCACCAAAATCATTCTTAAAGATGACATCAACAATATATACTTCTAATCCGTACACATAAGCAATTGGCATCGACATATAGTCTTCGCCACCGTGTGAAACGTCATTATAAGCAACTATTCTATCAGGCTCATCTCCAGGTAATTCTGTATAATAGGTTAAATTATCTCGTTCAAATGGTCTTCCGTCACGTTCAATACATTTCATTAAATATTTAGCACTAAATATTACAGGGTCTTCTGCAAGTTGCATATCTTCATAATACTGAACATCAAAACCTTTTCCTTCTTCATACATGAAATTACTTTCATGTTTTTCATTCCAACAAGGAACAGAAATAACTCTAACACGGTCATTATTACCTTTTGACTCCTCATTACGAATAATTCTATTCGTAACGTCATAAATTGACCACGGAGTATTAACATGTAATTCAGGGCAAGGTCTATAAATACCGTCTTTACATTTTCTAGGAACTTTTCTATCTTTGATAGTAGAAGTATAAGTATAATATAATTTATCCAATCTATCCTTGTTATTTGCTGTCTCAACGTCTTTTACTAAGTCATCACAATAAAGTAAGTTACTTGCTTCAGCTAAACCTGTAGTACCACCATCAACAGAACGAAACATCATTGTGTGAAATCTTTTTCTTGAATTAAAATCAAGATAAGAATATTCGCTGTTTTTATTAACTAAAGTAACACTAGGAAATATTTCACTAAAACGATATTCATCAGATGTAACAACTTCAATAAATTCATTATAGAAAGATTGTGTTAATGATGTACTATGTCCATTTCCTAAAATACTTTGTTCAGGATATAAACCAGCTCTAAAAGTTAAAAAGAATAAACTTATTGTTGATTTACCTGTTCGAGGTGGCATATTTAAAACAAGTAAATCCAGTTTATCATCCTGTAAATCTTGAAAGGCTGTCATAATACCATGCTTTTCCAAAACCCTCATTCTAGGAATATAATATTTTTTATCCCTAGCTCTATTCCATTCCAACGCTATACAATATGCTCTAAAGTCTCCACCTCTAGCTCTAGTATCATAAGCATGGACAAGAATATCATTTATTTTATTGTCATGAACATGATTATATTCATAACCTAAATCAACTAATAAATGAATTATTTCTCCTGCCACTTCACTAGCTTCTTCAATATATCCACCAGACTCATATTCACTTTTTAAAGAATTTAACCCTTGAAGATATGCAAAACTCTCTTTATTTTGAACTTGAGATAATAATTCCTTCAGTTCTTTAATTCTCGTTTCCTTATTATTCAACTAAAACACCTTCCTTTTCGGTGTATTCAGCTTCTTTTACTAATTTTTCCTTTTCAACTTCTTCTCTCAACGCTGATAAACTTTCTCTACTACTCATTGATGTATTTTGTGATGGAGCAATAGCAGAAATATCAATTTGTTTAGCGTCACGCATACCATAGAAATTACTTGCTGTGAACATATATGTTGCTGGATTGATTTTATTATTCATCGCACCACCTTCAATAATACTATGTATATAATCTATAGCAGCACGAAAAAGCTCACCATATTCAGAGTCAGCTTCACGCAAATAAGCATTGTATGTTGCGACACTTATACCTAAATATAAACATAGACTTTTAATACTTGGTAATTGTGCATATTCATCACATAAATCGAAATAAGCATCAATCTCATTTCGTGTTTCATCAACACTACCTAATTTAATAGGTTGTCTTGTTTTATTAAGACCATTTGTTCTTAACTTTTTATTAAATTCCTTTATTTGAGGATTATCAAGATAATTTGATTGAACAAATTTACTCAAGCTACCTCTTGCTTCACGTCTAGCTTCCAAACTACGAATAGCATTTTCTTCACGTTCTTCAATAGATAGTCTTTCCATTTACTCACCTTCTTTAGACTATACCAATTATATCATATTTTGTTAAAAACGCAAAATACCAGGAAAATCCTGGTATCTTACGCTAGAAAGTTATAATAAGGGTGTGACTTTTTGGCTGCTCCTCTAGGTCTCGAACCTAGAAATTCAGGGTTCAAAGCCCTGCGACTTTACCAATTTGTCTAAGGAGCAATATGGTCTCCTACGCAAGATTTGAACTTACAACCCCTAGTTCCCAGAACTAGTGCTCTACCAAATTGAGCTAGTAGGAGATATGGTTGCTCGAGTGGGATTTGCACCCACGATTACTTGGGTATGAGCCAAGCGTGTTAACTACTACACTACCGAGCGATAACTGAGTGTCCAATTAAGGACACTTTATTTCAGGTTTATTTATGATGAGAGCCTGTATCATCAAATAATAGAACGGAGGCATGTATTTGGGTGTTCAATCATAAACACCATTAGAATAGATATACCCCACTTATTCACTTTTGTTATATCGTGGCAACTACTCATTCTAGTCGTTGTCAATATATCTACTCTAATGCTATCTATGATTGGTAAAGGGTAAAAGAAGGTATTCCTCTCTCTCTCATTTTATATTTTCTTTCACCATAGATAACACTTTAATTATTTGGTTAATTTCTTAACCTTGTCTTTTTGATATTTATTATCAAAGGTAATATATTTAATACCTTTAAGACCTTCATGTCTATCCCAAATAAACAATTGATGTTTTTGAGTTGCTCCTAAATAGCGTTCACCGTAATGCCAAGCATCTGTTCCTGATGGACTTCCTATTCTTCTAGTAATCATACCACTTTGGTCATCAACTGTAATTTCAGAATGTAAATGTCCAAGATGTAATTCTCTATATTTTGATGAACCCCACTCTTGATAAAATTCAGCAGGTATTGAACGAAGTAATCTTTTAAAGTTATTATCTCCGTGTCCAAAGAATATAGCATTATCACCAAATTTATAACATTGATATTCTCTATAGTTTTCGCTAAACTTAATTTTATCGTCATTTGCAAAATAAGAACTTAATGCAATATATAAGTAAAAACTACTCATAACATCATGATTACCTTGACATAATCTAACATCAATATGATTAAACTCTTCTCTTAAAGTAAAGAATAAATTTTTATACATTTCTAAACCTTGCATAAACAAATTCTTCCAACGAACATCATTCATTTGAGGTGTTCCTTTTGTTGTTGTATTTGTTGATGTATCAGTATTAAAGAAATCATTTCCTATCATAACAACCGCCGTATCACATTTTTCTTGTTCTTGACTTTTTAATATTTCATCTAAAATATGATAAAACCTTTGTTGTGCTATTTCACTTGAATAATCTTGTCCAGTTTCTTCATATTCAGCATATTTACCAAGATGTAATTCAATAGCAGGAATTTCCATTAATCTATCTTCATTTAAATCTTTATGTTCAGTTGTTTCAAACTCATAAGGTGTAATACTCTTACTAAATACTTCCTTAGCAGCTTCAACAGCTCTATCTAAAGATAAATTATTAATTAATGGTTTTAATTTGAACTTAACAGCATATAACTGTTTTGTTGTTTGTTCTTTTGTATGTTGCATCCACACACTAGTTGTAAAAAATACAAACTCCCACTCATTAGGATTATAACCAAGATATTCTAGCATTTTCTTTCTATCACCAAATATCTCTTTATTGTATTCCACAATCTTTTGTGCTTCTATAACACCGTCAGCATATCTTGTCTCATATTCTCCGTTGTAATCTACTCTTGTATTCATATTTGACTCGCTTTCAGGAACTTTTCGTATTCTCACATTATATCTTTTCCTTACAGCGTTTGATGAAATATTCTCACCAAATTCAGCGTTTATAGTATCAGCAACTTGTCTCCATGTCATTTCTTTTGATTTGACTTTGTTTCCTAATTCAATAATCTTCTCGTCTATATTCACAATAACACCAACTTATAATACTCCTTTCTCTACCTTAAGTTATTAATAGTATAACATAATTACACAAAAAAAGCAACCCCTTTTTTACTAATTCTTTTTAGGTTGCTTTGAATTTTTTGCCACGTGCAAAAACTAATCCCATTTGGGTATCCTTGTACCCTTGTATATATTATATCACAATTTTTTAAATTTACCAAAAATAAAAAGAAGCTATTAAAAAATAACTTCTTCTTACCTACCTTTTACCGAGGTAATGTCCTATGAAAAAAGAAACACGGTACTTTATAAGTACCATTAGAATAGATATAAACCCAAGACACCATATATAAACTAAGACAGAATTTTAAGTTTTTCATTTATATACAACCTCTTTTGAACCCCTGTCAAGATTTTGCATATATCTACTCTAATGCTACCTATAAACTAGATAGCATAACCTAATAGGCTGTCCTCAATCCATTGGTACTTTATAAGTACCATTAGAATAGATATAAGCAACTTTATCGGTTCATTTTCAAATAATTGCCCTGTATTCATAGTATTCCTAGGATTTAGACTTGTCATAAACAATTATTATATAGTTGCCACGAACCACCATATATATCTACTCTAATGCTACCTATAAAGGTAACATCCAACTCTAATCTCCTATTCTTATAAGAATTGTTTTAGACATATCCTTAGCTAAGTGTCTTTAAAGGCGTTTATACCTCTTTTTTACAATATATCTAGGTACAACTCATAAAACCGATGTGTTGTTGGGTCGAGGGGATTGGAGTTGCACCAACCATTTGTTTACTGAAACCCTCGATAGAAAGGAGGCGAAGCTAATGAAATAACACTTCGCACAAATGAAAACATGATTTAACTCAAAACACAATTTGGCAAATCAATATTTGTAAGTTGACGTGAGGTATAATATGCTTGTTTGGAGTAATGCATTTTATCAACTTACATTTAAAGTATATCATCATTTATATTTCTTGTCAATATTTTCTTTTTAACATTTTCTATTTTCTCACAATTCTCATCATTTAATACAATCCTATTTCGATATTCAGGTTTAATTAATAACTTCCCTTTATGTGACACTTCATAATCATACAATAATTCAAATTCACCTAACAGGTCGTGAATTATTCTTAAATCTTCAACATCAACATATCCTTTTTGGTTCATATTAATCAACTGATGTGTAATATCTTCAAAATAAGCCCTCTTATATTGTTCAACTAAATGCAGGTATGGGTGTGCTGACTTACTCGAAAGTATCGCCCCATTCCATCTTACATATCCATCTGACTCAATTTTCTTTCTTTTACAATCTCTATGAGGCACGATTAAATGATGAAATGAATATTCATTATCCCTGACGACTTTATAACCCATCATATCCATTCCAAGCTCTCTTAATTTAAATTCATTTATCATCAAATTCGTAACCATCTTCATAGACTATTTTACTCCAAATGTATGTTTCACTCTATCGTGTTCTTCAGCCTTTTTTCCATCATTAAAACGCTCTACAGTACCAACTAAATATCCTGTGATACGTCTAATTCTTTCAAAGCCAACACCTTTTCCTTTTCCTACTAAATTCTTCTTGTCCATATTTAACCCTCCTTATTGTGACATATATTATTATACCACAAATTTAAGATTTAGACAAATCACACATTATACATCGTTTACCAGGTTTTTTCCCAGAAGTACGCCAAAAAGTCCAAATTTCACAAATTTTTTTACAACGATAAAATACCGTTCGGTTTACCACATCGTTGTAAGAAAAAATCATCAA
>ODAI010425407.1_pt1 | contig 61837 bp, 57 predicted proteins | sample 1539321 | NCBI WGS metagenome assembly ODAI01 (sample SAMN02144231, study PRJEB22623) | gut metagenome | biome: sheep rumen | host: Ovis aries | place: New Zealand
TGCGTACCTGCATAGTCAAACTCCGCCGCCTGTCCGATCACGATCGGCCCGGAACCGATCACCATCACTCGTTTTACATTGGGATTCTTAGGCATCTTTTTGTCCTCCTTTTACCATGTCAATAAACCGGTCAAACAGATAACCGGAATCCTGCGGTCCGGGGCAAGCCTCCGGATGGAACTGCACCGTGAAAATGTTCTTGCCCGTGTAGGCCAGACCCTCATTGGTGCCGTCGTTCACATTGATAAAAGCAGGGGTCGCGATCTTCGGATCCAGATGTTCGGTGTCCACCACATACCCATGGTTTTGGGAAGATATGTATACTCTGCCGGTAGCCAGATCTTTCACCGGGTGGTTGCCGCCTCTGTGTCCGTATTTCATCTTGTAGGTATCCGCTCCGGTGGCAAGCGCCATGAGCTGATGTCCCAGGCAGATGGCAAAAATCGGTGTTTCCGTATTGTAAAGCTTTTTGATCTCCTGAATGATCGAAGTACATTCCTTGGGATCTCCCGGGCCATTGGAAAGCATGATGCCGTCCGGCTTGTCCGCAAGGATCTCCTCCGCTGTGGTCAGTGCGGGATACACAGTCACCTCACATCCCCGCTCTGCCAGAGAACGGGCGATGTTTGCCTTCGCACCGAAATCCATCAGCGCAATTTTCAGCCCCGCACCGTTTAATTTTTTTACTAACGCCGGCTTTTTCTCCCGCTCTCCCCGCGCATAAGCGTCCTTGTCAAAACGCGCCATGCCGGAGAGCGGACCGTTCTGCGTCAGATCCGTCACAGCCGGGATGGTATATTTTTGTGCGCAGGTCACTTTCTCCACCACTTTGCCGGTGGTATATGCTTTCAGCTTCGGCAGTACCTGCTCCAGATCATAATTCTCATCCGTGGTGATCATGCCGTTCATGGTTCCTTTTTCCCGCAGGATCTTGGTCAGCGCTCTGGTATCAATTCCCGCGATGCCGGGCACACCGTTCTCCTCGAGGAATTGCTGGATCGTCATATCACATCTGAAATTGCTGGGAATGCGGGAGAGCTCCCGTACGATGAATCCGTCCGGCCACGGTCTCAAGGATTCCATATCATCCTTACAGATCCCGTAATTGCCGATCAGCGGGTAGGTCATGCAGACAGCCTGTCCCGCGTAGGACGGGTCGGTCAGAACTTCCAGATAGCCTGCCATGGAAGTGTTGAACACGATCTCACTGACAATCTCTTTGTCTGCGCCGATGTGTGTTCCAACGAACACGGTTCCGTCCTCCAAAATCAAAAAAGCCTTTTTTGACGTTTTCATCGTTATGTGCTCCTCTCTTATACCTCTGCTCTGTCATTCAGAGCCATCCGGCTCTGCCTGTTGTTCAGAGCCATAGCCATCCGCCAAAAGCCGCAAGCAGCTTTCGGCGGATGTTCGGCTCTCGCCGAATGGATACATATCTTCCAAATGTCTTATGAAAGCAAGCTTTCAACGACATTTGAAAGATATGTATCCGCTTGGCTCTGAACAACGCTCAAATTGATTTATTATAACACAAAACAAAATGGTGAGCAATATCCAATATCCTTTGCTCACCACTTTGTGAATGTATTGATTGTTTAGTTTTTTGTATCCGAAATCAGGTCACGGTACCAGCAAAGGGCATCCATATAGGCCTGTTGTACCGCCTTCATGGAAATATCCTCCAGAAGCATCAGTCTGGAGACCTCCTGCCAGTTTGCATCCTCGTACTGCGCCATGAACTCCATCACCGGGTTCAGCGGGCCATCATGGTCAACCAGCGCCTTGTAAATGTCTCCGGATACCTTCATCCAGGTAAGTGCTTCTTCCATGGGCTTCTCCAAAATGACATCCAATACGGAGAACAGACCTAACAGGAAGAGTTCTTCCTTGCGGATCGCCAGATTAAAGTGCGGCGCCAGATTCTCCAAAAATCTTGCACGGAGCAGGGAAAGTCTGGTCAGCTCACCCGGTTTGTCCGCGTACAACTGTCCCGCCACCGCAGTGTTGATCCAACGCTTCAATTCCTTTTGTCCCAACATGGCAGCTGCATGATTGATACTGCTGATGCCGGAATTGACGGTCATACGGTTTACCATACCCAGCAAAGAGATGGTCAGCGCCGTATCACGGCTGATGACACTGGCCGCTTTCTGCAGATCAAAATCACCTTCGTTCACAATATTGAGCAGCTCAATATAGTTGATCTTCAAAGGTGCCACGTCGTTTTTCCCCTTCGTCGCAGGCACACGATAGAAACTGCCTTCATACAGGCTGTATCCGCCGCTCCGCTTCAAATTCTCAAAGGTCTCCTGATCCGTGATGTTGCCGGCACAAAGTTTTGCATTCGGATAAAGCTTTCCAAAATAAATTTTCGCCTTGTCGATGGCAATCTTGCGGTTATTCAGAAGCACATAATCCATCAGGGAAAGGATACTTCTGTAATTCTCAAACTCTGCCACTGCCAATTTTCGGATTGCCAGCTTATAGCCTTTTTCCTTCAGCTCTGTCAAACGATTCACATACATATCGATGGGGGGAATCGTATTGTCGATCAGGAATACGATCTTGTCATGCGGTGCATCGCACTGACTCTCCACATCCGCAAAAATGGAAATATTACTTAGCGGCACGAGAATCTCTTTTCCCTGAGAAAGTGCCTCCACCCCGATATTCTGGATCAGTTCCAACCCCGCAATGCTTGTGGCACCGTCATTTTGACCGGTTCCCAGCATGGCCGGATTGAGGAAATAATTGTTCTTCTGCGCAAATACCGAATAAGCCCCCACAGCCATATTTTCATCAAACATCGGTACTAATACTACTAACATACCTTCCACCCCATTTCATTATAGTCTTTCCTAAAAACCCCTTATTTAAAGTATGCCACACCTGACTCAAATATCTTCAGATCCTGCTCACCATAAATATTTACAGCCACCGCATCATCCCGTCTCTCGGAGTGAGCCATCTTACCGAGGCAACGTCCGTCGGGAGATGTAATACCCTCTATCGCACAATAGGAGCCGTTGATATTGTACTCCTCATCCATGCTTACATTGCCGTCGGGATCTGCATACTGGGTAGCTACCTGTCCGTTTGCAAACAGCTTATCCAGCCACTCCTTTGGTGCTACAAAACGTCCCTCACCGTGAGATGCCGGGTTGCAGTATGTAGCGCCCAGCGTAGCCTCCTGCAGCCAGGGAGACTTGTTTGATACCACCTTGATATATGCCATCTTGGAGATATGGCGGTTGATCGTATTGAAGGTCAAAGTCGGGGAATCCTCCTTCTGCCCCACGATCTCACCATAAGGCACCAATCCCAGCTTGATCAACGCCTGGAAACCGTTACAGATTCCCAATGCCAGACCGTCGCGCTCATTCAAAAGCTTCTCAACCGCTTCCTTCAGCTTCTCGTTTCGGAATGCCGTCGCAAAGAATTTTGCGCTTCCGTCCGGCTCATCACCGGCAGAGAAACCACCGGGGAACATAATGATCTGCGCCTGCGCGATGGACTTCTCAAACTCCTCCACGGAAGATCTGATATCCTCTGCGGACAGGTTGCGGAAGATCTTGGTGATCACATTCGCACCCGCACGCTCAAACGCTTTGGCCGTGTCATACTCGCAGTTGCTTCCCGGGAATACCGGAATAAATACGGTGGGTTTCGCCACTTTATTTTTACATACATAGATGCTGTCTGCCTTGTAGCATTTGCTTTCCACGGCCTCCGTTCCCTTCACCGCTTTGGTGGGGAATACTTTTTCCAACTTGGATGTCCATGCCTTCAAAGCCTCATCCATGGTAATAGTCGTGTCCTCATAGACGAACACCGGCTCCTCGGTAACCGTACCAATTACTGCCACATTGTAATCCGAAGCCTTCAGTTCTTCCACCAGGTCCGCCGGCACTTCCGCCAAAATATCCCCCAGCGCATTGCCAAACAGTTCCTCAGAAGAAACCTCATCCGCGATGGTCACGCCAAGCTTATTGCCGAACGCCATCTTGGACAGTGCAGCCGCCGCACCTCTTGCATCCAGCGCATATGCGGATACGATCTGCTTCTTTTCGGTCAGATCATGGATATAGTCATACAGTTCCGCTACCTTCTCATACATTGGAACATCGAAATCATCTTTCTCAATGCGGAAGCGAACCAGTACATTGCCGGGTGTTTTCAGTTCCGGCGTCACCACATCCCCACTGGTCGCCACATCCACCGCAAAGGAAACCAAGGTAGGCGGCACATCAATGTCGTTAAAGGTTCCTGACATACTGTCCTTACCGCCGATGGAAGGCAATCCAAACCCGATCTGTGCGTCATAGGCACCGAGCAATGCCGCAAAAGGCTGGCTCCAACGCTCCGGATCGGAGGTCATTCTGCGGAAGTACTCCTGGAATGTGAACCGGATCTTCTTAAAATCACCGCCTGCCGCCACGATCTTCGCCATGGACTCTACCACCGCGTAGATTGCACCGTGATACGGGCTCCAGGAGGACAGATACGGATCAAAACCATGCGCCATCATGGTCACGGTATCCGTCTTTCCATACAGTACCGGAAGCTTTGCGATCATAGACTGGGTCTCGGTCAACTGATATTTTCCACCGTAAGGCATGACCACACTGCCTGCGCCGATGGAGGAGTCAAACATCTCCACAAGTCCCTTTTGGGAACAAACATTCAGATCATTCAAGAGTGCAAGCCATGCGCCCTTCACATCTCCTGCTTCCAGCTTCTCGCCCACAGCAGGAACTGCCCATTTGTCAAAATAATTCTCTTTCTCATCAGGAATGTCCACTTTCACGGCCGTCTCCTGATGCGCACCGTTGGTATCCAGGAAGGCACGTTTCAGATCTACAATTCTTTTGCCTCTCCAATTCAGCACCAGTCTGGGCTCCTCGGTCACCACAGCAACCTCAACCGCCTCCAAATTCTCCTCCGCGGCATAGCCCATAAACTCCGCCACATCCTTAGGGTCGATCACAACTGCCATACGCTCCTGGGATTCGGAGATGGCAAGCTCCGTACCGTCCAAACCCGCATATTTTTTTGGCACCTTATCCAGATCCACGGACAGACCTGCTGCCAGTTCACCGATGGCAACGGATACGCCGCCGGCACCGAAATCGTTACACTTCTTGATCAGGCGGCTGACTTCCGCACGACGGAACAGTCTCTGGATCTTTCTCTCAGTAGGCGCATTTCCTTTCTGCACCTCAGCGCCGCAGGTCTCAATGGAGCTCTCCGTATGCACCTTGGAGGAACCTGTCGCACCGCCGCAGCCGTCACGTCCGGTACGTCCGCCCAGCAGAATGATGATATCGCCGGGATCGGAATTCTCGCGCTTTACATTCTTTCTCGGAGCGGCCCCCATCACGGCACCGATCTCCATTCTCTTTGCCACATAATCGGGATGATAGATCTCTTTTACATAACCGGTCGCCAAACCGATCTGGTTTCCGTAGGAAGAATAACCGCTGGCCGCGCCGCGGACCAGTTTCTTCTGGGAAAGCTTGCCCTTCAGAGTCTCCGATACGGGAACCGTAGGATCCGCCGCACCGGTCACACGCATGGCCTGATACACATATCCGCGTCCGGAAAGGGGATCACGGATCGCGCCGCCCAGACAAGTTGCCGCACCACCGAAAGGCTCTATCTCTGTAGGGTGATTATGGGTCTCATTCTTGAAGAACACCAGCCACTCTTCTGTCTCTTTGTAATCACCGTAGTCCATCTCCACTGGCACCACAACGGAGCAGGCATTGATTTCATCGGACTCTTCCATGTCGTCCAGCTTGCCGTCTTTTTTCAGCTTCCGCATCGCCATCAGTGCCAGATCCATCAGGCACACAAACTTGTCTTCCCTGCCTGCAAAGATCTCCGCTCTGGTATCCAGATAGCTCTGATAAGTGGTCTCAATCGGGGAACGATAATAACCCTCGCCAAATTCCACATCTTTCAACTCCGTAGAAAATGTGGTGTGACGACAGTGATCGGACCAATAGGTATCCAGCACGCGAATTTCTGTCATGGAAGGATCTCTCTTCTCATCGTCACGGAAATAATTCTGGATATGTAAGAAATCCTTAAAGGTCATAGCAAGTCCAAGGGAATCATAGAGTTTCCGAAGTTCCTCCTCCGGCATATCTTTGAAACCGTCAAAGATCGCCACATCCGCAGGCTCCTCAAACTCCGTCACCAGCGTATCCGGCTTCACCAGATCGGTCTCCCTGGAATCCACCGGGTTAATGCAATAGGATTTGATGTGAGCCATCTGCTCCTCAGTGACATTCCCCTCGATCAGATAGGTCGTCGCCGTCCGGATGATCGGATTCTCATTCTCATTCAAAAACTGTACACACTGTACTGCGGAATCCGCTCTCTGGTCGAACTGGCCGGGCAGATATTCCACAGAAAAAACATGTCCGTTTGCCGGGATTTCAATCTTTTCCAGATAAAGATCATCTACCGGCGGCTCCGAAAACACGGTTCTGCATGCGGTCTCAAACACCGCATCCGATATATTCTCCACGTCGTAGCGGATGAACACGCGAACCTTGTCCACATTGATGCCCAGATAATTCCGGAACTCATCATGCAGTTCCTTCGCTTTCACCGCATACGGCTCTTTCTTCTCCACGTAAATCCGTCTTACATTTCCCATGTCTTACTGTTTTCCTCCAAACTGATCTATCTTGTTGCGGATCATTCCGCGCCAAGTCCCTTTAATATGTACAATAATTCCCTGTCCACCGCATCGGGTGTGATCCCGGTGGTCTGGGCAGAAATCTTCAGTCCCTCCAACACATACATGATATTGCGCGCTGTGCCTTCATAGTCGTCACAGACGATCTCGTCATTCTCCACGCCGATCTCAATCAGCTTCTCGATCACTTTCACCGCGGAGTCAAACTGCTTCTTCAGCACGTTATCTTTCTTGGGCAGATTATAATTTTCAAAATAAAACTCATAGATAGCCTGTGTCAGCGTGTCCTTGCGCTTTAAGATCTCCTTTTTCTGTTCCTTGAAGAACAACAGAAGGATGTCCACCGCAGTTGCATTTTCATCAATATTTTTAGAGAAAACATCATCTGTTTCCTCACTCTCAAGCTTCAACACTTCCGAAAAAATCTGACTCGTGTTCTCGAAGTACAGATACAGACCGCCCCGGCTGATGTCACATGCTTCCACGATATCTTTCATGGTCACCTTCTTGAAGCCTTTTTCCATGAACACCTTCCTGGCCGTTTCCACAATGTATTTTTTCTTCTGTATCGACTTTTCTCCCATGATCCCCTTGCCTTTCCGCCTCAATACCTTCTTTGTACTGCTCTCGTTTTAAGCCTTCTTTGCAAACTGCTTGTCCCAGAATTCTATGATCTCACACATCTTCTGGATCACCAGATAAAAAATTCTCTCTTTTACAGCTTCATTCCAAAGTGTCGCCCGCGTCTGTCCACCCAATATATATTTGGACAAGATCCCGCAGAGGATATCCCACTCCTTGATCGTCGCTTTCTCGATCATCCTGCGCTCATCATCATGATCCTTAATACGATTGCGCGTGTATACATAACGATAATTTCGATCCATGAAAGAGGTCCTGGATACTTCCCGCACAAAACTCATCATGGTTCCGTCATACACGGGAAAACTCATCACTGTTGTCTCACCGTTGTAATTCTTGCTGACTTCGCCGCCCGAGGTCTGCTCTAACCACGGCAGATAACGCAGCAGCGGCTTCAATGTTTTCTTGTATTGCTCCAGCTGCTGATACCTGGTCGCTGCATCCAGTTCCATCCCTATCCCTCCAGATCATATATCTATGCGATTGCTCTTTTGTCCGCCCGCCTCATTGTTCGCACGGTTCAAATCGCTTCTCGATTTGAACTTTCGCGACATTCGGTTCATGGACATGCAAGCATGTCCGCGAACCTCATTGTTCGCGAAAAAAAATGACACATATGTATTTTTATTGTACCACATTTTCCGCAAAAGTACAGTAATAAAATTAAAACTCTTTGAATTTTCCGACAAAATCGGTTCCCGTTTCCCCCTGAAGTTTCGCCACATAAGGTGCCGGGTCCTGCTCCATCTGTAACATCACATCCAGAGAGTGCAAAAAAAGCCGCTCCGGTTTCCATCGGTTAACCTCCTCATGACGATCCAGATACGCCTTGAAATGATCCCCCTGCCACACCAGAATATCCGTCAGAGAATAGCCTGCAACCTTGTGCTGTCCCCAGAAATTTCCGTAGTCGTGATAGTACGCCAGTTCTTTCAACACCCCCGGCGAGCGCTTGATCCGCTCCCATAAGTCTGACGCATACTCGGCATTTTCTCCCGCCGCCGCACTCAAACTTCCCACATACGCTTCCAATGTCTGCATGGCTTTTTCAACCCTTGCATCTTGTTCACTCATATTGTCCCTCCACAAACTTTCACAGCATTTTTGCATCTTCGCATTTTTGATCCTGTCAATCCAGATATAATTTCCGGAGCCTCTCCCGTTTTACCTGATCGATCTTCAGACCTTTCTCGGCAAATGTCTCAAAACTGCCGTACATCTCTTCTATCTTGCCGTACAACGCCTCCAGATATTCCTCCTTTGCGCTGAATAAATAGATGAGCGCCTCATCCGCCTCTCCTTCCGCAAGCGGTACTCCGCCGTTCCTTTTCCGGATCATGGTGATCAAAGTTTCCACTTCCTCCCGCAGGCATTGATTTGTCAAAAGATAATCCTCAAAAATATCATCCCTGGGCACGCCGAGAATTTCCTGCACCATGACCGTGGCAAAACCAACGCGGTCCTTTCCCGCCGTACAATGCCACAACACAGCCCCGTCCCGTTCTTCACACAACAGATTCAGAAATTTTGCATACTGTGCCACCGCAAAATAACTGGTGACAAAATTCAGATACATACGGGTCATATATTCTCTTGCCCCTGCCGGGTCCTGGGACAATTCCGCCACCGCATTCCCCGATGCCTTCTCCCGCGTGATTCCGGCCGTCAGACTCTGCAAAACAGGCAGATGCAGATACTCCGCATGGGGCACTGTCGGGTCCGGTTTCTCCGCACATTCCGCATCCGTCCGAAAATCCACGATCAAATTGACCTGTTGGGACAACTTTTCAATATCCCGCTCACTGGCACCAAATAAATGCCCGCTCCGAAGCAATTTTCCCTTTTTGATCCTGCCGCCGTCTTGGGTTTTCATGTCAAATAAATCACGTGTGTTATTTAATTTTTCCAATGCAATTATTTTGCTTGTCATTCTGCCAACACTCCATATAATCTATATCATCCAACTCTGTTGAACTCATATACATACTATCATATCAGACAAAAATTCGCAATGAATCCGCCAAAAAAGCGACTCAACACAAGCCTTTGCAGTCAAAAAAAGACTGAAAACATCAAACTGTTTTCAGTCTTTTGAGCAGAGGAAGAGGGAATCGAACCCCCGTTAACGGTTTTGGAGACCGCCGCACTACCGCTGTACTATTCCTCTATATTCGTTGGTGAATCGCCGTACGAAACACCAACGAAGTGTATTATAACACGTAATTTTTTGTTTCGCAACTACTTTTTTTATTTCGCTGCCTGTTTCGCCTTCTTTGCCTCCAACGCCTTATCCGTAGGTCTCACCAGAAACAGACAGAAGCAAAGTGCCAGAATATACAATGCGATCGTAAAATACAACACATTCTGATATCCGACGGGGTTCATCTTCACTCCCGCATGGTCGATCCACTCGCCGGAATGATTTACAATGTAGGTTGCAACCTGGTTTCCGGTAAGTCCTGCAAAGGCCCAGGCGGAAAGCGTGATCCCGTGGATCGCACTGATGGAACTCATGCCGTAATGATCAGACAGCAGGGTCGGAACATTGGAAAAGCCTCCGCCGTAACCTGCATTTACGATAAAGATCAGCGCCAGCACAAGGACTACCAACAGTCCGTTGCCCTCACCGTTCTTAATGCCGCCGGTCAGCATAACCAATGCAGTAGAACAAATGGAAAGCACAAAGATGATCTTGTAAATGGTATTTCTGTCCTTCATGGTATCTGCCCAGGCCGAGAATCCAAGTCTTCCGCCCGCATTAAAGACTGCCGAAACGGTTGAGATCAGACCTGCATACGCTGCAAGACCCACACACTTTACGATCATCTTCTCCTGAGAGATCAAAGCCAATCCGCAGGTGATGTTGATATAGAACATCAGCCAGATACCGATATAGTTGGTGATGGGTTTGGTCTTCAATACACTGATAATGCTGGGCTTTGCGTCCTTTCCCTGGGGCTCATGCCAGCCTTCCGGCTTCTTTAACAGCAGATGTCCCACGAACATCATGACAAAATACACGCAGGCTAGGATCACAAACATCTTGTAGATGCCGCCCTCCCCTAAATTTTCCAGCATGCTCTGCATGATCGGGCTTGCGATTGCCTTCGCCGCACCGAAACCTGCCACTGCCAGACCGGTCGCCAGCCCCTTGCGGTCCTCAAACCACAGCATCAGGGTTTTTACCGGAGAAAGATAACCGGTGCCCAATCCGATTCCCATGATGAATCCATAACATACATAAATGCCAACCAATGCCGCTGTGCTGTGCTGATGCTGGCCGCCGTAATAGATAAAAAATCCCGTGCCAGCCATACCGAGCGCAAAGCAGATCGTGGCGATCAGCGAAGATTTATGGATATCCTTCTCCACCACATTTCCCAGGAATGCTGCAGACATCCCTAAGAAAAAGATGGCAAAGCTGAATGCCCACTCCGTAGCGCCCTTGGAGAAACCGATATAATCGGCAATCTCCTGGCTGAAAATAGACCAACAGTAAACCGTTCCGATACTGCAGTGCAGAAGCAATGCAGGAATCGCTGCGCGAACCCATTTGTTCGTGCGCCAACCGCCTTGTTTTGTGTTTTCACTCATAATTTCATTCTTCCTTTGTCTCATAAAAATTTTCCCAACTGTTCCGAAATACACTTTTGATATTATAAACCCAAATTGATAAATTTTCAACAAACTCTTTTCACAATTCTTGTTCTTTTATTGTATTCGCCTTGCTGCAATTTGCTATAATGCAACACAACCGAGTTGCACATTCGCCCAAAACCTGTATAATCAAATTGAGATAAGACTTAGCAAGACTTTAAATACAAAAGCAACAGGAGGTCCCGGATATGCCGTCGATCGTATATTATCTGCTCATAGGATATTTCATCATCATAAACGTGATTGCATTTGCCATGATGGGAATCGACAAAAAACGCGCCAGAACAAACGCCTGGCGCATTTCCGAAAAAGCTTTGTTTCTGTCTGCCCTGCTTGGCGGCAGCATCGGTGCGATTTGCGGAATGCAGCATTTCCGCCACAAGACAAAGCACTGGTATTTTAAATATGGCATGCCTGCGATTCTGATCGCACAATTGGTTCTGGCTGCTGTTCTGATTTACTTTTTGGGCACAGCCTGGCTGCGTGCATGAGATCCGTACCCTTTCATCAGGACAGCCACAAGAAGCAGGCTGCTGCCCGCCACCCAATATACCTTTGACAGCCGGTTTGTGGTTCCGTAAATCTCCAGTATACCGGTAAATATACTGCCCAACAAAAAGGTCAGTACAGCCGACCGATAAAGCGCCTGCACCAAGTAATCCGGCTCCGTCATGTCTGAACTCCTGTGCTGTTTTAGCCACACCGTATAGGGCACCACGACCCCCATGAGAGGAATGACCGCTGCACCGAGCATAAACGGGGAATACACCCCATGGCTGAACACTTCGTAAATCCCGGAAAACAGTGCCGTAAAAATCGTGATGCCGATATAGAGATTTCTTGTCTTTCTCATGCCACACCTCTTTCCTACTGTGCCGCGATATAGATGATATCGCTGACTGCCCGCTCTTTGATCCTGCCGGTAGTGGTAGGCTGATTGACCAACTCCCCCTGATAGACCATGGTAGAGGAACCGCCCCCGTCCAGATTGTAAGCCGCCACCGCGCCAAGTCCCTTCAGAAAATCCGCCAGTTCGTACAGCGACAAGCCTTCGCTCGCATCTGTCCTGCCATCGGACACCACCATCACATAATCCCCGTTTTCCAATATGCCAATGGCTGTCCGCGGATTATCCTGCATCGCCTTCGCCACCTCATCCGTGGTACTGACTGCGATTTCGCCGTTTTCGATCAACGCCGGTCCGAAAGACCAGACCTGCCATGCTCCCTGGGAAACCAGTTCCTCCGCCGATACCTCACCTTCCCTGATCACCACCATAGATCCGTCCTGATAAAGCACCAGATCCTCCTGGCCTTCCCTGCCTTCTTCGCGGTACAGCACACCGTTCCGTATCACATATCCTTTCTCTCTTGCGCCATAATAATCCCCGTTGATTGCAAGGATTGCTCCCACACTTTCCGCAGTTTCCGATGTCGTGGCCGTCACATTCCGCCCGTATGCATTCTTCGCAAATGCGGTGCGCAGTGAAGTCACCAGGGAAGTCTTGATCTGCGCCACATAAATATTTGTATCGTGTTCGCGGTATTGCGACATTGTGATCCCGGTTTCGGTGGCCCCGGAAGTGTTTGTTTTATCGGTTGCGGGAGTCGGTTCCTCCGTTGATTTTTTGCTTGACTTCTTTCCCTTCTTCTCTGTTCGCTCTGCCTGTCTGGATTGTTCTGTTTGTTCTGTGCGCTCAGCTCTCACCTGTGTCTGTTTATCTGTCTGCTCCTGATCTACCACCGCGTAAACAGAGGAGATCACAAAGGTATTCAGCAGCGCATATATCGTGAATGCAAACAATACTGCTATGTAAACGTTCTTCCACATTTTCCAGAAACGCATTCCAAAAGGCCTCCTTCCCTATCCTATATATTGTATAGGGAAAGCCTATCATATAAACCTAAAATGAAACTTAAACTTTAATAGTGTAATTCTCACCGTTAAAACAGCCTGTCCATCACATCCTGCAGATTTTTAACGGCAACGATCTTTATGTCCGCTATCATAACATCTCTTTCGCTCACCGCGGGGATCACGCATACCTCAAAGCCAAGTTTTTTAGCCTCCGCCACGCGCTGTGCAGTCTGACTTACCGCGCGCACTTCTCCGGAAAGTCCCACTTCCCCGAATGCGATCAGCTTCGGGTTTACAGCCTGATTGCGGAAGCTGGACAGGATCGCAATGACGATCCCCAGATCGATGGCCGGCTCTAATATCTTCATACCCCCGGTGATATTTACATAAGCATCGCAACCTGCAAGCTGTATGCCCAGACGCTTCTCCAGCACCGCCATCAGCAGATTGACCCGGTTAAAATCCGTACCTGTCGTCTGTCTGCGGGGAATGCCGAAATTGCTCTGGCACACCAGTGCCTGGATCTCCACAAGAAGCGGTCGGGTACCTTCCATAGTGCATGTCACCACGGAACCGCTGGCGTTTTCCGGACGGCCGCTCAGCATATACTCCGAGGCATTCGCCACCTCCACAAGCCCCTGTTCCCGCATCTCAAACACACCGATCTCGTTGGTAGATCCGAAACGGTTTTTTACCCCGCGCAGGATTCGATAGGATGCATGTCTGTCCCCCTCAAAATATAATACCGTGTCCACCATGTGCTCCAACACTCTGGGACCTGCCACCGTCCCTTCCTTGGTCACATGACCCACAATAAATACGGACACATTCAAGCCCTTGGCCAGCTGCAGCAGCACGCCAGTGGATTCCCGCACCTGGGACACGCTGCCCGGCGCCGCGGACACATTTTCATTGTACATGGTCTGGATGGAATCAATGACCACAACCTCCGGCTTCGTCCGGCGGATCACTTCCTCGATATCCCCCAGATTGGTCTCGCACAGGAGCAACATTTGTTCCGTAAAGCTTCCGATCCGGTCGGCGCGCATCTTGATCTGCACCTGGGATTCCTCACCGGAGATATAGAGTACCTTATGTCCACTCTGAGCGAGATTTTTACACATCTGCAAAAGCAATGTGGACTTTCCGATGCCGGGGTCACCGCCCACTAACGTCAGGGAACCCTGCACGATACCGCCGCCCAGCACCCGGTCCAGTTCCCCGATTCCGGTCAGAATCTTGCTTTCCTCCCGGATCGCCACCTCAGAGAGTGCACAGGGCTCCTGCCGCTCGCCCGTCCGCTTCGCCGCACCGCCTGCCGCCTTCAGATCAGTCTTGCTCACCGTTTCCTCCACAAAGGTATTCCATTCCTTACAGCCCGGGCACTGCCCCATCCATTTGGCTGATTCATATCCGCAGCTCTGGCAGAAAAATATGGTCGCCGTTTTTCCTTTCGCCATATGTACTCTTCCTCTCCTTGTTCTTTGTCTGAATATCTGGCATTTGTGAAAACCTAAGTTTTACAAGTATCATATTGGACACATTATATGTTCGTACTAAGGGGCGTAGCGAGACGTCGGTACTTAGACACTGTCCTTTGGTGTCTTAGTACCGCTACGTCGAGGTTCGAGCGAAAGCGTCCCCTCATACGAATATATAATGTGACCAATGAAACTTGCTGATACTGATTTTCACCAATGTCCTTGTTTGATTACAAAACATCCCGACTCCAAGTCACCTCAGAGCCGGGATTCCTTTCATTTCAATCTGCTTTCTGTTTCGCTTTTGATCTTATTACGATCTCTGCAGCGCCTTACGCCTGTACAACCTTCACCGCCACTTCACCGGCATTCTCCAGTTCCACGCTCAATGAAAGCTTGCCGCCCAGTCCGGTCTTCATCTTACCGATGCTGCTACCTCCGACGAATACTTCATATTCCGTATCGTCTTTCAGACCGACCGTAATCTGCGCATCCACATCACCTGTCACAGTGAATTCCACGCTGTCTGCCTGTTCTTTGAAGTTGAAAACACTGGTGCCGGGTACAGACTCATACAGGAACATGCCGTTCTTCTCCAGCTTTGTGATCTCATTATAGGTCTTCACCTTCAACAGGTCTCCTGCGTGCTTGTAATCCTCAACTTTGGCTTTCTTTGCCAATTTGTGATTACCGAAGCTGACTGCGCCGTCCGCCTCACTGCGGAGCAATTCCTCTACCACTGCCATTCTCTTGTCCTCCTGGTCATCATCTGGACGGAATATCCGCCAAACCGTTATCAGCTACTTTTAGTATAATATAAAACATGACTTTTTTCCACTATTTTTTCACGGTGAACGTCACCTTTTCGTTCTTGAATCCCACGCTGACCGTGTCGCCGGGTTTCACGTTCTTCTTCAGGATCTCCTCCGCCAGCGCATCCTCCACCACAGACTGGATCGCACGCTTTAACGGTCGGGCGCCCATCTTCTGATCCGCGTATTTTTTCACCAGATGCTCCTTCATGGCCGATGTCAGGCTGATGTGGATATCCATCTGACTCTCGCAGCGTTTCACCAGATTCGCCGCCAGCAGATTCACGATATCCTTCATGTTTTCATCGTTCAGCTGATGGAACACAATGATGTCATCAATACGGTTGATAAACTCAGGTTTGAAGCTGCGCTTCACCTCCTCCATCACCGCCGATTTCATCTTCTCATAATCCTTCTTCTCGCTCTTTTCCGTAGCAAAGCCCAGATTCTTCGGGTCCACGATCCGCTGCGCTCCCGCGTTGGAGGTCATGATGAGAATGGTGTTCTTGAAGTTCACCTTGCGTCCCTTGGAATCGGTGATATGTCCGTCATCCAGCACCTGCAGCAGGATATTGAACACATCAGGATGCGCTTTCTCTATCTCGTCAAACAGCACCACCGAATAGGGATTCCTGCGCACCTTCTCCGAGAGCTGTCCGCCGTCCTCAAATCCAACGTAGCCGGGCGGGGAACCGATCATCTTGGAGACCGAATGTCCTTCCATATACTCAGACATATCCACCCGGATCATCGCGTCCTCGGAGCCGAACATCGCCTCTGCCAACGCTTTGGAAAGCTCTGTTTTTCCTACGCCGGTGGGACCTAAGAACAGAAAAGAACCGATGGGACGGTTGGGATCTTTCAGTCCCACTCTGCCCCTGCGCATGGCCTTGGATACGGCTTTCACCGCCTCCTCCTGCCCGATCACACGCTTATGCAAAATGCTCTCCAGCTTTAACAGCCGCTCACTCTCTTTCTCCGCCAGCTTCTGTACGGGAATCTTGGTCCACATTGCCACAACCTCGGCAATGTCGTTCTCCCCGATGCTGTAGCTCATATTCTCCTCTTTCGCCTGACGGCGATCCATCTGTTTCTGGTACTTCTTGATCAACTCATCCTGGTTGCGTTTGATCTCCGCCGCCTGAGTGTAGATCTCCATACGAATGGAACGCTCAATCTGCTGATCCATCTTCTTGATCTGCTCCAGCATCTCTTTCATTTTCTCCGGCAGATCCATGGATTTCAGCCGGGCGCTGGCCGCAGCCTCGTCGATCAGGTCGATCGCTTTATCCGGCAGATTACGATCATTGATATAGCGGTTGGAAAGCCGCACCGCCGCTTCCACCGCCTCATCGGTGATGCGCACTTTATGGTGTTCTTCGTATTTTGCCTTGATGCCGTTTAAAATACGGATGGCCTCTTCCTCCGTGGGCTCCTCCACCGTGACCGGCTGGAACCTACGCTCTAAAGCTGCATCCTTTTCCACATATTTGCGATACTCCGCAATGGTAGTCGCACCGATCAGCTGGATCTCGCCTCTCGCCAGGGACGGCTTGAGAATATTGGACGCATCGATGGCACCCTCTGCACCGCCTGCACCGATGATAGTGTGCAGTTCATCCAGAAACAGGATGATATTTCCGTCCTCGATGACCTCTTTGATCACCTTTTTGATGCGTTCCTCAAACTCGCCGCGGTATTTGCTGCCTGCCACCATGCCGGACAGATCCAGCGTAAGCAGTCTCTTATTCTGCACCGTAAAGGGGACCTCTCCCGCCACGATCCGCAGCGCCAGTCCTTCCACAACCGCCGTCTTACCCACACCGGGTTCGCCGATCAGGCAGGGATTGTTCTTGGTACGTCTGCTCAGGATCTGGATCAGCCGTCTGATCTCATCCTCTCTTCCGATCACCGGGTCAAGCTTTCCCTCTTTTGCAAGCGCCGTCAGGTCCCTGCTGTACTGATCCAATGTGGCCGTTCTGCCCTTGCCCTGATTCTTTTTCCCCAAGTCTTCCTTGTATAGATTTCCGTCCTGTCCGATTGCCAGCAACGTGTCCACATAAATTTTCTGCACGTTAACGCTCAACGTGTTGAGCAGTCTGACCGCTACATTTTCTCCCTCTTTGATCAGCGCCAAAAGAAGATGTTCGGTACCGGTCTGCTTCTGTTTGAAGCGCTCCGCCTGACGATGCGCCTCATCCAGGATCTTGCGGGCTCTGGGCGAATAGCCCTCCCGCTCTTTGAGCGCAACTCCTTTGTCAAAGGCGATCAGATCCTGGATCATGTCCTTGACCTGATCCACGTCCACACCGTTGTCCGTCAGCACCTGATACGCCACGCCGCCCTTTGCGGTCAACAGACCCACCAGAATGTGTTCCGTGCCGACATACCCCTGTTTTAACGCTCTGGCGCATTTGGATGCCTGCGCCAGCGCTTCCTTGGCTCTGTCAGTGAATTCCAACTGCATAAAAAAACCTCCAACACTCCCTTAAATTCCAATACTTCTCTCTGAATCTATCCTCTTTTGTGCAGTTTTATTCCTGATCCTCATCCCAGTCTAGGAACTGGAACTCAAATTCATCATCGTCCGCAAAATTCTTGGATTTCCACTTCTTTTTCTCCTCGGAGCGCGGAGGAACCGGATCCCCCATCTCTCTGGCGATCTCTCTCGCTGCTTCCTCGATATTCTCGGTAAAGCTCTCCGCCGGATCCAACATCTTTTCGGATTTCTCCTCGCTTGCGGTCTCCTTCACAGTCTCCTGAACCTTCTCGGAAACGGGCTCCTGGCTATGCTCCTGTAAAGTGTCCCTGACATCCTGCTGCACTTCCAATTCTTTCTCTTCCGGATTCATCTCCGCAGGTCTGACCTTTTTCGCTGCGTTATTCGGTCTGTGATCATGGCTGTCTGCACCGTTCGGACGCTGGCCGTTCGGGCGTCTTTCCCCTGCACCTGCGGGACGCTTTCCATTCTGATGCTGGCCACTCTGATGCTGGCTGCTCTGACGCTGGCCGTTCGGACGCTTTTCGCCTGCGCCTGCGGGACGTTGACCGTTTCCGTTTGATCCGGAAGGCTTCTTCGTCTGCTGAGGTCTTTGTCCGTTTCCGCCGGCGGTCTTTGTGCCGGTCTGTGCCGGTCTGTCTGCCGCACGCTTGCGGACAGTCTCACGCTCCACCTTCTCATAATAAGCGGCGTCTTTCATCTCTTTCATCTTAAAGATCAAAACACTTATGATCAATACCAGGATCACTGCAAGAATCACCAAAGCCACTACGGCGATCTGCTGGGTCTGATTGGTGGCAAGCACCTCTTTCAGTGTCTTATTGTTGGTCTCTACTGTTTCAAAAATCTGACTGATGCTGTAGGATTTTCCGGTGGTATTGTCCACCAGATGCCAGATTTCATCCTGATAGTAGGTATCCCAATCCTTGCTGCCGTCCACGCCGGTTCCCTGATTCTCTGCGGGCTGTTCTGCCGGCTGCTGCGGCTCTGCCGTCGCGGTTCCTGCCGGAACCAGATCCCCGTCCAGCGTAACATAGTCTGTGCGGATAAAGCCGCTTACCTCAGACCCGTTTGCAATAAACGAAATGCGATACCACTGATTTCCGTCATCTCCCGTGGCAGTACCGGTAACGGTCAGTGCCAGTCCGCCCTGTGCCGTGCTCACGATCCTGCTGGTCATAGATGCATTCTGACGGACACGCACCGGAGAAGATCCGGATACTTTTGCGCTCACCGGCTGCACTTCCGTTACATCCACCACAGTCTCATCCTGACCGGTGGTGGTTGTAGCATTGCCTGTTGTCTGACCGGTGGTGGAAGCCACGATGGTGCCGGGCGTGCTGCCGTCCGCGATCTCCATCAGATCGGAACGGATATAACCTGTCTTGTTGCCGTCGTAAACGACCTGATACCAGGTGTATCCGTCACTGGCCTTTGTCTGTCCTTTGATCGTAACGGTATCGCCTTTTTTCACACTTGCCAGCGTATCGCTGGAAGTACTGGCCTCTTTTCGAACCTTTGCTGTGTTCGCGGTTATTTTTCCGGCGCTGTCTGCAAGACTGATGATCGTGAATGCATCCGCAAATAATCCGGCCGTCAAAATAGCAACCAATGCGAACACTCCCAGAATTCCACGCAATCGATTGTACAACCCGTTAGCCTTTTTCATAATTTTTTCCCTCTGTACCCTTTCTTTTATGATCTTATCTTACTTTTAAATCTGTATATCTGAAGCTGAAAGATCAGCCTCATGCCTCGTCAATGGCCTTCCCGATGTCATGCCGCATATATTTATTCTCAAAGGAAACCCACTCCGTCGCCGCATAGGCATTGGCTCTGGCTTCTTTCAGATCCTTCCCCTTCGCCGTCACACCCAACACACGTCCGCCGTTTGTGACAATACCTTTCTCTGTCAGCTTCGTGCCCGCATGGAAACAGTAATATCCTTCCTCTTTCTCAAAGCGTTCCAGACCTTCGATCACAAAACCTTTCTCATAGGACACCGGATATCCCGCACTGGCCAGCACCACACAGACCGCCGCATTATCCTCAAACTGCAGGTCGATCTTGTCCAATGTTCCGTCCACGCACGCCTCCATCACCTCGATAATGTCATTCTTCATGCGGGGCAGCACTACCTGTGCCTCAGGATCGCCGAATCTCGCATTGTACTCCAACACCCTCGGTCCCTTGGGCGTCAGCATCAGTCCGAAGAAGATCACTCCCTTGAACGGTCTGCCCTCCGCAGCCATGGCGTCCACGGTAGCCTGATAAATATATTGATGACAGAACTCGTCCACTTCTTTTGTGTAAAAAGGACTGGGAGAAAATGTGCCCATGCCGCCGGTATTCAGTCCCTGGTCCCCGTCCTGCGCGCGCTTGTGATCCTGTGCGGATGTCATGATCCGGATCGTCTTGCCGTCCACAAAGGACAACACACTCACTTCACGCCCGGTCATAAACTCCTCAATAACCATACGGTTGCCCGCATCACCGAATTTCTTGTCCTGCATGATCGTGGCAACACCGTCCAGTGCTTCCGCTAACGTATTGCAGATCAAAACGCCCTTGCCCAGAGCCAGCCCGTCCGCCTTCAAAACAATAGGAAATTCTGCTTTCTCTTTCAGATAGGCAATGGCTGCGTCGGCATCGTCAAACGTCTCGTAAGCCGCGGTAGGTATATTATATTTTTTCATCAGATCCTTGGAAAACGCCTTGCTTCCCTCCAGGATCGCCGCATTCTTGCGGGGACCGAAGGTCCGGATTCCCTCCGCCTCCATGGCATCCACCAAACCGCCTACAAGCGGATCATCCATGCCCACGATCACAAAGTCAATCGCTTTTTCCTTTGCAAAAGCAACCAGCTTATCAAATTCCATGGCACCGATGGCCACGCACTCCGCCAATTGCCCGATTCCCGCGTTACCGGGGGCACAATAGATCTTGTCCACTTTCGCACTCTTCGCCACACATGCAGCGATTGCATGCTCACGCCCGCCGCTTCCTACGATCAAAACTTTCATAACTACACCTCTTTTTTCTGAATAAATTACTGAAATAATTACTTCCGCACAACTTTACCGTCCCGGATCTCGATCCGGTCATTGGCAATGTCATCGATGGCCTGGGGCAGCAAGATCCACTCCGCCTGCTCCATCACGCGCCGCTGCAGGATCTGGGGCGTATCATTATCCTCAATATACACTGCCTTCTGCGCAATGATCGGACCCTCGTCCATCCCCTCCGTCACGAAATGTACGGTGGCACCTGTCACCTTCACGCCGCGCTCCAGCGCCTTCTCGTGCACCTTCAGTCCGAAATATCCCACACCGCAGAAGGACGGGATCAGGGAAGGATGAATATTGATGATCCGCCCGGAGTACTGTGACACCATCTTGGGCGGAATCGCCACCAGAAAGCCTGCCAGCACGATCAGATCCGGCCTGCATTCATTGACTTTGTCCAAAAAAGCCTCATAAAAAAGCTCTCTATTATCAAAATCCTTGGGAGAAACACTGATTGCAGGAATTCCTGCATTTCTCGCCCGTTCCAGACTTTTTACAGTCTTATTGTTACTGATCACGCCGACCAGCTCTGCATTTTGAATCTTTCCCGCAGCCACCGCATCGATGATCGCCTGCAGATTCGTGCCGCCGCCGGACACCAAGACCAATACTCTTAACATAAATCCACACCCTTCTCGCCGGCTTCGCAGCTTCCCACTACATAAGGAGTATCCCCGGCCGCTTTGATCGCCGCCATAGTCTTGTCTACATCAGCAGGATCCACCGCCAGAACCATACCCAGTCCCATATTGTATGTATTGTACATCATCTGATCTTCGATATTGCCTGTCTTCTGCAATAATTTAAAGATTGCAGGCACCTCATAGCTGTCCTTCTTTACCACTGCCTTGATACCATCCGGCAGCATTCTCGGAATATTCTCATAGAATCCGCCGCCGGTGATGTGGCTGCAGCCCTTCACCTTCACGCCAGCATCTTTTACAGACTTCAATGCTTTCACATAGATTCTGGTGGGCACGATCAGCGCCTCACCCAAAGTGGTGCCCAGCTCCTCATAATAGGTGTCCAGACTTTCCTTCGTCATCTCAAACACTTTCCTCACCAGGGAAAAACCGTTGGAATGTACACCGGAAGAAGCGATACCGATCAGGGTATCCCCCGCCTTGATCGTGGAGCCGTCGATGATGTCCTTTTTGTCGGCCACACCTACCGCAAATCCTGCCAGATCATACTCGTCCTCCGGCATCAGTCCCGGATGCTCCGCCGTCTCACCGCCGATCAGCGCCGCGCCTGCCTGCTTACATCCTTCAGCCACACCTTTTACAATGGTCGCGATCTTCTCGGGATAATTCTTGCCGCACGCAATGTAATCCAGGAAAAACAACGGTTCGCCGCCTGCACATGCCACATCGTTCACACACATTGCCACGCAGTCAATGCCCACCGTATCATGCTTGTCCATGAGAAACGCCAGCTTGATCTTGGTACCTACGCCATCCGTTCCGGACAACAACACCGGCTCCTCCATCCCCTTGATACCGCTCATGGAAAACGCACCGGAGAATCCGCCCAGGCCGCCCAGCACCTCAGGGCGCATGGTCTCCTTCACATGCTGCTTCATCAGCTCCACCGACTTATAACCCGCTTCAATATCTACTCCCGCTTTCTTGTAATCCATCGTTTCTCTCCTATCCTATTTTTTCTGGCTCTCTACATAAGCCTTGTAACCGATCTCCTGCAGTTTCGCGTCCTTCGCCACAACCTGATCCTTTAATTTTGCACTGTAATCCTTCAGCTTCTGCAAAAGCGCCGCATCCGAAGTCGCCAGGATCTTGGCTGCCAGAAGCCCTGCATTGGCTCCGCCGCCTATGGCTACCGTCGCCACCGGAATACCGGAGGGCATCTGCACGATAGAATAAAGAGAATCCCTGCCGCCCAGAGACGTCGTATGCATCGGAATGCCGATCACCGGCATCGGGAAGATCGCCGCACACATACCCGGCAGATGCGCCGCCATGCCCGCTCCCGCAATGATCACCTTGAATCCCTTCTCCTCTGCAGTCTTCGCATATTCAAAAAACACATCCGGCTCTCTGTGCGCACTGATGATAGTCATCTCATAGGGCACGCCCAGCTCCTCCAAAATATCCGCCGCCTTGGCCATTACCGGCATATCGGAATCACTGCCCATCACGATGCCAACCAATGCTTTTGCATTTGTATCCGCCATGATCTTTCCTTCCTCCCATGATTATTTTACGTTATATTTTACCCCTACCGGCAGCGTTTTCTCCCCGCAGGGGATATATCTTGTAAAAAACTACATACTAAACCACCATATCTAGTTTACTAGAAATGGTGGTGGTATGCAAGCACTATCTGAAAAAATATAAAAAATAAATCGTATTTCCCCACTACGCCTCCGTGGATCACTGTGCAAATGCCTCGTTCAGTTCCTCCGTCCCCGGCAGCACGAACCGCCCCTCACGGATGATCGTCACCCGGCTTCCGTCCGGGCGCACCGCAGCCAGCTCTCCCAGTTCATCATAGGGGATCGTGATATCCGTATGACAGTTAAAATATGCCTTCTCCGGCGCCTTATCCCGAAGTCTTGCCACCTCGTTCTCCCTGGCCACGATCTCCTTGCCGTTCGGATTATACACCTTCACATCCTCCGCATGGGAATAACAGGTATCCCCCACCGCAAAATGCGGGCCCGTCTTCTCCGCGATCAGAATCGGCATCTTATCCTGCACCTGGTATTTTCTCGCCACCACATAAGCCACCGTATTCGTACCGATGGCAAACTCACCCATGGGCAGCGTCCTGTGCCGGAACAGCACGTTTTCCCAGATAAAATTCCGATTTTCTTCCTCCGTGGCAAAATTCGCACAGTCATATGCCGCGATCTTTCCGTCCTTAAACCGGATTTCCAGATCCTTATACTCCAGCCCGTTCAGGTACACCCGGCTCACATGCAGTGTGCCGTCTGTCCCCTGCAGCACCGGCGAGGTGAATACCTCCCCCACCGGGATATTCACATCCGCCACACAGTTTTCAAAGATCGTCTCCTTCGCCGGATCCTTTAATTTCCAAAGGTTCACGCGCAGATCCGTGCGGTTGCCGTTCATCCCCTTAATTTCACAGTGATCCGCCGTATCCAGCACGTCGATCAGCGTCTGTTGAATTTTTCGATAACGCATGTAATTTAATGTATTGATCCGGATCACATCCGCAAAAAACGCCCGATATGCCTCCGCGGCATCCTTTGCGCCCAACTTCTTCAACACTGCTTCCCCGAAAGAGTCCTGAATCTCCGGAATCGGGAACGCGATGATCGTAAAGCTCCGCTCCTCCTCCAGAATATACTTCCGCTGCAGCTCTCCGGCCAATGTCCGATACTCCACCCAGAGCTTGTTCTGCTCCTCGCTCATGTGCAGCGCCTGCGTCTTATTTTCCGGCTCGAAACCATGCTCTCCGAACGTCTCCACCACCGCAGGCCCCGCATATCCAAGTGCTTCCGCTTTCAGCTTCTCAAAGGCGGTCTTCGTGACCTCCAGCTTGCGGTTCCTGTAGGTCTTATCAAAAAACAGCGCCCTGTCGTCCTTATGGTCAAAATCATACTGCCTGTTGACTTCGCCGCCGGTATACCCCACTTTAAAGATAGATGGGTTATATAAAATACTGCTTGCCGCCCGATAACACACCGCCTGCAGTCCCATCTTCTCAAAATTCTCCACCGCACGCCGCATCATCCGCTCGAATCCCAGCCTGTACCGGATCTCCACGATTTTCTTTTTCGATAAGTCCTTCCCGGTCACCTCGAAACCGATGCGATACCCTTCCGTATAGGTATCCGCCATGGTATCGATGGTCTCCTGAGGCTGCGCTGCCAGAAAGCGCGCCGTTTCCAGCTCATTTTCACTGACATATTCGCCGTAGGCATACAGATACCGCGCATCCGCCAGATTCGCTGTCCGGATCAGGTTCACGGCAAAATTGTCCTCCGGCACCAGCATCTCCCGCAGATGCTGCTCCGTCGCCGTCTCCGCATAATCACTCACAAACCAGTACAGGATCTTCCGCACATCCTCCGCCGCCGGCAGTTCATTTTCCTGCCCTTCATACACAAAGCAGGTATACACCTCCACAAACAGCTCCAGGCGGATCACGATCTCCTCCAGCCGCTCCTCGTATACAAACGGGATCAGACTCCGCATCTCCCGGTACAAAAAGGACAGCATGGCGCCGAAGGTTGCCCCCAGCCGTGACACCGCATAGGCCGGATTCCCATAACTCTCCCCATAATGCCCGGGCAGCACGTCGGCGTAAAGTGCCCCGTTCCGCCGCTTTAATTCTTCCAGGGGCGCCTGCTCCAGACCGCCCTCCCGCAGAAACGTTCTCTCCCGATCCAGCAGCAACAGAAATTCCGCCGTTCTCCCAAAGTAGGCTGAAAATTCCGCCCCGCATGCCGTTTCTCCGGGAATCGCCCCGATCCGCTCTAGCGCCAGATCATAGCGCTCCTGTAACACTTCCCTCTCCTCTGCTTCCGATATCTCCAATCTCTTTTCCTCCTACATCCACACCTACAGATCCCAACCGATCCGCTGTCTGCGCCATCAAAATCCAAGCTGCACCACAAACATCAGAATTCCCAAAGCTGCCAGATTCAGGATGATCCCCAGCACCGGAAACAGCTTAAAGACCTCTTTCTCCTGCACGGCAAGCACACCCAGGATCAGTCCCACAACGGAAAAGATCGCCGAAAGCAGCCCCGTCAGCCCGTAGCTGATCGGCACATCCCCTCCCTTGAGATAAGCCAGATACAGCACGACCGCCACCGAGCAAATGCTGATTGCCCCCAGAATGGCAGACATGATGCCCTGCTCGGAATTCTTACGTTTTGTATAAATATAGTGTCTCCGCTTCATAAAAATCTAATCACTCCCGAAAAGGAAAGAAAGGCACTCCCGGTCTCCGCCCTGGAATGCCCTCATGACTCCCTGTTAAAACAAAACCTTACTCTTGTCTGCCAGCAGCTTTCCGCCGCCCACGATCAGCATCACGCCCGCTGCAACACCTACTACCATCACCACAACTCCCAGCACGATATTCCATGCTCCCGTGCTGCCCATCGTCTTATACACTTTCTCTTCCATATCCGCTCTCCTCCCGTCTACGCGCCATACACCGCATAATATTCATCAATCGCCTTCTTCAGCGCATCATCAATATAAATCTGTCCCTTATACGGTTTGTTATACAAATGCTCAATCACATCGCCCATGGTCACAATCGCATTGGCATCAAATCCGTATTTCTCCCTGATCTCCTCAAGGGCGCTCTTTTCACCGCCCAGACCTTTCTCCATCCGGTTCAGCGAAACCATCAGACCCACGATCTCCACATTGGCGGCGCCCCTCACCTTCGGTACCGTCTCCTCCATGGATTTGCCGGAGGTCGTCACATCCTCGATCATCACCACGCGGTCTCCGTCCTGCAGTTTGCTTCCCAGAAAACTACCCTTATCGGCGCCGTGATCCTTCTCCTCCTTGCGGTCGGAACAATACCGGATCTCTTTTCCGTACAATTCACTGAACGCGATAGAAGTCACAACACTGATCGGAATTCCCTTATAAGCCGGCCCGAACAGGACATCAAAATCATCTCCGTACTGATCATGGATCGCCTTGGCATAATACTCACCCAGCTTCTTCAGCTGGGAGCCGGTCACATACGCCCCCGCATTCATAAAAAACGGTGACTTCCGCCCGCTCTTTAACGTGAACTCACCAAACTTCAACCCCTGGCAATCCACCATAAATTCGATAAATTCCTGCTTATAACGCTCCATCTCTGCCCGAACCTCCTCGCCTGCCATGCCTTCCGTTTCGCCGCATGTACGTGTAATATTTTAACATAAAACAGGCTATGGGGCAATCACAAAAGAAAAGTTTTTTATTCAAAGTTTTTTATTCATCCTGCCAATAACGCCAGATCCCTTTGATCTGTGGCAGCAGTTCCTCCATACTCCAATGTTTTTTGCTGTTCTCTTTGCTGTTCGGATCATTCACAACGATCTTTCCCTCCGCATCAAACCCGGTCAGTACAATAAAATGTCCGGTATAGGTGAAATCCCCCGGCGCCATGGAACAGATCATCGGGGAATCCGGTGCCAACTTCTCCCGGATATAATCCTCCGCTATTTTTCCATAACCAGCCTGGATTCCCAGCTTTTTGGCCCCCTCCGTCATCAGATTCCAGGAGGTTCCCTGTCCGGCAATATAGTAACCCTTCTCCTCAGACAGCTGCGCCACATAATAAGGATTATATTTACCGTTTCCGGTCAGGCCGCAGGCTACCATCGCTATACATGTGGGACCGCAGCCCGCCACCCCTATATAATTGTTTCCATAGCTTTTATAGCCCCATCTTTTATCCCATTGGAGAAACAGCGGGATCTCTCCCGCTGTCAGCTCCGATGACACATCCCTATCAAAATCCTTGTCCTTATATCTGGGATAATTCTCCACAAACTCCTTTGCCTCCGGATACTTCCGGCCAAATTCCACGAGGCTGTCCGGGATCTCCTGTTTTCCATGGACAACGGATTGCCATACCCCTCTTCCCAGGACACATCCCAGACATAGGATACAGAAAAGGCAGATCAACCGGTTCCACAGACGCCGTCTTTTGGCTCTCTCCCGCTTACGTTTTTTCCAAAGCCGTTCCCTGTCATTCCCGGATTCTTCCTCAGCTTTTGTACGTCCCATACCGTTTTATCCTCCGTCTACCACGGGATTTCCGTAAGCCTGGTCAGCACAAATTCGGCCCCTGCCATGCCAAACAGGAAAAACACCACCAGAAACATCAGCACCACCGCTGCCTTATCGATCACAAAATCCCTTTTTCCGATCCCTGCAAGCAGCACCTCTGTTCCCAGCACGATCATGATGGCCGGCCAGTACTGCAGGATCTGCAGCATCTGCAGATCAGGCAGGATCAGCCGCAGCAGATATGCGATACCGAATCCAATGAGGGTCAGCCCCAGAGAAACGGTACCCACACGGTGCACCCTGCCGCCACGCTTTTCCTCTTTGTTCTGTAGGGCTTCACCTTCCCCTACCCCCACTGTATTATCAAGACTCATGCCGCGCCTCACTTTCTATCTCTTTGATCGTATTTTCCACAATCGCTTCCACCGCTGTCTCCACATTCACTTCAGGTTTTGTCAATGCTTCCGCTGGTACATTCTCTACGGGCTTTGCCACTGCGTTTGCACCTTTGTTTGCTGTCGTGTCTGCTTCATGCATCACGTCTCTTTCCAGTTCCCGATCCAGCTCCCGCTTTTTCCCTGTGATGAGCTTTGCACCCAATACAATCAACAGCACTGCCGTTGCCCCCTGTGGGAAAGAGCGCAGAAAATCTCCCGCATAACGATTGATCCAATTTGGTAAAGGAATGCTCCAATAAAGCACTCTCAATACTTCATACACCCCAAATAGGATCAGCAGAATGCCTGCCAGTCTGGCAACAGAACGCTTGCGCAAGGTGTCAAAGGTCACGCCGATCCCTGCCAGAAGATTCACACTGCCGTCCTCCGCAGCACGCACTTCCTCCTCCGACAGATGCGCCATATTCCTGGCGTGGAAGAATGCGTAGATATACACGATCATATCCAAAAACAACAACTCCTCCATGTGCATCCAATAAGCCAGAAAGATCAGTCCCGTAAAGGGAATCAGCAGACTCACCCCCGCCTGCATGAAGCCCCAGTACATCTCCGCGCACCCCGGCACAAACGAGAAACAGAATGTCCAGAACCCATTCCTTTTTTTTGCCTTCATTTGATTTTTCATCTGATATCCTCCTCTTCATCCGGCAGCAAAAAACTGCCCCAGGTCACTATTTTTCTTGTCAGGTCGGAAGCTGCATCCGAGATCTGCTGTCTCGCCTCCGCCTCTCTTTCCCATCTTTCCTCTTCCTGCGCGGAATGCATGGCATAGGCCTCATCGGGCTCTATCCCACTCCGCTCCTCCTGCACCGGAACGAGCAGCACCAATGCCACCGCAGCCGCCGTCACGGCGCCAACCTCCAGCGCATATCCGAACCATTCCAAGTTTCGTCTGAACCGGCTTCTGCCTGCACGCTGCGCCCCAGCCCGCATTTCGGGCTGTGTTCCGGACGGTGTTTCAGACCGCATTTCGGGCTGTGCCTCCGGCAGAGCATCCAATATCTCTCTCTTCAGATAAGACGGCGCCCGCAACAGCTCGCCGCTTTCCAGTTCCTGTATCAACTTCCATAGTTCTTCGTCTGTCTGATCTTGATACACTGTATCCTCTATATGTTTCATCCGCCCGCCTCCTTTCTGCTTCGATAGATCCCCCTCAGCTGATCTCTGGCTCTGTATATCCTTGTCTTTACCGTTGCCAGCTTCTCATGTAAACCTTCCGCGATCTCCTCCGGCGTCTCCTCCAGATAAAAATACCGGTACGCCACTTCATCATAGGGCTCTTTCAGCCTCCTGCAATTTGCCTTTAATTCCTCCCGCAGGTCCTTTTCCAACACATACTCCTCTGTGTTCCTCGGCGCATAAACCTCCTCCAGATCCTCAGGTTCCACGCTCACCGCATTGTGCTCTGCCCTTCTCCTATAGTCGATGCAACGGTTATGCGCCGTTCTGGCAAGCCAGCCTTTCTCATGCGCCGGATCGATCTCCCGCATATGACTGTAGGCCGCCAGAAATGTTTCCTGCGTCAGATCCTGCGCTGCAAAGTAGTCTCCCGTCATGCGGTAACAGATGGTGAAGATTAAATTTTGATATGCGTCTATCATGCCCGACAGCCTTATTTTCGTATCAATCTTCCCCACCTCCCTTACACGGTTTTCATCTGCCTATTTATAATAACGCATTCTCCATGCAAATTTTTTCAAATTTTTAAAAATTTTTCGCCAAAATATTTCTAAAACCAAAAGTCATTGTAAAATCCCAAAACTTGTACCGCTCTATCCTAATGATTGTGACTAAAACTCTTTTTTTCATTAATTAAGTCATATTTTTAAGTCTTTTTATCATAATTTCAGCTATTTTATCTCTAATAATTGTAAATTTATATACCGTTTTGTCAAAAAAACAATTTTTAGTTTCTACAAAGACGTAATATTAGAAATTGTTGGGACTAAAATAAGAAAATATGTTTTTTAAGTCAACTACCTCCCTTTTCCATATTTTCCAAGATAACAATTTTCATCATTCTGGCAAAAAACGTAACTGTGAAAAGAAATTAAAAGAGCATGATTTCTGTTCTATAAGTCTATAGGACATGCTTGCAGCCAGGACACACCAAAATTGACCCACGTAAAAATTGCCCGGCAGGGAGTTTAAGATTCTCCCGCCGGGCAATTCGCCCGCTTTTCACTCTGAAAAAAGAGACGTGGAATAATACCGTTCCGCCGTATCCGGCAGGATCGTCACAACCGTTTTTCCCGGTCCCAGCTTCTTCGCCAGCTTCAGCGCTGCCGCCACATTGGTTCCGCTGGAAATACCGCACATCAGGCCTTCCTCCCTCGCCAGCCGCTTCGACGTCTCGATCGCCTCTGCGTCCGTCACCACATAAATCCTGTCGTATATCTCCTGATTCAGAATATCCGGAATGATCCCGTCCCCGATTCCCATCTGCATATGGGTTCCGATGGTTCCCCCGGCCAGGATCGCCGCATTTTCCGGCTCAATTGCCCAAATCTCAATATCCGGATTTTTCTCCTTCAAAACCTCACCGATTCCCGTCAGCGTACCGCCTGTTCCGATGCCGCTGCAGAATCCGTGGATCGGTCCGTCCACCTGCTCCAATATCTCCGGAGCTGTATATTTCTTATGGGCCAGGGTATTATTCTCATTCGCAAACTGCTGCGGCACAAACACCTTCGGATCTTTCTCCTTCATCCTCATGGCAGCCTGCAGACATTCATCAATGCATTTTCCGATGTCACCGTAATCGTGGATCAATCTGACCTCCGCGCCATAATGGCGGATCAGCTTTCTCCGCTCCTCGCTGACAGAATCCGGCATGATAATGATCGTGCGATACCCCTTTACCGCACCTACCAGTGCAAGACCGATCCCCTGATTTCCGCTGGTCGGCTCCACGATGATGGAATCCTTATGGATCACGCCGTCTTTCTCTGCCTGTTCTATCATATTTAACGCTGTGCGCGTCTTAATGGAACCTCCTACATTTAAGGGCTCCATCTTCACCAACACCTGTGCGCTGTCCGCATCCACCATCTTCTGTAAACGAATCATCGGCGTATGTCCCACCGCCTCCAGGATATTATTGTAAATCATAACTTTCCTCCCTGTTACTTCCACGCCTCATCTTCTACAGCCGCCAATTTTCTCTTGATCTGCAACATCCGCTCATCTGCTTCATGATATACCGTCTGCAGTGGCCAGGGCAAGTCCAAAATATACTGCTTTTCTTTTGCCGACAGGCCATCCAATTCCTTTAAGAATTTCTCTTTGTCCCGATACAGCCTTTTTCCGAAATCACATGGGATATAGTCTCTGTGCTCTACCGGGATCTCCTCCACCACCTGGCGCATACTGACACGTCCGTAGGCATTCTGTTCCTTCACATAAGTCACTTTGCGGATCACGTCACCGCCTGTGCCGTTCCGCTCCGACTCTGTCGCTTTCTCCGGTGCTTCCAGCCGCACCTTTCCTGTCTCCAGATAGTATTTCCACACTGCTTCGGCCACCCGGTTTTTCGGCACGGGAAAAGAAATCCGCTCCGTGATCTCGGTCACGGTCAGTCCCGCATCCGCCAGATGCCTGATAGCTCCGCCGCTTGCAAAATCATGTATGAAATTGGAAAGTGCCTTCTGAAAGGCGGATTGTTCCTGGTCTGCCATCACAGCATAGACTTCCTTTCCTTCTCTGTTCTCTACGTTGATAATGCATCCAACAGCCGCACTACCCGCACACAGATTCCGGCAAAGTAAACCTGCCAAGCAATCCGGATCACAGCAAGCACCGCCTCTGCCGCCAAAAACAGGTATCCCAGCCATCGCACATGCAGTCCCGCATAGACACCTACCGCCAACACCAGAATCATGGCCGCATGGATCATAAACAGCCATCGCCCACGTTTTATCATGAGCTCTGTCTTTTTCTTAAATTCTCCCAGTTCCGTCAGCATATGTGCCATTCCTTTTATGAATAAATAATTCGCATAGGTATCAAACGTCAGCCACAGAACCAGCACACCGATCCCTGCGATCCCGATGATCAGCATCGGACCCAGATGCTGCTGTAGATACTCTCTCGTGTACGGCAAAAGAACGATAACGCACCCGATTGAAAATATTACAACTGTCTGCAATTTCCACGCAAGCATCTGCCTGCTGTTCTCCATGTCCTCGTCCGTATTGCCGATCTCGATCATCCCCTGAAAAGTCAAAAGCAAGGCCACGATCCGCAGCACATAATGGATGGCTCCCGCTCCGTAAAAAATCACTTCCGTGATCGACTCCGGTTCCATGCCAAACGCTGCTCTGACCACCCACGCGACGGGGAGCAATCCCCATCCCAGCAATGCCAGAAGCATGCCGATATACACTTTTTTTAATCCCGCTGCCTGTATCATCCTGCCTTTATTCCTTTCTCAGCTTTGCCTGCAGATTGGCTCGTGTCTCCGATGCAAATTCGTATTGTGTCATATACTCCCCGATAAATTCTCTTTCCGCCTGAGCATCCCCCTCCAGATATCTGTAATAATCACAATCCAGCAGACTCACATTGATCCCCACACCGCCGCTTTCGCGGATCAGGATATCCTCCACCTCAATATTGTCAAAAGCCGCCGCAAGCTCCATCACTGCGGTCCTGGCCATGCTCTTTCTGGTCTTGTCCGCATCCTCCCCCGGCCAGAGCGTGGCTATGATCATTTCCACCGAGCACAGCGCTCCCCTGCGATCCACCAGATAGGCCATTAATTCTTTGCTCTTGGAGCGCGAAAACCGGATCGGCTTTTCGTCGCAAAAGGCCTCAAAATTACCGAAACACTGCACCTTAACCGGCTTTAACGGTCTCTCTCTGATCTCAAAACGCAGGTGTCCCAACACATCTCTGACCGCCTGTTCTGTCACCGGTTTGGTGATATACCCGCTTGCATAGAGCGCAAAGGCCTGCGGCATATACTCCTGATGTCCGGTGATAAAAACGATATTGATCCTGCTATGCATATCCTGCAGTTTCTCCGCCAGCTCAATCCCTGACATCTCCGGCATTTCAATATCCAGAAACGCCACGTCAAACGGTTTTTCCCGACTCATATTCAGCGCTTCCTGCGGATCTGTCAGCCCTGTATGCTGTCCCCTGGGATCGATCCGCTCCAGTATTCGGTTCATCATACTGACCACTGCTTTCCTGTCATCTACCGTTAACGTACGCATACGATTGTACCTCCTTCGCCGGTATCACGATCGTGGCCCTCGTCACACTGTTCTTCCGGGCGATCTCCAGGGTTCCCCCGCACTGTACGGCAAGTCTCTCCCTTACATTCTGGATTCCCACACTCTTACGGTTCTTCTGCTTTTCCGTAAGGACCGCCTCCGACAACCCGTTATCCTCCACCATAATACTGATAAAATTTCCCTTTTTTTCCGTCCGCAGTCTGACATATCCCGTCCCGTCCCGATGGCTTAACGCACCGTATTTTATGGCGTTCTCCACAATAGGCTGAACCGTGAGCGCCGGTATGAGAAAATTTCTCGATCCAAGCTCATAGATCACATCGAATTCCACATCTGTTCCCGCCCGCTCCAGAGAAATATATTCCTTGATATGCGCCAGTTCTGTTTCGAAAGGAACCGATGCTGCGGAAGTGAGCGCATCAATATTACCGCGCAGATATCCGGAAAAATCTTCGATATACTTTGCCGCCTTTTCCCCGTCCGCATAGCACAGATCCTGGATACTCATCAACGAATTAAATATAAAATGAGGCTGCATCTGTTCCAACAGCAATTTGGAGCGGTTCAGATCGTTCTGCTTCTCTCTGCGGATCAATTCGTCCTCCACAGAATATCTAAAATGCGCCGTCACAAGCAGAATAGAGAATCCATAGGAAAAGCTGAGAACATAAAATCCTTTCATCATATATTGGATCACCAGTCCAAAGAACAGCGGCACAAAAACCTTGAGCACCAAAGCAAAAGAGACCGGCGTCTCCCTCTCCTTGGATGACTGAAAATATCCTTTTGCATCCGAATAGACCGCCTTATACAGCATCCATGCAGAGCATCCGGCAAATAAAATCTCCGCCAGCAAACTCGCTCCATAATATCCCCTCTGCAGATCGCCCAACAATTCAAAATAGATGGTCAGGCAGTCAAACAGCATGGCAAAGACATGGAGCAGTCCAGCCATAACCATATAAAAATAATAATTTACACTTCTGAGATTACCGATCTCAGGGAGATAAATCGCCGTGATCATCAGGATCATCGCCGCATCCAGCGTCAGATTCACCGCACCCTGTACAGACATATCTTTTCCTCCTACAGTCAATCTGCTCCCATTATAACAGATTTCATCCGACAACGCACCAAAAACGCACCAAAATTCACCAATTGACATTGCTCAAATTTATTATAAAATAAAATCATAAGATGAATGAATAAACACCTCTCCTTTTAAAAGTGTTCCTGCCACGGATGGTCAGGAACATTTTTGCGTTTTCTGGGCAAAATTCAAATTCCAAAAAACTTGTAAAAAAAGATAGACAGATAGGATATATTCTGCTAAGATATATGTAGTTTTGAAAACTATGTCAAGTAGAAACAATGTTGCATGAAGAGGGGAGACTGCTAAAATGTTTAAAATTATCACTGATAACGGTGCCGATCTGCCAAAGGACTGGCTCGTTGAGAACGATGTAGATTGCATCTATCTGAGCACAATCCTGGATGGAGAGGTCATCGCGGGAAAGGACAAAGACCTTTCTGCCGCAGATTTTTATAAGATGCTTTCCGAGGGCGCAAAGCCTTCCACATCTCAGATCAATCCGGAACAGGCAAAGGAATACTTTGATGCGCATATCAATGATTCGGATGAGTTCCTGTACATAGGGATTTCCACCGGTCTTTCCGGCACGGTCGGAAGCGTCCGCACCGGCGTAGCTGAGGTTTTGGAATCCCATCCCGGCAAAAAGATTGAGGTGGTAGATTCCCTGACTGCTTCCCTGGGCGAAGGTCTGGTGGTCTGGTATGCCGTGAAGATGCGTAACGAAGGCAAAAGTCTGGAGGAGACGGCCAAGTGGCTGAATGACAATGTACAGCATTTTCTGCTGGCATTCACCGTGGATAATCTCTTCGATCTGTGGCGCGGCGGCCGCGTATCCCGCACAAGCGCGATCGTCGGCACACTTGCCAGCGTAAAGCCTTTCCTGATCGTAGACAAAGAAGGGAAACTCGCTGTTCCCAAGAAGCTGCGCGGTCGAAAGAAATCCCTTGCTTATCTGGTGGAAAATCTGGAAGAACACAAAGGGCAGGATTATGAAGGCAACCGTGACATGATCATGATCTGCCACGGAAATGTACCGGAGGATGCAGCGTACGTAAAACAGCTTTTGGAAGAAAAATTCGGATATCAGAATTTCCTGATGAGTAATGTGGGACCCATGATCGGCACTCACACAGGCGCAAGTCTGGTCGTGCTCTCCTTTATGGGCGACGAAAGATATTGATCAAGAAAATACAGCAGGACCGTTCTCTTCACTTATGAAAAGAGCGGTCCTTTTTTATGCCTAATTTATGTTGATGCACTTACCCGGTATACTCTCGCTTCATACGGCAGAAACCATCCCTGCTCTCCGTCCGGACGCTTGATGGCGCGGTAGAGTTCCTCCCGCTCCCCCCGGGGATAATTGCACAGTACAAGTTTTCCCTTCCGGTCCACATACTCTTTGGGCATCCGTACCCGCACCGGCTTATCCGCAAAGGAGCAGACGATCAGATATCGCGTCTTCCCATAAGCGCGCTCATACATGTAGATCTGCCTGTCACCCGGGAAAAATTCCCTGTAGCTTCCCCACAACAGCGTCTTACTCTTCTTCCGCAGCGCCAGACAGCTCCGATAGAAATTCAGAATGCTCCAGGGATCCTTTTCCTCCTCTTCCACATTCACTCTCTCATAATTCGGGTTCACATAAAACCAGGGCTCCGCCTCCGAAAATCCGGCATGCTCCGTTTGATCCCACTGCATGGGGGTTCGGGAAGAATCCCTGCTGGAATGATGGATCCGCTCCATACGTTTTTCCAGGGAATCCTTCAGATGATATCGATGAAAATTGGTATGACTCGAAACATCCACATACTGCTCTATGGATTTCAACCGGATATTGGTCATACCGATTTCCTGCCCCTGATAGATAAACGGCGTCCCCTGCTGGAACAGATAACTTGCGGCCAGCATGGTGCCGCTCTCCCGCCAGAACCGCTCACTGCCGTATCTGCTGATCACCCGCGGATGATCGTGATTCTCCAGATAAAGCGCATTCCAGGCTTTTCCATTCAACGCATTCTGCCATTTGGTAAAGGCCTTCTTCAGTTTAGGAAGGCTGAACGGTCTGTGGATATATTCGGTATAAAAGCAATCCGCCATCATATGGTCGAAGGAGAACATCATATCCAGAGACCGCTCAGGACCGGTCAGATACTTTAACGCCGACTGCACTGTGGTGAGCGGTCCCTCGCCCAGCTGAAAACAGTCGTATTCCTTACAGACTTTGCGGAATTCCGCCATATATTCATGGATATGAGGGCCGTCTTTGTAATAAGGCATTCCGTTGATTGCGGGCAAAAACGGCAATCCGTCCGGCAGGCCTTCTTTTTTGGAGATAAAATTGATCACATCTTCTCTGAATCCGTCCACACCCATATCCAGCCAGAAGCGAAGGATTCCCTTCACTTCCTCCCGCACCTTGGGATTGTCCATATTCAGATCGGGCTGCTTCTTCGCAAAAAGATGCAGATAATACTGTCCTCGGGTCTCGTCATACTCCCATGCTTTCCCCTCAAACAGAGAGTCCCAGTTATTCGGCGTATCCCGCCAGATGTAATAGTCGCTGTAGGGATTATCCCTGCCCTTGCGGCTCTCCTGAAACCACGGGTGTTCGTCGGAGGTGTGATTCACCACCAGATCCATAATGACCTTCAAGCCCAGCTCATGGGCACGCTCCAGAACTTTCCGGAACTGCGCCAGATCCCCATAATCCGGATGAATATCCCGGTAATCAGAAATGTCATACCCGAAATCCGCATTTGGGGACGGATAGATCGGGGAAAACCAGATGCCGTCTACCCCCAGCGATCTGATATACTCCAATTTTTCATAGACCCCGTACAGATCCCCGATTCCGTCGCCGTTTCCGTCTTTAAAGCTTCGGATCCAGATCTGATAGAAAGCCATTTTTCGGTACCAATCATTGCTCATCTATATCACCCATAATAATATTTCTGACCTGATGCAGATCATCTTTGATATCCGCCCGGATATCTTTTCTGAGCTCCTGCGTCTTTTCCTGCAGGTCATCCCGCATCTCCGCCAGATTTGCCTTAAATTCCTCTCGCATCTCCGACACGTTTTCCTGCATGCCCTCGTAAAACCGCCTGGGCGCTCTAAAAACCTTGTCCGTGGTTTCCATCAGCCCGGAGGCAATGTTAAGGAAGTAATCCGAAGTCTCATGCTTTCTTGCGGAAAGCAGACCTCTGCTTTTCAGCTCCAGGATCTCACCATAGCGCTCATATGCCAGCTCCACGGCAGTGTCCCAGGAAATATAGATCTCATCCATGGCATTCTGCCCCACCTGATGGACCAGGTCCATGTCTTTGCAGACTGCCTGCAGGCGGGCTGCCATAGCCTCTGCGCTCTCCTCAATAATATATCCGTTTCTGCCATCGGTGATCCCTTCTGCCGCACAGGAATCCTTGATCAGCACACTTGCAAGACCGCAGGCTGCCGCCTCCCGCACCACAATGCCATTGGTGTCATACGTGGAAGGAAACAGAAACAGATCCGCTCTGGTGTTCCACGCCCGCAGCACGTTTCTGTCGTACTCCGGCCCGGTGAAGATCACCATATCCGCAATGCCGTTCTCCTGGGCCTTGTCCTGCATCTCCTGGGCATCTGCACCCCCACCCACAAAGACCATCCTGAAATCCATGCCCTCCTGTGCCAGCAATTTCATTGCATCCAGGATCAACGGAAGCCCCTTATATTTCATCATGCGCCCTACAAACAAAAACACAGGAACCCCCGCCGGAAGATGGTATTTTTCCGTAGCTTTCCGAACATCTGCGTCACTCACACGCCCTTTGGGGAAATCCACACCGTTTGGCATGACGCGATATTCCCCTTCATATCCCAGGGATTTTAAATTTTCCCCTGCCCCCTGGCTCACGACCCAGACCTCGTCACAGGCGGAGATGTTATCCGCCATTGCCTTGGCCGTCTCTTTCTGGAGAAACTTTCCCCGGATAGCACGGGCAATATCCACATCAAATTTCGTGTGATAGGTGAAAACCACCGGCGCCCCCGTCTCATTTCGCAGGATCCTCGCCATCACGGTAGACGAGATGGGACAATGTGTATGAATGATATCCGGTCGGAAAACCGTCAGCTCCTCGATCGCCTTCGCCGCAAACGGGTTTCCCGCCCGATATCCGCTGACGATCCCCGTCGTATCAATGCTTTGATACGGCACCACCGCATAAGGATAGCAGGTATAATCCACGTCCGGATAACGGGGCGTTCCCACCACTACCTCCGCTTTTCCCGTTTCCGTCATGATCCTTCCGTAATTCATCACCACATTTGCCACTCCGTCGATGATCGGCGGAAACGAATCATTCAATAATACAACTCTCATACCCATTTCCTCTCATAAAATGACACTTGCAAAAAAGGGAAACCTGCCGTTTCCCTTTTCATCTGCCTATTTGCTCAATCTCTTGCAGCCAATGCCTGCGCAATGTCTTCTTTCATATCCAGCACAGCTGCCCGGGACGCATCCGCGTACCCTTCCGCTCCATATTTCGCATACTTCTCCTGCTGATAAGCCGCAATGATCCCCCGGGAGGAATTGATGATGGCACCCAGTCCGTCTTCATTGAAGAAATGGACCAGATCCGCGCCTTTTCCGCCCTGTGCACCATAGCCGGGTACCAGAATAAAGGTCTTCGGCATGATCTTCCGCAGAATTCTCCCCTGTTCCGGGTAAGTGGCACCCACGACCGCGCCGACATAACTGTAGTTTCCTGCCTCCGGCATACACTCCAGACCCCATTTATAAACCTTTTCTCCCACCATCTCATAGAGATGCTTTTCATCGATCAACTGATCCTGAAACTCTCCGCTGGAGGGATTGGAGGTCTTCACCAGCACAAAGATTCCCTTCTTTTCCTCTTTGCAGACCTTCATAAAAGGATTGACGCCGTCGCTGCCCAGATAAGGGTTCACCGTCACAAAATCCTCATCAAACCCATAATACTGATTGGCCCCGACTTTCACCTTGCCCAGATGCCCTACCGCATATGCCTCGGAGGTGGAACCGATATCGCCCCGCTTGATATCGCCGATGACGACCAGATCTTTCTCCTTACAGTAATCCACGGTCTTCTTGAACGCGATGAGTCCGGGAATCCCAAACTGCTCATACATGGCAATCTGCGGCTTTACCGCAGGAACCAGATCATAGATCGCATTCACAATGCCCTTATTGTACTGCCAGATTGCTTCTGCTGCACCTTCCAGGGTTTCTCCGCATTCCGCAAAAGCCGCTTTCTGTATGTGCTCAGGCACATATTTCAACATCGGGTCCAGACCGACCACGATGGGCGCACCTGTCTTCTGAATTTTGCTTATCAGCTTATTGATCATCTCAGCCTGCTCCTCCCAACTGGTCTACATACCGCTTGATGTTGGATGCATTGACATATTTGGAAACCTTGTCGTCGTCTATGATCACCAACGTAGGTGCCTGCATGACGCCATATCGGCTCACCCGGTCTGTATCTTCCTCCGCATCCACAACCTCATAGTCCACGTCTTCCAGATATTCCTTTGCAAGCTGGCAATTTGGGCATGTCTTGGTGGTAAAAAGATACTTGCGCTTCTTGGCCGCCGTCTTCCGCACGGTTCCCGGCTTTGCCGCATCCACTTTTGCAGCTTCTGTCTTTACAGCTTCTGTCTTCATAGCCTCTTTTTCTGCGACTGCCAGCGCATCCTGCTTCTTCAGAATGGACTTCTCGATCACGTACTCCTTGCGGTTCGCATACTCCTGCAATTTTCCGTCGTTCCAGTTCTGCACTGGCCTGTAATAACCGGTAATCCTGCTGTATACTTCTGTCCCCGCACCGCAGTGAGGACAAGTCTTCACTTCTCCCGCCAGATATCCGTGCTCACGGCAGATGGAATAGGTCGGGGAAAGCGTGTAATAAGGCAGTTTATAATTCGACGCAATCTTCCGCACCAGATTTGCCGCTGCCTTCCAATCCGGCAGTTTTTCTCCCAAAAATGCATGGAATACCGTACCGGAGGTATAAAGCGTCTGCAATTCATCCTGTACATCCAACGCATCAAAAATATCGGCTGTGTAGTCTACAGGCAGATGGGAAGAATTCGTATAGTAGGGCGTATCGCCGGGCTTTCCTGCTGTGCGGATCGCCGGGAAACGCTTCTTGTCATGTTTCGCCAGACGATAGGAGGTACTCTCTGCTGGTGTTGCCTCCAGATTGTAGAGATCTCCGTACTTCTCCTGATAATCGGAGAGCCGCTCTCTCATATGATTGAGTACCTTCTTGGAAAACTCCTGTGTCTTCGGATCACCCATATCCGCTCTCAGCCAGTTTGCGTTCAGACCGACCTCATTCATGCCAACCAGACCGATGGTGGAAAAATGATTGTTAAAGGTGCCGAGATACCGCTTGGTATAAGGATACAATCCCTCGTCCAAAAGCTTTGTGATCACGCCTCTCTTGATCTTTAAGCTCCTTGCCGCCAGGTCCATCATATGATCCAGTCTGCTGAAGAACTCAGACTCATTGGCTGCCAGATAAGCGATACGGGGCATATTGATGGTCACAACGCCCACACTTCCGGTACTCTCGCCGGAACCGAAATATCCGCCGGTCTTCTTGCGGAGCTCCCGCAGATCCAGACGCAGACGGCAGCACATGCTGCGCACGTCCGAAGGCTGCATATCGGAATTGATATAGTTGGAAAAATACGGTGTGCCGTATTTGGATGTCATCTCAAACAACAGTCTGTTATTCTCCGTATCAGACCAGTCAAAATCATTGGTGATGGAATAGGTCGGAATCGGATACTGGAATCCGCGCCCGTTGGAATCGCCTTCGATCATCGTCTCAATGAACGCTTTGTTCACCATATCCATCTCTTTTTTACAATCTTTGTATCTGAAGTCCATTTCCTTACCGCCCACGATGGCCGGCAGCTCTGCCAGATCATTGGGAACGGTCCAGTCCAGGGTAATATTGGAGAACGGAGCCTGGGTGCCCCATCTGCTGGGCGTATTGACGCCGTAAATAAATGCTTCGATGCATTTTTTCACTTCATCATAGCTTAAATTGTCTACCTTTACAAAGGGAGCCAGATAGGTATCAAACGAGGAAAATGCCTGTGCACCGGCCCACTCGTTCTGCATGATCCCCAGGAAATTTACCATCTGATTGCAGAGCACAGACAGATGCTTTGCCGGCGCAGAAGTGATCTTGCCGGTGATACCGCCCAAACCTTCCTGGATCAGCTGCTTCAGCGACCACCCTGCACAATAACCGGTGAGCATGGAGAGATCATGGATATGGATGTCTGCATTCCTGTGTGCATCCGCAATCTCCTGATCATAAATCTCGGAGAGCCAGTAGTTGGCTGTCACCGCGCCGGAATTGGAGAGGATCAGTCCGCCTACCGAATAGGTCACAGTGGAATTCTCTTTGACACGCCAGTCTTCTACTTTGACATAGCTGTTGACCACATCCTTATAATCCAGGATGGTTGACTTCATGGTACGCATCTTCTCTCGCTGCTTGCGATAAAGGATATAAGCTTTCGCAACCTCCTCATAGCCTGCCTGACCCAGCACACGCTCCACACTGTCCTGAATATCCTCTACATGAATGCAGTTATCCTGCACCTTGCCCTGGAAATCAGCCGTCACACGAAGTGCCAGAAGATCTATAATGTCATTATTATAGTTCATCTGCGTGGCTGTAAACGCTTTCATGACCGCATCGTTAATTTTTGTCAACGTGAAATCTGTCTTGTTGCCGTCTCTTTTGATTACCTGAAGCATACTATCCCTCCCGAATGATAAGAACACGATCCCCTTCATCGAAAAGACCGATTAAAACTACTATAGCATCCGCCCTATGGAAAGTCAATGCAGCAAAACTCCCAAAATACAATATATAGTGTTATTTAATTTTACTACTTGACATATCTTGTGTTTCTGCTCCTCCCCGTAAAACCTATATCTGCCACGGTATAAGCGCTTCGCGCTTACACTTTCGCGGCATTCGCCCCATGGACACGCGAGCGTGTCCGCGCGGCTCATTGCTCGCGAAAAAAGACGGCTCCCTGTTCGGAAGCCGTCTTCATGGATCTTTTGGATCCCATTATCTTGTTTTCAAAAAATCATATTCCCGTTTTGCCTGCAGATCATCCGGATAGCTCTTCAGATACTGCTCCATCAGCGTTGCCGCCTGGGCATACTCTTCCAGGTTTTCATATGCAACGATCTCGTTGAACGCCAACGCCTGCATGACCGGATTATCCTCGATCTTCATCCCGGTCTGAAAAGCATTCAGCGCAGACTGATAATTGCCCTTCTGCATCTCACACAATCCCAGCTGATTATAGATCTCCGCATTGCTCGTATCTTTCGCAAGCCAGGAATTGTATACACTGGACGCATAATTGTAATCTCCGGTAGCCTCATAGGACTTACCCAGATACAGATAGGTATTCGCATCGCCCTTGGCTTTGGCCTTTTCCAGGATCATATAAGCCTGTTCATACTCGCCGAGATAATAATACATGCGTCCCATATCGTATGGATTCATCTTGCTGCCGTTGGCCTCCAGGCACTGATTCAGATACTGCCTGCCGACCTCTTTGTACCCATAGGTATCCAATGACTGGTAGATCTGAATGATACGGTCATAATCGGTACCGTCCATCGCGATCACGCGATCAAAATCCGTCTTGGCATTCTCATAATCATTCTGCTCCAGCCGGACAGTTCCCCGCAGGAAAAAAGCCTCCTCGTCTGTCTTCAGATCCAGAATGGCGCTGTATATTTTTTCCGCTTCCGCAAGCTGACCGTTCTTCGCATACGCAGCTGCCAGATAGTAATTGATGTCGTAGTCTACGGGTTGGACGAATCCGTCACTGCTTCGGAGTGCCTCCTCAAAACAGGCGATCGCATGCTCATAATCCGCCAGACCCATGTACGCGATTCCCTGTCCTCTGGCGATCAGTCTTGCATTCTCACCGGCCTCTTCCGCCGTCTGTAATTCTGTCAGTGCCGCTCTGTAATCCAACTCCTGCATCAGCTGCATTGCTTCGGTCGTCTTCTCACCGGCACCGCTGCATCCCGCAAGCATTCCCATGACAACTGCCCCTGCGAACCCGGTCCATAACCTGCTCTTTTTTGGCAAACGCATCATAGAAATCTATTTCTCCTCTAACTGGGACGTACAATGAGGACATCTGGTTGCTTCGATTGCGATCTCGCTCTTACAGAAAGGACACTTCTTTGTGGTCGGCGCTGCGATAGGCTCGGGCTTTTTGCCGATGCTCATTGCCTTATTTACAGCCTTGATCATGCAGAACAGAATGAATGCAATGATCAGGAAGTTGATCACAGCAGAGAGGAAGGAACCGTAGTTGAACGCCACTCCGTTGATCACAAACTGTCCCCCGATCTGTACGCCGTCTTCACCGGTCCCGCCGGTACATACAGCGATCAGCGGGTTGATGAAGCTGTCCGTCAAAGCGGTCACGATGCTGCTGAACGCACCACCGATGATAACTCCGACTGCCATATCCATCACATTGCCGCGCATTACAAATTCTTTAAATTCCCCAATAAATCCTTTTGCCATTTTTTTGCTCCTTTGCTTTTGTTTCAATTTTATAAAAATGCTTTGAAATAATATCCAAAATCAGATTAATCATAACATAAACACAAAATAATCTCAATACAAATTTTTCTTCGTGCAAACCCGGGGCATATAAGATATAATAGACATAAATAGGGGAGACACACGCATGCAGCACATACAAAACGATATCAAACAGAATACTTTCTGCCATTCCTATCTGCTCTACGGGGAGGAACGCTATCTGAAAAGACAGTACACCGACCGCCTGCGCAAAGCCTTGTGCAGTGAGGACGATCAGATGAATGTGCATGTTTATACAGGCAAAGACATTTCCGTGGCCCAGATCATCGATCAGGCTGAGACCATGCCGTTTCTGGCGGAACGTCGCGTGATCTTCCTCTCAGACAGCGGATTGTTTAAATCCGGCGGCGAGCAGCTTGCAGACTATCTGAAGAATCCCTGCGAGACCACTTTTTTTGTATTTACCGAAAGCGAGGTGGACAAACGCAGTAAACTCTATAAAGCCGTCCACGACAACGGCTATGCCGCTGAATTTACCGTGCAGGACGAAACGACTCTGCTGCGCTGGATCGCAGGAATCCTGGGGAAAGAAAACAAAAAGATTTCCCAGAACACGGCCCGTCTCTTTCTGGAGAAAACCGGAACCGACATGGAAAACATCCAGATGGAACTGGAAAAACTGATCTGCTACTGTCAGGACAAAGAGGTCGTTACCTCTGAAGATGTGGAAACGATCTGCACCACCCGTGTGGTCAATCATATCTTCGATATGATCAACGCTATCGGAGACGGCAGGACCAAGCAGGCTCTCCAGCTTTATTATGATCTTCTGGCGCTGAAGGAACCGCCCATGCGCATCCTCTTTCTGATCGCCAGACAGTGCAATCTTCTCCTGCAGGTGAAAAAACTGCGAAGTCAGGGTTTCGACGCCAAGGCGATTGCCCCCAAGATCGGGGTGCCGCCCTTCGTAGCCGGAAAATATCTGACCCAGGCCGGACATTTTCAAACCGCTGCCCTGCGGCGCGCCGTAGAACAGTGTGTGGAGGCGGAGGACGCCGTCAAGAGCGGTCGGATGAACGATGTCATGAGTGTGGAGATCCTGATCTTAACCGTACTGAATCCAAAAGCGGAAGGCGCATGACCTTCCGCTTTTTATAGCTTATCGCTGTTGTATCATTATTGTATCAATATACTTGCACAGGAAATATCCTCGGCCAGATTGTAGATCTTGCCGGAACGGATTCCCACCACCGTAGGCCGGAGCACATTGTCCTTGCTGTTGGAAACCACCTTTGCCTTCTCACCGTTGCTCAGCGTGACAATACTGTCCACGGGATACAGGATTACACTGCCCAGAAAACTCCGCATCACATCAATGTCCAGCTCACCGGTCATCGCCATGATCATCTCAATGGCATCTCTCTGAGAAAATCCCTTTTTGTAAGGTCGCTCCGTCACCAGAGCATCATAGATATCCGCCACGGAGATCAGCCTTGCATACAGATGGATCTTCTCCGCGGAAACTCCCATGGGATATCCCTTGCCGTTCAGCTTCTCATGGTGCTGCAATACGCCCAGAAGAATCTTATCGTTGAATTCATTTTTTTCTTTCAAAATCTGATAACCAAACAGCGCATGCTGCTTCATCAGATGAAACTCTTCATCTGTCAGTCTGGCAGGTTTATTTAACACTTCGTTCGGAATCTTGGACTTGCCCATGTCGTGCAAAAGACCCGCAATCCCCACTTCCCTGACAGCATCCTCGTCAAGTCCGTGTTTCTTCCCGATGATCATCGCCATGGTAGCCACATCCACGCTGTGCTTGAACGTATACTCATCACTGACCTTGAGTGCACTGATATCCACAGCGATGGCATCATTCTCCGTCACCGCTTTCATCAGCTCTCCCGCAACATTGTTCGAAGCCTCCGCAAAATTGGAATCCTCTGTGTTGCTGTACAAAAACTGAATTCCCTCACTGACACGTTTTTTCACGCTCTCCGTGAGCTGCACTCTCGCCCGGTCAGGTACACGCACCTTTTCAATCGTGTTCTGCACCGCCTGAGGGATTACGATCTCCTTTTCTTCCTCCGGGTCTTCCTCCCCCTCGCGGATATAAATCTCCATAATACCATGCCGAAGTAAACCTTCTATCTGAAAATCGTCCAGGAGCGATCCCTTTTCGACCAGTGCTCTGCCCGACTTATCCATGATCGTCTGATCGATCTTCATTCCAGCATGAAGCTGTCTGGTCCGCACTGCTTTTCTCTTAACTGCCACGTTGTCCCTCCCCGGCACTGCAAACCATCTATCCCAAATTTACCAATTGTATGCTGCAACCGATATTTTCCATCTCATTCTCCGCGCCTGCGACCCGCATTGCTTCCGCAGTGATCACAAGCCGCTGCCCCTTGGACACAGCCGAAAAGCGGATCACATCCTTCTCCCGGATCTTTCCCGCCGGCGCCTGTATCAACAAACCGATGGAACTCATATTGAGTACCGTAATAGCAATCAATTCATCTATTTTTCCCACCGAAGATCTCGTGATCCGGTCAACCTGTCCCTGTATGTTGACCCGGTAGCGTACCGCGTGCCGATCGTTTCTTGCAACCCCTTCATACAGCGTGATCAGCGTGTCCTCCTGTTCCCGTTCCCCTACCGTTCCCTGGTTCTCAAACAATCCGGACTTACTGAAGATCAAAACGCTGATCTTCATTCCCTTTTCCAGAAAAATACCTTTCGTTGACACCCGGATCATATCACTCTGCTCATCATATGTGAGGATCGTTGTGTCCGCGATCGTCCTGCCGGTCTCCACATCCCGGATCACAATCCTGCAATTTTTCAAATCCTCATGCAATCCCATTTCTGCCTCCCGCATATCCCAGATTGCCCTGTGATATTACACCGAAATCCCTGCTCTCATCTGCCCAGATCATACTCTGACAAAGCCTTTGCCAAAAGTCTGTAATACGGAAAATGGGTACGATTCCATGACATGGTACTCTTAATGTATTCCAGACTTAAGACGGCATCCACGCCGTTTTTATCTTTAAATTTCACATGCAAAAAGGACATGATCCCCTGCTTCTGCAATTGTTCATATAAGGTCGGGCTCGTGGTTTCAAACCGTCTGATGTTATCAATCGCAACGATCTGCACAGCCTCATAGAGTTTTGCCAGCGCAGGTGCATCCACATATTCCTTCGTCGTATCCACAACCTCACGGGAAAGTCTGTTTGCGCCCGCCATGCCCACCAGCCTTCTGGGATGTCCGGCATAAAGCATGACTCTCTGGATATTCAGATTCAGTGCAATATCGTCCAACAGTTTGTCCAACGGATAGTCCTGACCCGTGTAAACCGTATCCTGCATCGCACACACCAGCTCCGCAACGGACATATTTCCTCTGCTGTTCAGAGTATTCACGGACATCTTGTTGTTTTTGAGGTCATCTATCGTGCCATGTTTCTCTTTATTGTATATAATATACCGGTTCCGCCCTTTTTCCTTTGCGCGGTACAACGCGGAGTCCGCCAGGAAAAACAGATCTTCATAATTATCCGCATCCTTGGGATAAGCGGCACAACCGATGGACAGCGTAATGGAGATATCCTCCCCATTCTCCGTTTTCACGAAACAGGATGCCACACTGTTCTTGATGCTGCGCAGTCTCTCCCGCATATTTTCCATGTCATATGCATTATAAAAAAGAACCAGGAACTCATCTCCGCCGAACCTGCCGACGATTCCCTCGTCGCGCACTTCATTCCGGATCGTGGCCGCTACCCGCTTGAGTACCTCGTCTCCCATCATATGTCCGTAGACATCATTTACTTTTTTGAAATAGTCAATATCGATGATGGCAAGGGTCACATTGTTCACCTTCTTGACATCCACGGTATTGATCGCAAAATTAGTGATCTCAGCCTTCGTGAGAACTCCTGTCAGATAATCTCTCTCCAGTGCACGCTTTGTCTCTACGGAATCCGTAGAACGCTCATTCCAGAAATGCACATATCCGGTGGCATACGTATACCTGCCGTCCTCATAATGGGAGACTCCCTTAAACAAAGTATACGCGGTCTCCTTGAGGTCCAGAATATCTCCAGCGATATTGATGGCAAACCGCTCTTTTCCGTTTTGGAGTGCTGCGATCAGATTCTTGACATTCTCCTCATTCTTCTCATCCGCACGTTCCATGAGATGCTCTGAGAACTCTTCCAGTGTGAATGTACTCATATTCTGCTCAAACCGCTCCGCCGCATAGATCCGCACCTGCGTGGTGGAAACATCATATTCAAAATAATAATCGCCGTACAAGCCGAGAATATCGTTCTTCTTGTTGATCTGGGTATAAACCTGCTGCTCCCAATCCGCAATATTGTCCACAAGCAGAAAACGGATATCCACCAACGAATCATCCAGATTTTTAAAGGCCGCAATACACTTGATCTGACTTCCATCCTTTTCCCGCAGGGAAACGATCTGACTCTTGCCGGCACGGATGTACTCCGGCAAACGCTTTGCATCCTCAGGTGCAACCAGAGTGATGATCTGCTCATACAATCTGTCGCCCATAAACGCATAAAAAGCCGTGTCCGCCGAAATCACATCATAGGTATTTTTATTGATTTTCACTTCGTAGACATTCTTGCTATCCATACCAGATAACTCCTGCTAAGTATATATATCAATATTTTACTATACGGTATTTTATTTTGCAATAAAAAGATTTCGGTAGTTTTGTTCACATTGTTTAAAATGTTTATAAAAATCAAACTTTTGTTGTAAATTCTGTTCTTCGGCTGCGGCCTCATCCGCCGGGTATTCCGCCAGATAGAATATTTGCAGCAGCGCAAGATTCAGCTTTTTGACCGTTTCATCATCCGACTGCGCAGCCAGTTCCTCCACTTCCTTCAACAGGTAATGCCATCTCGTCACAAACTCTCTGTTTTGCTTCTGGTCGGGCGTGTCGATCCATTTGCTCACCTTGACTTTGGAATGTGCCGCTTTGCATTCCCCTGTCTGCAAAAAATATCGGAAGGTACCGTTCTCATAGTACCGCCCCAGGGGAAAGATCCTGCAGATGCCCGGTCGATGCGGATGAATGCTGCATCTACCCTGTTCATTCAGGAAAGCGCACGCCTCTCCCGCCCCCGCCATCTTCAGATTCGGCAGGATTACTCCGTCCACCACGTGCAGCTCCACTTCCCGCTCCAGAAAGCTGGCAAACGGCCTTTTCAGTCCCACCGAGAGCCGAAACGCATCATACGGATCCAGGATAATGGACTCTCCCATTTCCCTACAGCAGTCGCTGCAGCCCGCACAGCCCCGGCAATCCGCCTTCACCATGTCATTTTCCGTATATAATTTTCCGTCGGAAATCTCCGAAAGCGACACGTTTCGTTTCATCCCATCCTCCTTCAAAAAGGGAGAGCTTTCGCCCTCCCTCTGATTATACCATCTATTTACGCTTTTGCAATTCCGCCACGCTTATTTCGCAGCCTTCATCGCTTTGATCTTCTCGGTCAGCTGAGGCACGATCTTGTTCAGATCGCCTACGATACCGTAGTCAGCCACATCAAAGATCGGTGCATCCTCATCTTTGTTGATTGCAATGATCAGGTCGGACTCCTCCATACCAGCAACATGCTGGATGGCGCCGGAGATACCGATTGCGAAGTAAAGCTGAGGTCTTACGGTCTTACCGGTCTGACCTACCTGCAGATCCTTGGGCTTCCAGCCGGAGTCCACCACCGCACGGGAGCAGCTCACCTGTCCGCCCAGTGCCTCTGCCAGATCCTCCAGAAGCTTGAAGTTCTCTGCGGAACCGACGCCACGACCGCCGGATACCAGGATCTTTGCATCCATGATATCTGCCACATCGGAAACAGCCTTCACCACTTCCTTGATGGTCACATATTTGTTGTTGGGAGTAAATCCGGGATTGTACTCCTCCACCACAGCCTTCGCACCTTTGATGGGCTCAATCTTCTGCATTACGCCGGGACGAACGGTAGCCATCTGGGGACGGTTGTCCGGGCACGCGATGGTTGCAATGGTGTTGCCGCCGAATGCGGGACGGGTCATGAGCAGCTGATTATGCTTCTGCTCTGCTTCTTTACCAGGAATTGCCACCAGCGGAAAATCACCGATATCCAGCTTGGTACAGTCTGCGGTCAGTCCGGTTGCCACTCTCGCGGAAACGGTAGGCCCCAGATCACGGCCGATGGCGGTAGCACCCACCAGCATAATGTCGGGTTTGTACTGGTTGATCACAGATGCCAATGCATGCGCATAAGGCTCGGTTCTGTAAGTCTCAAGCTCGGGATCGTCCACAACGATCACCTTGTCCGCACCATACTCCGCCAACTGATCCGCCAGATCCTTTACTTTATAACCGATCAGAACTGCGGTCACCTGCTCCTTCAGATCTGCCGCAAGCTCTTTTGCCTTACCCAGCAGTTCAAAAGAGATGCTGGACAACTGATTGTCTACCTGCTGAGCAAAGACATATACGCCCTTATATTCTTCTAAATTCATCTTTTTATTCCTCCTAGATAATGTGCCTAGATAATATGTTTCTCGGCCAATTTGTCCGCAATGAAGCTCACTGCATCCTCAGGTGATTCGGGAACAACCTTCTCACCGGCACCCTTACGTACTTTATCGGATGCCTTTGCGATCTTGGTGGGCGAACCCTTCAAACCTAAGTTGGAGTCATCCACATCCTTCAGATCCGCTCTGCCCCAGGTTGTGATCTCTGCCGCACATGCGTCAAAGATTCCGCCGGGAGTCATATATCTGGGCTCATTCAGTTCGGAAAGCGCCGTGATCAGGCAGGGCATCTTTGCCTCCAACATATGATATCTGTCATCATACTGACGCTGTACGATCACCTTGTCCCCGTCAATCTTGATGTCCTGCGCATAGGAGATCACCGGAATTCCCAGATGCTCCGCGATCTGAGGACCAACCTGTGCGGTGTCTCCGTCGATTGCCTGACGCCCGGTGATGATCAGGTCATACTCCAGATTCCGGATCGCGCCTGCGATGGTCGTGGAAGTAGCCCAGGTATCTGCACCGCCCAGCACTCTGTCTGTCACAAGGATACCCTTGTCAGCGCCCATAGCGATCGCCTCTTTCAATACATCGGCTGCCTTGGGAAGTCCCATGGTAAGCACCGTAACCTCTGCGCCGTATTGATCTTTTAATCTGAGTGCAGCCTCAAGTCCTGCCTTGTCATCCGGATTCATGATGGCAAGCATTGCCGCTCTGTCCAATGTTCCGTCGGCGTTAAATTTTACACCGCCCTTTGTATCGGGAACCTGCTTTACACAAACGATAACTTTCACGTCTTTTTCCCTCCCCTGTTTACTTTAAAATATTCGCAGAGATGACCATGCGCTGAACTTCGGAAGTTCCCTCATAGATCTCAGTGATCTTGGCATCTCTCATCATACGCTCAATCTCGTATTCCTTGATATAACCGTAACCGCCATGCAGCTGAACCGCCTTGGTTGTCACCTCCATGGCAACCTCTGCCGCATACAGCTTCGCCATAGCAGCCTCCACAGAGTAGGAAATCTTGGGATTCTTGGTGTACTCTGCCTTCTTCATGGCAGCCTGATATACCAGAAGCTTTGCAGCCTCTACCTTGGTAGCCATGTCAGCCAGCTGGAACTGTGTATTCTGGAATCCGGCGATTGCCTTGCCAAACTGCTTTCTCTCTTTGGTGTATTCGATGGTTCTCTCCAAAGCGCCCTCGGCGATACCCAGCGCCTGTGCAGCAATACCGATACGGCCGCCGTCCAGCGTGTGCATTGCGATATTGAAGCCCTTGCCTCTCTGACCCAGCAGATTCTCCTTGGGGATGCGGCAGTCGGTGAAGATCAACTCATAGGTAGCCGAACCGCGGATACCCATCTTATTTTCCTTGGTACCGAAAGTAAATCCGGGGGTACCCTTCTCCACGATAAACGCGGAAATCTCTTTTAACATCTTGCCTCTCTTCTCCACCTTCCCGGTCACAGCGAAGATCACATACACGTCTGCCTCTTTACCGTTGGTGATGAAGCACTTGGAGCCGTTTAACACCCACTCGTCTCCGTCCAGAACAGCCTTGGTCTGCTGTCCCTGCGCGTCTGTACCTGCACCGGGCTCGGTCAGACCGAAAGCGCCCAGCTTCTCGCCCTTTGCCAGGGGAACCAGATATTTCTGCTTCTGTGCCTCTGTACCGAAGGTCATGATGGGGTCAACACAGAGGGAAGTATGTGCAGACACGATAACGCCTGTGGTACCGCAGACTTTGGAGAGCCCCTCCACACACATTACATAGGTGAGAGGGTCGCAGCCCTGTCCGCCGTACTCCTTGGGTACGGGAATTCCTAAGAATCCGTACTTCGCCATCTTGTCAACAGTCTCTCTCGGGAAGCGCTCCGTCTCGTCGATCTCGATTGCGATCGGCTTCGCTTCATTCTCGGCGAACTCCTTGAACAGAGCCCGCGCCATTTCATGTTCTTTGCTCAAAGAAAAATCCATGATGTTTTTCCTCCATATCTATTTTCTACTTCTTTACTTCGCATCTACAGGGGTCTTGGTGCGGTCTGCATTATAAATATAGAATCCCTTTCCGCTCTTCACACCCAGGTTACCGCCGCGTACCATCTTGCGGATCAACGGACATGCACGATACTTGCTGTCTCCGGTCTCCTTATAAAGCACATCCATGATGGCAAGGCAGATATCCAGGCCGACAAAATCGCCCAACTCCAGAGGACCCATGGGATGATTTGCGCCCAGCTTCATCGCAGCGTCAATGCCTGCGATATCGGAAACACCTTCCATCTTGATGAAAGCAGCCTCATTGATCATCGGGATCAGAATACGGTTTACCACAAAGCCTGCTGCCTCGTTCACCTGTACGGGAGTCTTGCCGATCTCCTCGGAAATCTTCTTGATCTTCTCCACGGTCTCGTCAGGCGTGTTCACACCTGCGATCACCTCCACCAGCTTCATACGGTCAGCCGGATTGAAGAAATGCATGCCAACCATCGGACGGTTGAGTCCGTTGCCGATCTCCGTGATGGAAAGGCTAGAAGTGTTGGATGCAAAAATGCAGTCCGCCTTCACAAATTTGTCCAGCTCACCGAAGGTGGTCTTCTTGACTGCCATATCCTCGAATGCAGCTTCCACGATCAGATCGCAGTCTGCGCACAGGTCTTCTTTCAGACCGGGAGTGATCTTCGCAAGGATCGCATCTACTGCAGCCTGCTCCATTTTACCCTTCTCCACCAGTCTTGCATAACCTTTCGCAATCTTGTCCTTGCCGCCCTCTGCCCATTCCTGCTTGATGTCGCAGAGTGCCACTTCATAACCGTCGATCTGAGCGAATGCTTTTGCAATGCCCTGTCCCATGGTTCCCGCGCCGATAACGCCAACTTTCATGTTCTTATCCTCCATTTATTTTAATCACATATTTTTAGCAGTTTTTAAAAGGCTCTTTCACTTTTTCCTTATTCTTGTCCAGGAAGAAAGCCATGCCGTACTTCTGGTCTTCGGTTTCAAAGCAATCGCCGAACAGCTTCTCTTCGATCACGAGAGCCTCATCCATATCCGCATCCAGCCCTTCACCTATTGCCTTCTTACAGTTGCGCACTGCGATAGGCGCATTCTTCGCTATGGTGGAAGCCATCTTCTCAGCCGCTGCCATGAGCACCTCACCTGCACTCTTGACCACATTGCCGTCCGCATCCGTCTCAGCCGCGTAAACCTCATTTACCAGACCGATCCGATATGCTTCCGGAGCCTTGATATTCCTTGCAGTGTAGATCATCTGCTTCGCCATGCCCGCGCCGATCAGACGCGCCAGTCTCTGGGTGCCGCCGAATCCCGGCGTGATGCCTAAGCCCACTTCGGGTTGTCCGAACACCGCATTGTCGGAACAGATCCGGATGTCACAGCTCATGGAAAGCTCACATCCGCCGCCCAGTGCAAACCCGTTCACCGCAGCGATCACAGGAATCGGAAATGTCTCAATCTTACGGAACACATCATTTCCCTTCTTGCCGAAAGCCTCGCCCTCTGCCTTGGTGAGTGTGCTCATCTCTCCGATGTCCGCACCTGCCACAAAAGACTTTGCTCCCGCGCCGGTGATGATCAGTGCCCGCACCTCATCCAGATTCACATTGTCCAACGCCTCATTCAACTCGTCCAACACCTGGGAGTTCAACGCATTCAGCGCCTTCTCCCTGTTGATCGTGAGGATCGCATACTGCCCTTTTTGCTCGTATAGAATATATTCCATGGTTTTACTCCTCTATTTTCACGATCGTTGCGCATCCCATACCGCCGCCGATACACAGCGTAGCCAGTCCGGTCTTCGCGCCCTTTGCCTGCATCTCATGCAACAGTGTCACCAGAATACGGCATCCGGAAGCACCCACAGGATGTCCCAACGCGATCGCACCACCGTTGGGATTCAGCTGCTTCTCCACATCAATGCCCAGATCCTTGCCCACTGCGACGGACTGTGCCGCAAACGCCTCGTTTGCCTCGATGATGTCAAAGTCCTCGATCTTCATACCGGTCTTCGCCATAACTTTCTTGGTCGCAGCCACAGGGCCGATACCCATTACCTCGGGACGAACGCCTGCCAGCGCGCCTGCCACGAAAGTTGCCATCGGCTTTACGCCCAGCTCTTTTGCCTTCTCCTCGGAAAGCAGCACAACCGCTGCTGCGCCGTCGTTGATGCCGGAAGCGTTACCTGCCGTCACCACGCCGTCGGGATTCAGCGGACGCAGCTTCGCAAGTCCCTCGATGGTGGAACCGGCTCTGGGGCCTTCATCGGTATCAAACACAATCGTCTCTTTCTTTTTCTTGATCTCCACAGGAACGATTTCATTCTTGAACGCACCGTTCTTGATGGCAGCCTCTGCCTTCAGCTGGCTCTTCAACGCGAACTCATCCAACTCCTCACGGGTCAGATTCCACTCCTTCGCAATATTGTCTGCCGTAGTGATCATATGGTAATCATTGAAGGCGTCCCAAAGTGCATCTTTTACCATGGTGTCCACAAGCGCACCGCTGCTCTGGCTCGGCCACATCATGCGATATCCGTAACGTGCATTGGGGATTGCAAAAGGAGCCATGGACATATTCTCCATACCGCCCGCAACCACAATGTCAGCATCTCCTGCCATGATCATCTGTGCAGCCTGGTTCACACAATTCAGACCGGAACCGCAGACCACATTCATGGTCACTGCCGGAACTTCAATGGGAAGACCTGCCTTGATGGAAGCCTGACGGGCCACATTCTGTCCCTGTCCTGCCTGGATCACGCAGCCCATGTAAACCTGATCCACTGCCTCAGGAGCAACCCCTGCTCTCTTGACAGCCTCTTTGATCACAATTGCACCCAGATCAGCCACCGGGATCGTGCTCAAAGACCCGCCCATCGTTCCGATCGCAGTACGACATGCACCTGCTAAAACCACTTTTCTTGCCATGTTCATTTCCTCCAATTTTTTGAAAAAGTTGCTTTGTTATTTTTTTGTCATTTCACCTTTAGCCATTGTACCACAGCCTTTTCTCTTTTGCAATGGCTTTTTCATTCTTTCTGATAAAAAAATAACAATTCTGGATCACGCATTTCCGTGACACGCACCCACTCCTTTGTTCCTTCTACTTTTTGCGCGGGTTGTGTATGCTTCGCCAGGAACCTGGTCAGCGCATACACGTCCACCCAGATCTCATTGTCGCTCTCTTTCTGCGACTCGTCAAAGATCAGCTCCAGCCCCCAATGCAGATGCGTCACCTCAATATTGTTTACATTTTCCTTGGTGGAATACCCGGTGTGCCCCATATACCCGATCACATCTCCCGCCGTCACCAGACTGCCCTCCTCCAGGCCTTCCGCAAAGGGATAGTTCTGCCGCAGATGCGCGTAATAATAATACCGCTTACCGTCCAGGCTTCTGATCCCGATCCGCCAGCCGCCGTACTGATTCCATCCCAGAGCCTCCACTCTGCCGGACTCAATGGCCATGATCGGTGTGCCGGTCAGCCCCATCATATCATGCCCCAGATGCCTGCGCTTATAACCGTAACTTCTGCTCACTCCGAAATCATCGTAATGAGAATAATCAAATCCCCTGGCCAGCGGAAAATACGCTTTCAACCCGTAATGACTCTTCCACTCGGTATTTCCGTTCTCATCCGGCACCTCCACCTCATACTCTCCCACCAATCCCCCGAGCACCGCTGAATATGCTTCCTTATAATATGGATAATATTGCAGATCCCGGGTCAGCGTTTCCATATCCGCCTGTCCGTCTGCCAGCTTCTTCGCCGTATTCTCCAGAATCTCCAGCGCCTTTTTGTCAAAAACAGCCCCCGTTCTGCACGCCGTATAGGCCAGCAGCTCTATCCAATGCACCTCATGCTCTGTCCCGTGCGTATCCACATCCCAATCGTACGCCTTGCACAACGCCTCATAGGATACCGTAAAATCCACCCATCTGATATAATCCTTTTTCCCCTGATCCGCACTGTCTTCCTGTCCGTTTGCCGCGACACCGGCAGACCCCGTCTGCACGGTCATCTCTTTCTGACATGCAAAAAAGACAAGCACCGCCAGAATGCATCCCATTCCCCACAGTGCCTGTCTTCCTATTTTAATTTGTTTTTCCGATCTTTTGCCACGAGAAAAGGGTATCCTCATATCCGTCACCTGCGATATTGATTCCCTTTATCTTATGTGTTTTTTGCGGAAACTATGCCGCGGCATCAATACTCCGGCTCGATCAGACCATAGGTGTCGCCCTTTCTCTTATATACCACGTTCACCTGATCTGTCTCTGCATTGCAAAATACATAGAAGCTGTGTCCCAACAGTTCCATCTGGATGCAGGCATCCTCAGGATACATGGGCTTAATGTCAAACTTCTTCGTACGAACGATCTTGATCTCCTCATCGTCCATATAATCATTCTCAACATACATCTGGCTGAAATCGCCGCCCGCCTGATGTCTGTCCACCAGCTTATTTTTGTATCTCTTCAGCTGTCTCTCAATGATCTCCTCCACCAGGTCAATGGAAACATACATATCATTGCTCACCTGCTCAGAACGGATGATATTTCCCTTGACCGGAATCGTAACTTCAATCTTCTGGCGCTCTTTCTCCACGCTCAGGGTTACATGCACCTCCGTGTCCGGATTAAAATACTTGTCCAGTTTTCCGATCTTGTCTTCCACTGCGGAACGCAAACCGGGTGTTACATCAATGTTTCTGCCTACAATTGTAAATTTCATGCTATCATCCCTTTCGATTCCAGATTGTAAAACAAAGCCTAAACCAAAACTCTGCTTTGTCTCACATTATACCATGTATACAGATAGTTTTGCAACAATTTCGCAAATTTTTTACCGATTTATGAATTGTGTCTGTCAATTCTTTTTTTGAAATTCTCCCTTGCTTTTTGTTTTTTTATACGAACTTCACAAAACAAATGTTTTGCTTGACAGGCTTTTTTCACCCCCTGGAAAAGGCAAAAATTTGGTGGATAATGTGTATAAATCGGTGTATAAATTCCTTTTATTTGATTTAAGGCATTTCTTACGGTGGATAATTACGTTCATATTATCGTTTTATTTTGTTCTTTATTTCGACTCACTGATTTTTTTTGTGCATTTTGTATAATTTTGAAATGTCAAGACTATTTTTTCATCTTTTTATATTTTGACAAATTCACTAATTATCCATACAACAGTTTTCTTCCCACCTGCGAAGCGCCTCTCCCGCCGCAACCTTGTACTCGCTGATGCTCCTCGCCTTTGTGATCTCCTTTAACGGCCGCTCTCCTCCGGGGATGCTCTGCCCCAGGTATGTCCACACTTCCTTCATTTTATAAAGTGTATGCGTGTCGTTCCCCATCTCCCTGCGATATTCTGCTAACAGCTCCGCCAACATCGCGCGCAGGGTGGAAAACCGCTCTTCCCGGGTCACAGACCGGTTTTTGCAGGCCCCCACAAGTCCGGGATCTTTAAAGATCCCTCTGCCCATCATCACGCAGTCCACATCGGGATATGCCGCCGTAAATTCCCGAAAATCGGTCACACTGTGAAGATCCCCGTTATAGCAGACCGGCATACTGCTCTGCTCCAGCACAGACCGGAACATCTCCCGCCTCACCGGATGCCTATAAAAATCTTTCTGCACCCTGGGATGAACGATCAGCTCCTCCAACGGAAAGCGATTGTAAATCTCCTGCAGTTTCTCCCACTCCTCCGGCACCTGCACACCGATCCTCGTCTTCACGGAAATCTTTAGCGGACAGCCTGTAAAGATCTCCTCCAGAAACCGCTCCAGTCGCTCCGTATCCTTCAAAAATCCCGCGCCCCTGCCCTTGCTCACCACTGTCCCGGAAGGACAGCCAAGATTCAGGTTCACCGTGCCATATCCGAATTCCTGCAGGCGCCCTGCGATCTTCAGGAAATCCTCCGCCCGATCCGTCAGGATCTGCGGCACCACAGACATCCCCCGGTTATGCTCCGGCATCACATCATGCAATTCTTTGTGACTCAGACCCGTACTGCAGAGAAACGGGGTAAAATACTTATCCACATCCCCGTAATACTTATGGTACACATTTCGAAAAACATATCCTGTCATTCCCTCCATGGGGGCCATATAAAACTTCATCCTGCACTCCTTCACAGTACCAGCGCTTCGCGCTTGCACTTTTGCTCGCGAAAAAAGCTGCGCACCAGACATAAGTGACGCAGCTTTCGCATATTCATTATTATATCAGAAAATTCTTCTGACAGCCAGAGGCTTCTTATAATCCGCACTGGATACGATGATTCCCGTCTTACTGGTGGAAGCATGCACGATCTGTCCGTTGCCTGCATAGATCGCCACATGACCGGAGTAACATACGATATCTCCCGGCTGCGCGTTGGCAAGGCCGCCTTCCACTGCATATCCCTGACTTCTGTCCGCTGCGGACGAATGGGGCAGTGACACACCGAAATTCGCATACACACTCATGACAAATCCGGAGCAATCCGCGCCGTTTGTCAGACTGGTGCCGCCATACACATAAGGATTACCGACAAACTGGAGCGCGTAATCCACAACTTCCTGTCCTGTTCCGCTGCCGGATGAAGCAGTTGCGGTATAAACCGTTGTCTGACTTGCCGAGCTCTTCTGGGAAGTTTTGGAAGCAGCCGCTTTTCTGGCTTTTTCACGCTCCGCCGCCTCTTTCTTCAGTCGGGCTTCCTCCTCCGCTTTGGACTCCGCTTTTACGAACTCAGTCCGCAAAGTGACATAATCGGCGGACACCCAGCCGATTCCTTCTTCCACATCAACCTGTACCCAGCCCTCAACCTGATCGGATACCACCAACTCATCATCAATGGGTACCAACCCCATGACGGATGCGTCCAGTCCCGGCTGCGTCCGGACTTTCAGAGTCGTCGTGGTGACAGTGGCAAGTCTGGTTCCCACTTTCTTCGCCAACTCCACCGCCTCGTCACCGGTGACGCAAAACTCAGCCTTCACATAACCGGTCACCGAACCGGACTCAATTTTATACCAGCCATTCTCCTCTTCCAGGAGATTGCCGACAGATTTATCATACAGCTTTCCGACGATCTCACCCGCCTCGCTGGGGAGACTTCTCACATTCACATAATTATGTACCTGCGCGATCACAAGATTCCGGAACAGCTCCTCCTCTGTGGGCTCTGCATCCTTCACCGCCACAGCCTTCTCTGCGGAAGCGGCCGACGCCTCCTTCACCGCGGCGATGACCGTACTTGTCCTCACATTCTTGTTCTCAGTTCCTGCTATATTCTCAAGCGCGATCGCGGTACTGTCCAAACTCAACGCCACACCGCCGCTGGGCAGCGCGGAATTGCTCAAAGAAGCCGCCGATACATGCACAGATGACACATCGGAAAACATCAATGCCAAAGACAATACACATGTTGCACATGCCATACCCGAAAAACCGGCAATTGTACTTCTGAACCTACGCACTGTTTCCTTCCTCCGAAAAATTTAAAAAAATAATACGATTTGTTACAAATTTGTTACGTACATGAAAAACTATATCACTCCATGCTCCTTTTGTCAACAACAAAAAGCCAAAAAGCAGTCCTTTGGGACTGCTTTTTTTCCGATACAATATTTATTAAATTTTTGTAACATTTTTGTCAGTTCTTAAAATTTCTTAAAAATTCTGCAGCAGCCACCGCCGCATTGGCTCCGTCCGCCACCGCAGTGACCACCTGTCTGAGGGGTTTCTTTCTGATATCGCCCGCCACATAGATCCCGGGCGCGCTGCTTGCACAGTTCTCTCCGGCCAACACATATCCGGCCTCATCCTGCTCCACCAGACCCTTGACCAGTTCGCTGCACGGATGGATTCCCACGGCAATGAACACGCCGTCCACCGGAAGCTCCCGCTCCGCCTCGGTCTTTACATCCCGGATCAAAAGCTTCTGAACGCTTTGCTCGCCCCGGATCTCCTGCAAGGTATGACTGTACAACACCTCTACGTTGGGCAGGGACAGCAATTCATCCTGCAGCACCTTTGCGCCGCGCAGTTCATCCCTTCTGTGCAGCAGATATACTTTCTCACTGGTCCTAGCCAGGTAGATGGCATCCTCCAGAGCCACATCTCCGCCGCCTATGACCGCAACCGTTTTCCCTTTGAAAAACGCCCCGTCACAGGTCGCACAATAAGACACGCCCATGCCCGAGAACTGTTCCTCCCCCGGCACCCCCAGATGCGCATGCTCCGCTCCTGCTGCCAGGATCAACGCGCGCGCTTCAAAATCCTGCTTTCTGGTCCGTACAACCTTGGAATCCCCGTTATCCACGATTTCCTTCACCCGCGCCGTCACAAACTCCACACCGAGTTTATCCGCATGTGCCCGGAATGTCTGCCCCATATCCATACCGCTGATACCCGGCAGTCCCAGATAGTTGTCCACCTCATAAGTATTCAGGATCTGCCCTCCGCTCATAGGGCTTTGATCCAAAACCAGTAAATTCAGTCCCGCTCTGACGCCATATACCGCTGCGGAAAGCCCCGCCGGTCCGGCGCCGATGATGATCAGATCATACATGCAATGCTCTCCTTCCTGTGTCATTTTTTGTGCTTCTTCATTGCAGTTTTTCCATTCTTTTTTATTTTATATCATCATCCCGTTTTCGTAAAGACATTTCCTAATACATTGTCTTATCCTGCATTGCATGATATTCCGCAAAAACTTTCAGGCATTCCTCACGATTCATCTCTTCAAACGCTTTATTCGTTTCTTCGTAAAAAATCTGATCTCTGAACCCGATCTGATCCGTGTCGGAAACGGCACAGCCATAGTACACCTTTTTGATGTTTGCCCATTGGATCGCACCGGCGCACATCGGACACGGCGCAGCTGTTGTATATAACTCGCATCCGCTGAGGTCATGGGACCGGATCGTCCTACAGGCATTGTGTATCGCCATGATCTCGCCGTGACAGGTCGGATCACTTTGGCTGATAACCTCGTTATGCCCCTTTCCGATCACACTCCCATCCTTCACGATCACACAGCCAAACGGCCCTCCATGTCCTGCCTGGATTCCCTGTCTGGCCTCTTCAATTGCCATTGCCATATACCGGTTCAACATAAGCGTTTTTCCCTTTCCTGCCTTTCCTTCCTGTCACGCCACATCGTTTCCGTTTCGAGTTCCTTCCTTTGCGTCCATCAGATTCTGCAGCGTGGTCTCCGCGATCGCCGCAAGCGCCTCCATGGTATAAAAGCCCTGATGGGAAGTGATCATCACATTCGGGAATGCCAGAAGTCTTGCTGTCACGGAATGCTCCATGATATCGTCGGAACGGTCCTCGTACACATTCCCGGTCTCCTCCTCATACACA
>ODAI010744212.1_pt1 | contig 61811 bp, 54 predicted proteins | sample 1539321 | NCBI WGS metagenome assembly ODAI01 (sample SAMN02144231, study PRJEB22623) | gut metagenome | biome: sheep rumen | host: Ovis aries | place: New Zealand
AGACCGTATTTCCAGCCCATTGTCCGCTGAACATTGCTTGCTCCGGTATTACCGCTACCCACCGTTCTCAGATCCGGGCCATTTACCGCACGGGAAATCAGGATTCCGGAGGAAATGGAGCCAATGAGATAGGCAATTATGCAGGAAAGGATGACCATCAAAGGTTTTTCAGTAAATACTGACGGAATCATGACTTATTCTCCTTCTCATTTCTTTCGCGAAGAATGAAGCGTATAGGCGTTCCTTCAAGCACGAACGTTTTCCTGAAATAATTCTCAAGATATCGTTCATACGAAAAAGACATCAGTTCCTCATCGTTCACAAAAAGGACAAAAGCGGGCGGCTGAACGCCGGTTTGCGTGGCATAATAGATTTTCAGGCGGCGGGTTCCCTGGAGCGGCGGCTGAAGATGATCCGTTGCATCATTAATTACATCATTCAGGACCCCGGTTGTGATCCTTCTTTTTGATGTTTCATAGACCTCGCACACCTTATCAAAAACAGTCTGAACCCGTTGACCGGTTTTCGCGGAAATAAACAGGACAGGCGCATAATCCATAAATTTCAGTTTATCAATGACCCCTTTTCTGTATTTTTCGAGCGTCCCGGTCTCTTTATCCAGCATATCCCATTTGTTGACGATAATAATGACTGCTTTTCCTTCTTCATGAATCAATCCAGCTATTTTTGTGTCCTGCTCGGTCACGCTGTCATTTGCATCAATCAGCAGGAGGGCAACATCACAGCGCTTGATGGCTGCAATGGAACGGATCACACTGTAGCGTTCGATGCTCTCATCTTCGATGGAGCTTTTTCTTCGCATACCGGCTGTATCGATAAGATTGAATCTGGTGCCGTCTCCGGCAGTAAAGGCTGTATCAACCGCGTCGCGGGTTGTTCCCGGAATATCTGACACCATGGTTCGATTCTGCCCGAGAAGACGATTGATCAGGGAGCTTTTGCCAACATTGGGCCTGCCGACAACAGCAATCTGAATGGGCTTCTGTTCTTCGTTCTCATTCGTCTCTGAATCCGCAGGGAAAAAGCTTATGATCTGATCCAGCAAATCACCGAAACCAAGCATATTCACACTGCTGATTCCGACAGGATCCCCAAGGCCCAGCTCATAAAACTCATACAGCGAATTATTCAGGCCCAGATAGTCCACTTTGTTGACAACCAGAATGACCGGTTTTCCGGTACGGCGCAGCAAATTGGCCACATCCTTGTCATCTTCAGTCAATCCGTCCCGCGCATCTGTAAAAAAGCAGATCACATCCGCCAGATCAATTGCGATCTCCGCCTGCGCGCGCATCTGGGAAAGCAAAGCGTCCTCGCTGTTCGGATCGATGCCGCCTGTATCCACAAGGGTGAACTTCCGTCCCAGCCATTCAGCATCCGCATGGATTCTGTCCCTGGTTACACCGGGAACATCTTCAACGATGCTGATTCTTTTGCCGGCGATTTTATTGAAAAACGTGGACTTCCCGACATTCGGTCTTCCGACAATCGCTACGAGTGGTTTATTCATTTTTCTCCTCCATCTGATACAGCGCTCTGATAAAACTTTCGCCGTTGTTTGGAACTATTCTGACAGGCTTGCCGATGATCCGGCATGCTTCATCCAGCGTCAGGTCATCCAGAAACTGTTCTGTGTTTTCTCTCAGCATAGTCTCAGAAATCAGTACCCGGTCAAATGTTTTGTCCTTCAGGGATTCAATCAGATCTTTTCCGACAATCAGGCCGGTTACTGTGATGGTTTCCCCGAAAAAGCGGTTGACAACCGGAACCACTTCCGCGTGCACCCATTCCGGTGCATAGCGCCGGCATAATCCCTCAATGTACGGACGGACGGATACACCGGTAGGAATAATCAGGCGGATTTCTTCATGATCCCGTTCCCGTTCCGCTTCTATTTCATTCCTCAGGTCCTGAAAAGCATTTTCACATTCTTCCTCCAACTGCCGGATCATTCCCACACCGTTTTCAATCTGAGGATAATCCTCATAAAAATCCTCCTCAGGAATATCAATTCCGCTCAGACAGTAGAACTCATCAGACAGATATACAAATCGGGATCCGAATTCCTTCAGATATTTTGCCTGATATGTTTCAATCATATGAACCATATCCCGGGCAAGATCGGAATCCACCATCTTCATTTTTGCAAGTTTTCCGCGGAACCGGGTAATTCCGACGGGAACAATTGCAACAGAAAGCGCACCAGGCCAGAGCGCAGCTAGGTCTTCGATCGTTTTTTTCAGAATATCCCCGCCGTTATATTCCGGGCACAAAACAATCTGTGCATGGAACTGCAATCCGTGATTCTTCAGGGCCGTCAACCTTTCAAGAATGTTTCCCGCCCTGGGATTCCTGAGCATTTTTATTCGTACATCCGGATCAGTTGCATGAACGGAAATATAAAGAGGGGAGGCTTTCCTTCGAAGAATCCTTACGAACTCGGCATCATCCACATTCGTCAATGTCACGAAATTGCCCATCATCAGGCTGAGCCGCCAGTCATCATCCTTGACATACAAGGTTTTCCGCATTCCGGAAGGCATCTGGTCAATGAAGCAGAAAACACAATGATTACGGCATTGCCGCGGCTTCATGATAACCGTCTCATCCAGGCAAAGTCCCAGTGGCTCCCAGGTCGATTTGGCAACGGAAATCCGGCGGATCTGCTCATCTGTCCCGGATATTTCCATTTCAAGATGAGGATGCTGAATCAGATCCTGATAATCTATTTCATCTGTTACGGACTCATTATTGATTGAAATGATGCTTTCTCCGGCACGAAGCCCGGCCTTATCGGCAGGAGAGCCGGAAATCACTGATAGGATCCTGATCATATTCCAAAGTACCTCCTGCACTACTCAATCCATAATAATCCAATTTATTATCATAAAATCACCCGAAATTGTCAAGGAGATGCCCGGTGTGCGGAGCACGGTACGCTGTACTTTTTAGTCATATTGTCATTTGTCGATGATAATGATAAGATAAAGGCCGTGAATCATTTGAGGGTGAGGGGAAATCGTCAGTATGGCGCAAAATGGTGATATCGGAATTGATCTTGGAACATCCAATGTTGTTATATACATGAAGGGACGCGGTGTGGTTTTTCGTGAGCCTTCCGTGATCGCTGTGGAAAGGGAAAGCAACCAGATTGTTGCTTTCGGAATGGAAGCTTACAGAATGATTGGCCGGACACCATCAAATATCAGTATTATCCGGCCGCTTGCCCAGGGAGAGATTCTGGACTTTGATCTGACAGCATCCATGCTCAGGTATTATGTTTCAAACGTAGTCGGAAAAAGGCTTTTTGCCAGGCCCCGCGCCGTCATGTCCGTTCCGTCCGGCGTAAAGGAAATGGAAAAAAAAGCATTGATTACTTCTCTTTTCGATGCAGGCCTTCGAAGAACGCAGATCCTTGACAGAGTCATAGCGGCTGCGCTGGGAGCACAGCTGAACTTTCTCGGATCATACGGAAGTATGGTCGCTGATCTCAGCGCAGGCGGAACCGATCTGGCCGTTCTCAGCAACGGAATCGTTTCTGTGATGAGTTCCGTGCCTGTCGGCGGCGATCACTTTGACGATGCGATCATTCGCTATCTCAGAAAAAAATACAACATGCTGATCGGCGAACGAACTGCAGAGCAGGTGAAAATCACACTGGGCGGAGCGCTGCGCAGGAATCCGAAAGTAGTGATGGACATTACCGGAAGGAACCTGATTTCCGGCCTTCCCAAAACCATTTCAATTGATTCTGATGAAATCTATGAATCGCTGATTGATAATGTAAATGATCTGATTGAAAGCGTTCAGGCTGTTATTGAACGCACGCCTCCGCAGCTTGCATCCGATATTCTGGAAGGCGGCGTTACACTGACCGGCGGTGCAGCCGCTTTATATGGGCTTTCGGAAGCTATTTCACAGGTGATCCGGATTCCCTGTCAGTTGGCTCAGGATGCAAGAGACTGCGTTGTCCTTGGCTGTGCAAAAGTATTGATGGATCCGGCAGGGATGAAGCACCTGCTTTCATCCACGTGATGAATTCCCGGACGGATTGCCCGCCGTGTCAATTCCTGCAGCACCTACCAGTCCCAATCGTTCTGCAGCTTCTTCCCGCATCTTGTATTTCAGCACTTTCCCGGCTGCGTTCATCGGGAAGTGATCAACAAACTCTATATACTGCGGAACTTTATGACGGGCCATATGGCTCTTGATATACTCAGTCATTTCTTCTGCAGTCAAACCGGTACCTTCCTTCCGGATGATGCAGGCCATTACTGCTTCCCCGTATTTTTTGTCCGGCACACCGATCACCTGAACGTCTTTCACCGCCGGATGTGTATAGATAAACTCCTCAATCTCCTTTGGATAAATATTCTCACCGCCGCGAATGATCATATCCTTCAGGCGGCCGGTAATCAGGAAGGTTCCGTCCGGATTTCGCCGGGCAAGGTCTCCAGAATGGAGCCAGCCGTCTGCGTCCACCGCTGCCGCAGTAGCATCCGGCATTTTATAATAGCCTTTCATGATGTTATAGCCTCTGGAGCAGAACTCGCCGTCCTTTCCGTCTTCAAGTTCCTCGCCGGTTTCCGGATCGATGATTTTGCACTGGACATGAGGAAAAGCATATCCAACCGTTTCCGTGCGCAATTCAAGCGAATCGGTCCATGCAGACATCGTGCTTCCCGGTGATGATTCCGTCTGGCCATATACGCTGACAATTCCGCGCATGTTCATTTCATCCGGTCTTGCCGCCCTTTTCATCAGTTCCGGCGGGCAGCCGGATCCTGCCATAATACCGGTCCGCATAAACGAGAAGTCTGTTTTCCGGTAGTCTTCATGATTGAACATGGCGATAAACATCGTTGGTACGCCGTGAAAGCAGGTAATTCTCTCCTGATTGATGCAGGCGAGGGAGTTTTTGGCTGAAAAATAAGGAAGCGGACAAAGCGTAGTGCCGTGCGTCATGGAGGCGGTCATGGCCAGCACCATGCCAAAGCAGTGAAACATCGGCACCTGGATCATCATCCGGTCCGCGGTGGACAATCCCATACGGTCACCAATACACTTACCGTCATTGACCACATTGTAATGGGTCAGCATAACCCCTTTAGGAAAACCGGTGGTTCCGGACGTATACTGCATATTGCAGACATCATCGGGCTTTACCTTTGCCTTCATGGCTTTCAGCGTTTCCTCCGGCACCGTTTCCGCACGCCGCATGGTTTCGTCAAAGGTCAGGCATCCCGGCTGCCTGAAATCCACGGTAATCACATTGCGAAGGAACGGAAGCCGCTTGCAATGGAGCGGTTCCCCGGGTTTTGAGGCGGCGATTTCCGGACAGAGTTCCTGAATGATGCTCCGGTAATTGCTATCCAGCGCTTTCTCAATCATGACCAGCGTATGCGTGTCGCTCTGACGCAGAAGATATTCAGCTTCATGAATCTTGTAGGCTGTGTTCATCGTTACAAGAACAGCCCCGATTCTTGTGCATGCCCAGAATGTGATATACCAGGCCGGAACATTTGTGGCCCAGACCGCCACTTTCGATCCCGCTCCGACTCCCAGCGAAATCAATGCGCGTGCAAAGCGATCCACATCCTGCCTGAATTCGGAATAGGTCCGCGTATAATTCAGCGTGGTATATTTAAAGGCATATTGATCCGGAAACTCTTCCGCCATACGGTCCAGTACCTGTCCGAAGGTTTCATCAATCAGTTCATCCTTTTTCCAGACGTATCTGCCCGTTCCGTCATGGTTGAAATAAAGGGATTTCTTTTTTCCCTTCGGATTGTCAAAACGATTCATGTAGTTGACGAAATGTGAAAAAATGATTTCCCTGTCTGTCAGATCCTCCATCCATTCCGGTTTCCATTCAAGGGAAATAAATCCATTATAATCAATGGAGGAAAGCGCATTCATCATGGATGCCACAGGCAAGGTTCCTTCACCAATCAGATTGTAGGAGGAGTCATCATCTGAATCCCGCAGGTGGACATGCTTCACATAGCCGCCCAGATTCCGGATCGTCGTATCCGGTGATTCTCCAAAGTCCCGATAAGGATGATGAACATCCCACAATGCCCCGAGTTCATCGCAGGCATATCCATCCAGGAGGGTGCGAAGCCTGTTTGTATCAGCAAAGATTCCGGATGTTTTGATCAGGATTGTCACTTTCTTTTCAGACGCTTCCGGAAGTATCCCATTCAGGAAAGCACATATTTTTTCGTCGTGATCCTGTAACGCGCACACCGCAATGTATGGAACATGCATATTCCAGGCAATTTCAATAAGCTTCCGGATTCCATCTGCGTCCGGGTTTTCCCCGCTGATATCCTCAGACGTGTCAAAGCAGGGGATCTTCAATCCGTATTCCTGCAGCATGCGCCCGGTTTCATTTCTGCTGTACTGATGAAACGGCCTGCCGCGATCCGTCAGGGAGGGAATTTTGTGCAGATTATAGACTTCTATTCCGCGAAATTGCATTTCGCATGCATCTTCCATTTGTCTGTTCCAGTCATCGTGTCTCCACCCACGAGTTGAAAAAGCAAGATTCATGCTTCTTCCTCCTCATAAATGATCTTGTTCAGTGCGTTCACATACGCCATAATACCAGCTCCGACAATATCTGTTGAAATCCCTTTTCCCGAATATACTTTTCCATCCGAACGGAGCCGGACAAGGGTTTCTCCCATGGCTTCCCGGCCTTCTGTAACCGATTGAATCTGGAAATCATCCAGTTCAAAATGCCTTCCTGTGGCCTTTTCAATGGAATTAAACGCAGCATCGATTGCACCGTCTCCGGAAGCGATTCCTTCCAGCGGTTTCCCGTGATAAGAAATCTTCATGTGCGCCATCGCTCCGATGGTGCTGCCTGTATTAATCACGTACTGGACATCCGTATAGGCGGGAGGAACCTGCATGGCTTCCGCTGCCACGATAGCTTCCAGTTCCTTCAGCGTGATTTCCTCCTTGTTTTTTCCGATGCCGAGAAAACGCTCCCATACTTTTCCCAAATCCTCTTCGCTCAGATCGTATCCCATTTTTTCTATAGCGCGAGCCACAGATTCCTTCGATTCATGAGAATTGATCGTGATACTGCTGCCCTGGGATTCTTCCCGGTCAATGTCAGAGTGGAAGGAATGCCCAAGTCCTGAGCGGCACAGATTTCTGATCTGCTCGGTCAGCGTGCTGATCTTTTCCACTCCCGGCCTGAGACTTACGTTAAAATACTTTTGCTTTATATTCAGAATATGAATAATATTCTTCAGGGATATCGCATCTGTCCTGAATGAAGCCGCTTTGATTTCCTTGACGCCGCACTGCACAGCAGCCATTCCGCACGCGTCCGCCAGATGAAGCGAGTCTGAACACGAATAACCTGTAACAATTTCCTTCAGCTTCGGCACATCCCTGAACAGCGATTGAATGAAAGCGGCCGTTTCCTCAGGAAGCATGGAGCCTGCCGTGTCGCAAATCGTGACGGTTGATGCACCGGCTTCAATGACATCCTGAATGATGCTCCGCAGAAAAGCACCATCGCTCCGTGTTGCATCCACAGCAATAAACTCCACATCCCCGGTCAGTTCAACGCACTTCCGTACAGTTTCCCGAACCCGGTTCTTCAGCATATCCGGTTTCATCTGATAGAGATACTCCATCTGAACAGAGCTCACCGGAGCAATCACCTGAAGTCTGGCTTCCCGGGCATTTTTCAATGCTTCCCAGACAAAGTCCGTATTATTTTCCCGGATAGAGACCGGCACAGCAATTCTGGCATTCTTAACGGTCTGACAAACAGATTTGATCAGCAGTCTGTCAATTTTTTTCTGCCGTATTCCTTTCAGTGCTATACAGTCCGCATCCAGCTTATCCAGCATTCTGCAAAGCTCAATGGTTTCGCGAAAACTCAGGTCCGGACTTTTTTCACCCTGGCAAAGTGTAATATCACAGATCCTGACCCTTTCTGCCTGTTCCATAACCCAACCCTCCTAAAAAATAAATCCCGGAAGCGCAATGCCTCTGGGACGAAAAAATCGCGGTACCACCCATCTTACTGCAAAAATGCAGTCACTCTCGGACTCAAACAAGTCCACAGCCTGTCACGGGGCGACCGGGCTTCATTACTGGAGGAGGATCCTCGTTCACAAAACCGGCTCCGGAAGCAGTCAGTTTTTCACCATGTACTGTCTTGCATCACCCGACAGCTCTCTGCAACAATCCGAAAAACATTCTTTCCTTCATCACCTTTAAATATTCAATTGGGTGGATACTATCATAATTCAAAAGCGATGTCAACCGGGCATCGTCTGATCCGGATTGTATTTTTCCTGCTTTATTGATGTACAGATGTGACTGCGCAAAGAGGGATCTCCCTTTGTCAAATTGACAAATGACAGTTTTTCGCTATCATATTAAATAACCTCTAATAACGGCGGAAGGAAGTCATGCTTTTTGACAGACACCCTTGAAATTGTCCTTGATACGGAAACCATGGATGCGTATATTGCTCTGTTTGGTCTGAACGACCGAAATATCTCTGTGATCGAGCAGGAATGCTGTGTCCAGATCTCTCTGCGGGGAAACCGTCTGCTGGTCCGCGGGGAAAATGATCATGTCCGGCTGGCTGAAGAAGTTATTCATATCCTTCTTCGTATGATCAGCCACAACGAAACAGTTGACCGGGTCAGGATCCGCTATGTCATCTCCATGGCGAGGGAAGGGAAGTCTGACCAGATTGAAGAATCGCTGAAAAAGGTCATTGCCGTCACGCACCGGGGAAAGCAGATTGTCTGTAAAACACTGGGACAGCAGGCCTATGTGGATGCCATCCGGAAAAACACGCTTACTTTTGCCATCGGCCCCGCCGGAACCGGTAAAACCTATCTTGCAATGGCTTTGTCTGTCATGGCTTTAAAAAGCAAGGAAGCAGAGAGGATTGTTCTGACCCGGCCCGCTGTCGAAGCCGGCGAGAAGCTGGGGTTTCTTCCCGGCGATCTGACGCAGAAGGTGGATCCTTATCTGCGGCCTTTGTATGATGCTATGTATGACTTTATGGGAGCCGATTCCTATACCCGCCTGCTTGAAAGAGGAACCGTTGAGGTTGCCCCTCTTGCCTATATGCGGGGTCGGACGCTGTCAGATGCCTTTATTATTCTGGATGAAGCGCAGAATACGACTTCCGAACAGATGAAAATGTTTCTGACCCGTATCGGTTTTCATTCCAAGGTCATCGTTACCGGTGACATTACACAGACAGACCTGCCTCCCGGAAAAAAATCGGGTCTTGCGGAGGCAGTTCAGATCCTGAAGGATATTCCGGATATTGGGATTGTGGAATTGACCGGCAAGGACATTGTCAGACATGAACTGGTCCAGCAAATCGTTGAAGCTTACGCTTCCAGTGAAAAAGCCTCTCGGGAAGGGAAGGAGAACGCATGACGGAACGCGCTGCAGATCATTCTGCCGGGGGAAGGGAAAAACTTAAGCGTGAAAAAGCATTTGGCTGGTTTCATTCTCCGTCCTTTAAATGCTTTTTAATGTATTCTGTCACATTTCTTCTGATTCTTGTCCTGTTCTTTTTGGTCTGCGCCCCTAAAAAATACAGCCTCTCTGTCGGTTCCATCTCCCATGATACCATTAATGCCACAAAGGATGTTATCGACGAAGTCAGCACACAGGAAAAGAAAAACGCAGCTGCCGCCCAGGTTGAACCGACCTACCGGTTTCAGCAGGGAATCAAGGAAGAAGTCATGAGTGCCCTCTCCAATTCATTCACTGAACTGAGGACGATTCAGCAGTACGGATTGACCCTGCGTTCCAGCGAGAGAAGCCGGCCGAATTCTTTTTCGGAGGATGAAATCGCTTATGCAATTGGATTGCTGAAGGATCTTTCACTGAACCGGAATCAGATTGTTACCCTTCTCCGGGTTGATACCGAACCTTTTGATGATATGGTCAGCACAGTTTCCACCGCTGTCGAAAACGCCATGAATTCCTCTGTCCGGGAAGGGCAGATCAGTCAGGCCATCCAGACGGTCCTGCAGATCGTTGGCTTTAAAGTGGATATTTCTCTTACACAAAACATTCTGCCTGCTGTCCTTCGTGCCTGCATCAAGCCCAATATGATTATTGATCAGGAGGCTACAGATGAGGCACGGGCAAAAGCCATGGAATCTGTTGAGCCGGTCATCTATCTTCAGGGCCAGAACATTATCCGGGAAGGGGACAGGATCACCGGAAGCCAGATAGAGATGATCAGGCAGCTTGGTCTTCTGAATGATAATCACTATGATTATTCCACCTATTGGGGATCTCTGATTGCTGTACTGCTGTCAATGGTCATATTGTTTATCATGCTGCTGATGCTTTATCCGGGCGTTCTTTCCAATATTCGCCAAATGGCTGTTATCCTGCTGATTCTGCTGATCTCTGTTGCGCTGTCCGCCCTGACAAATCTTCTTCCGAGTCTGTATATCCTCCCTGCGGCTTTATGCGCTGCCCTGGCAACTGTCCTGATCAGCTACAGAGCCGGTATCAGTCTGACTGTCACGATCACCCTTCTTCTGGCAGCGCTGACAGCAGGAAACAATCGTTCTTCCTTCTATGATGTTGTTTTAATTTCCATCATGACTTTATCCGAAAGCATGTTCACCATATGGTTCCTGAAAGGCCGCCCGCAGCGTACCCGCGTGCTCCTATCCGGCTTCTTTTCTTCCCTGATCGGAATTGTGATCGTTTATGGAATAAAGCTGCTGACATCCGATGAATCATTGGACACCTGGTCCATGACCGGATGGACTGTCGGCGGCGGAATTCTCAGCGGTGCGCTTGCCATTGCACTGCAGCCTGTTTTTGAAATTGTTTTTCGGCTGCCGACCCCCACTCGTCTCCTCGAACTGACCAATCCAGGCCAGCCGCTCATGAAGCGTCTGATGATTGAAGCGCCCGGAACCTATCACCATTCCATTATTGTGGCGAATCTTGCAGAATCAGCAGCCGCACGCATAAAAGCCAATTCATATCTCGCCCGTGCCGGTGCTTACTATCATGATATCGGAAAACTGAAACGGCCCATGTATTTCAAGGAAAACCAGATGGGGGACAATCCGCACGAGCATACCGATCCCTATGTATCTGCAGCCATTCTGATCAGCCATACCAAGGACGGCATGCTGATGGCCCAAAAGGAACACCTCCCTCCTGAAATTCAAAACATTATTCTTCAGCACCATGGTGTCACGCCGGTTATGTATTTCTACCACAAAGCATTGCAGCTTTCCAACGGACAGCAGGTAGATATCAATGAATTCCGCTATACAGGTCCGAAGCCAAACACAAAAGAAGCCGCGATCGTCATGCTGGCCGACACCATCGAAGCGGCGGTTCGTTCCATGAAAAACCCGACACCGAAAGCAATTGATCAATTTATTGAACGCCTTGTCCGCGGAAAACTGGAGGATGGTCAGTTATCTGAATCTCCTCTCTCCCTGCGGGATATAGATGATATCTGCGCGGCTTTTTCAGACATTCTGAAGGGTGTTTATCATGAAAGAATTGAATATCCGAATGTTCCGCATTATGCTGCTGTCACCCGGGGCACAGAATCAGCCGAAAAGGTAATGGACGGCAGCAGGATGTCAGCGAACGGACCGGATGCCCCGGAACAGGCTTCCGTTTCTGCCGGCGGCCAGTCCTTTCCTCCGGTTGAAAACCATATGACTGCAGCAGATGGGCAGGCAAAGGAGACACAGAATGTTCATTAATTGGATGATCGATTTTCCCCTGGACGAGTACATCCTTCAAAAAATGCAGGATGCCGCGGACAGGTCCCTGTTATGTGAGCAGGTCCGTGTCCCGTGCTTCATCACTGTTCGTCTGTGCAGCGATGAATCCATTGCCTCAATAAATGCCTCCTTCCGGAACATTTCCCGTGCAACAGATGTGCTGTCTTTTCCTGCTGTGAACTATCCGGATGGGCAGACTGCCGGATCATGTGAAAAACGGCTCCGGCAGGAATATGACGATGAAATGAATGCCTGTTTCCTGGGCGATATTGTTATTTCCGTACCGCACATCCATGCCCAGGCTGCGGAATATGGTCATTCCGTTGAGCGCGAAGCCTGCTACCTCCTGGTTCACGGAATCTGCCATCTGATGGGGTATGATCATATGGCGGATGAAGAAAAAACAAAAATGCGCGCCAAAGAGGAAGAAATCCTGTCGTCCTTATGAAATACTGGATGATATCCAGCACTATGCAAGCTTGAAGGAGTTCGAATTCATGAATCATTCCGCATCTTTTCATTCCGGTTTCGTTACGATCCTCGGTCTTCCAAACGTCGGGAAATCTTCACTGATGAACGCGATGGTCGGTGAAAAAATAGCGATTGTTTCCAATCGTCCCCAGACAACACGGACCCGGATTATGGGAATTGTTACCCGTGAACAGAATCAGATTGTTTTTCTGGACACGCCCGGTGTTCACCGGCCGCGAACCCGCCTTGGCGAATACATGATGCAGTCTGTTTCCAATGCATTGGATGGGATGGACTGCATCCTGATGATGGCAGATGTATCCCATATCACGGATAAAGATCTTCAGCTTGCAGAGGATCTGGGGAAATATACGGTTCCGAAGGTTCTCGCATTGAATAAAACAGATCTTGTGAAACCGGAAGCTGTTCTTGCAGCCACCGCAAAGTTTGCCGGTTACTCCTTTTCTGATATTGTGCCTGTCAGCGTTCGTCAGAATTCCGGTCTGGAGGACCTTTTAAAATGTCTGACGCAGCATCTTCCGGAAGGGCCAAAGTATTTCCCGGATGATATGATGACAGATCAGCCGGAACGAATTATCTGTGCTGAGATTGTTCGGGAAAAAGCCCTGCGGCATCTGCGGGAAGAGGTGCCTCATGGGATCGGTGTGGAAATTATGGGGATAGAAAAGATCAGCGATTCGCTGACAGAGATCCATGCGACGATCTACTGTGAGCGTGAAGCGCATAAAGGAATCATCATCGGACATCATGGGAGTATGCTGCAAGCCATCGGTTCCGAAGCCAGAACGGATATTGAACAGCTGCTGGATACCCATGTTAACCTGAAACTCTGGGTCAAGATCCGCCCTGACTGGAGAAACAATCCCGCAGACCTGAAAAACCTGGGATATGAAAAAAACTGATCATACAGGAAAAACCTGGTAGATTCCGCATTTCAGGTATTCGGTTTCCTGGGCGGCCGGCAGAATCGGATGATCCTTCGCCTGTGTCCTGAATTCAATCTGCCGAAGAAGCACTCTTGCGTCATTCGCAGCATCAAGAACCATGTTCCTGAAAAGAGGGGGCAGAACATGCTGACTGCAGGAACAGGTGACCAGAACCCCTCCCGGCGCAATCATTTTCATGGCGCGAAGGTTGATTTCCTTATATCCCCGTATGGCATTTTCCAGCATTGCCTTTGATTTTGTAAAAGCAGGCGGATCCAGGATAATTACGTCATATTTTTCACCGGAACGGCTTTTTTCCGCCAACAGATCAAAAGCATTCGCCTCAACAAACTGCACGGTGTTTTCCAGAGCATTCAGCCGTGCATTTTTTCTTGCAAATTCACATGCATGCGCACTGATGTCCACGCCGGTTACTTCACCCGCACCGTAATATCCCGCATGCAGCGCGAAAGAACCCGTATGAGAGAAGCAGTCCAGCACACTCTTGTCCTTTACGAAAGGTGCAATAGCTTTCCTGTTCTCCTTCTGGTCAAGAAAAAAGCCGGTCTTCTGTCCTTCCTTTACATCCACCAGAAACCGAATCCCGTTTTCTGTCATCTCAACCATATCGGGAACGCTGCCGTAAAGCAAACCGGTTGTCATATCCAGGCCTTCCAGCTTCCTGACCGGGACATCATTCCTCTCCCAGATTCCCTGCGGCTTCAGTTCCTGTACAAGTGCATCCACCACATCCTGCTTAAATCGCTCCATGCCCAGTGCCAAACACTGCATGACAAGGACATCGCCAAAGGCATCCACGATCAGTGCCGGAAGCCTGTCGCTTTCAGCAAAAATCATTCTGCAGCTTTTAAGATCCGCAAAGGAACGCCGATATTCAACCGCCTCATGGACTCTTCTGAAAATAAAATCCCTGTTAATCGCTTCATCCTCATAACTCATAATGCGCAGGGCAATCTGACTTCCCGGATTATAAAAAGCTGTAGCCATAAAGCGGCCTTTGTGGCTCAGAATCCGGACGATATCCCCGGGGCGGGGAGCGCCTTCCTCATGATCAATATCACTTCTGAAGACCCACGGATGCCGTGTATAAATCCTTTTTTCCTTGCCGGGCTTTAAAACCACATTGCTCATTGCATCTATTCCTCCCAACACTCCAGATAAAAAAGTGACAGTTGTTCCGGGCTTCCCCGCAGGAGCCTTGCAGCCGATTTGATTGATTCCCTGTACGAAAGCTTGACCGTCCATTTCCAATGGTTGTATAATCAGATCAAGCAAGGAGGATACGGCAGTGGTTCGCTCATGTATATTATACGACAGGGAATGTATCGGCTGCGGCGAATGTGACCGCTGCGATCTTGATCCGGAAAAAATCTGTGATAACTGCATGAAATGCGTCACAGGAGACGCCGATTTCAAAGGTGTGATGATTACGGAAATTCAGCTTGAAAGCGAAACGGATTCAAAGCAGTTTCCATCTCATCCCTGAGAGTATTATAAAATTCAATTCCGGTAAAAGCAAATCAAATCTGTAAAAGCGAGCGTGATCAATATGAAAATAACCTTTATCGGAGCAGCCCATCAGGTAACCGGCAGCAAAACACTGGTTGAATGGAATCCAGGACGCTATTTTCTTGTTGACTGCGGCATGGAACAAGGGGAAAACGATTATGCTCAGGCTGAGATGCCGGTTCCGGCATCTCAGATTGATTACGTATTTATCACCCACGCTCATATTGATCATACCGGAATGCTTCCTGTCCTGATCAAGGAAGGGTTCCGGGGCTCCATCTATGCAACCGAAGAAACAGTCAATCTGTGTTCCATTATGCTCGCTGACAGCGCACATATTCAGGAAACGGATGCGGCAAGCGAAACAAAGAAAAATCTGCGGGCAGGAAAAGGGGAAGTCCTTCCTTTATATACCGCTGAAGATGTTGCTGAGACCATGAACCATTTTATTCCGTGCGCTTATCATCAGATGATTTTGATTGACGACGGCCTGGCCGTTCGCTTCTCCGATGCAGGTCATTTGCTGGGTTCGGCTTTCATCGAGTTTTTCCTGACAGAAAACGGAATCACCAAAAAACTGATTTGCAGCGGTGATGTGGGAAATATCAATCAACCGATTATACGGGATCCGGAACCGCTTCCGGACTGTGATTATCTTCTGATTGAATCCACCTACGGAACCAGGAACCATGAGGTGACATCTGAGCCCATTCCGATCCTGGTTGATATTCTCCGCAAGACCTTTGCCAAAGGCGGAACAGTCCTGATTCCTTCCTTTGCCGTAGGCCGTACCCAGGAGCTGCTTTATTTCTTCCGCGAAATCAAACAGGAACATTTACTGCCGGAATATCCGGATTTTCCGGTTTATGTAGACAGTCCTCTGGCCAATGAAGCCACCGCCATATTCCTGCAGTGTTCTTCCGAATGCCTCGATCAGGAGGCCTTGGAAATTATGAAAAAAGGCAGTAATCCAATCTGGTTTGAAGGTCTTCATACCACAGTATCATCCGATGAGTCAAAAGCGCTCAATACCAATACACAGCCTAAAGTGATTATTGCATCAGGCGGCATGTGTGAAGGCGGAAGAATCCGTCATCACCTTAAACATAATCTTTGGAACCGGAATAATACGGTTCTTTTTGCAGGCTACCAGGCAGTTGGTACGCTGGGACGAATCATCTACGACGGTGCAGGCAGCGTTAAAATATTCGGTGAGGAGATTGATGTTGAGGCGGACATCCAGCTGCTTCAGGGGATTTCAGGGCATGCAGACCGGAAAGGTTTGTTAGGCTGGATGGACTCCGCAAAAATCAGACCGAAGTTTGTTTTTGTTGATCATGGAGACGATGAATCATGTACGGGGCTGACCGAGGCTCTCCGGGAAAAATTTGGACTGGATGCTCTGGCTCCCTATTCAGGATCTGAATTTGATCTGATAAAAGGGGAGTGGGTTCGTCTTACAGATCCGATCCCAAGAAAGCAGAAAACCGCATTCCCGTCTGCCGGGAATGCCGCGCCTTCCAAGAAAAAGACTTCGGTCTATCTTGAGCTGATGGATGCCGTCAGAAAGCTGAACAATTATGCTGAATCCATGAAGGAATCATCCAACAATGATATCCGTATGCTGACGGAAAAAATACGGGAGCTGATGGATTAATCCGGTTTAAATTCCGGGTCTCCCGGCAGGTGCACATGTTCCGCCGCCATTCTTCGGCGTGCATCTGTCATATCGGCATAATGTTTTCTGGTTGTGTCAACAGAAGTGTGACCCAGCACATCCGCCACCAGATAGATATCTCCGGTCTCATTGTACAGATTGGTTGCATAGGTGCTTCTCAGTTTATGCGGACTGATTTTTGTCTTTAACGGTGCTGCAACAGCAGCATATTTTTTAACGAGGTTCTGTACCGCCCGCTGTGTAATTCTCTTTTTCTGCAAGCTTAGGAACAGCGCATTTTCGGAACCCGGAAGAGCATCTGTTTTTTTCCTTTCTTCCATGTATTCAGCCAGCGCGTCAGCCACCTCCGGAGAAAAATAGAGAACGACCTGATTACCTCCTTTTCGTGTAACAATAAACGCATTGTTTTCAAAATCAACATCCTGAATATTCATTCCAATGCATTCGCTGACACGGATTCCGGTTCCAAGAAACAGAGAGAGGAGCGCAAAATCACGCTTCGCAGTGACTTTCTGAAATTTTTTCTGCCCGGCAGACATATTCTCTCCGGATTGGGCCGTATCCAGAATACGCACCAGTTCGCTTTTCGAAAGCCGGATGATCGGCTTTTCATGGATCTTGGGGAGGGGAACCAGTTCTGTGACATTGGAGGAAATCCGCTGGTTTTTAAACAGATAATCATAAAAGGAGCGAACAGAGCACAGTTTTCGTTTGATCGACAATTCATGATTAACGTATGCTTTGTTAGGTACCGAACTGTCGTCTGATTTCAGGTAATAGGTCAGGTATTCGGTGTAGGCTGTCAGATCGCTGCGGGTTAGTTTCTCCAGGTCCTGATCATCCATCAGCTGAAGCTCTTTTTCAGAAAAGGCGACGCGTTCCTTCTGCAGAAAAATGAAGAAGGTACGAAGATCAATCGTATAGGCGAGCCGGGTTAACGTACTGGTTGTTACGGCAATCGAGCGAATAAAATCAGAGCAGGCCGGCGGAAGGCCGCGAAGCATTTCGCGTATCTGAAGTATTCTTTTCGCATCAGTCTCTTCGCGGTATTGATTGGCTGGAAAAGCCATATCCTGGACACCTCCGGTCATTCAGATTGAATTTTGTTTTTCTCGTCAACTATTCGTAAAACTATGGTTTAGCGAATAGTTATAGATATTATAGTCCTCCGGATTCAGACTGTCAATCACTTCTCTCATCTTTCCTGAATCGTCTTTTCCCTATCAATTCAAGCTTGTTCTTTATCCAGATGATTGTATTTCATGCATTAAGGTTTTCCCTTTTTCCGCACACGCCTCCCCCGTTTATTCCGGAACAATCCCGTTGTCTTTCTTGTCTCTTATTTTCTCACAGAATATCAATCAGAACAAACAGAAAAAACGGATGGAGTTGCTCCTTCCGTTCTTTTCAGCTGCTTTACAGGCGGTCCTGACGGTCAGCAGTGTCTGAAGCTGCCTTCGCCTGTGCTTCCATGTCCATCAGTTCCTTTACTGATTCTCGTGCCAGCTCATCGCACCGGTTATTCTCCGGATGATCTGCATGTCCCTTTACTTTAATGAATTCAACATGATGTTTCCGGGTTTGCGCTGTCAGGATAAACCATAAATCCTGGTTTTCAACCTTTGTACCGTTACTGGTTTTCCATCCGTTCTTCTTCCAGTTATCTATCCAGTGGTCATTGAAAGCCTGTACCAAATAATTGCTGTCCGAATAAAGCCTGACATTGCATGGTTCCTTCAGCGCGCCTAATGCGCTGATGGCTGCAAAAAGCTCCATCCGGTTATTGGTAGTCCCGGCCACGTATCCTCTCATTTCTTTTTTATGACCACCGTATTCCAGAATGGCTCCCCAGCCGCCCGGGCCCGGATTTCCGCTGCAGGCGCCATCCGTATAGATGTTCACAGTTTTCAGGGTTCCATCCATTCTGCATTCTCCTTGATTATATTAATCTGAAGACATTTCCCGGCTCTTGTCTGCACATACCTTCATGGCGTCCATAATCGCTGAACGGAATCCCTTCCTCTCCAGCTCTGCGACTGCTTCAATCGTAGTTCCTCCGGGCGAGCAAACCGCATCCTTCAGAGCTGCCGGATGCGTCCCGGTGGACATCACCATCAGCGCGCTTCCAAGAACGCTCTGGGCTGCCATTTCATAGGCATGGACCCTGGGGATTCCTTCCCTGACTGCAGCATCAGCCATGGCCTCTATCATCATATATACATAAGCAGGACTGCTTCCGCTGAGCGCCACAACCCCGTCAAACAATCGTTCCGGCAAAATCCTGGTTTTTCCGATCGCGTCAAATATTCCTTTGACAAAATCAAAATCTTCTTTTGAAAAGGTGGATTCATCACATAATGCCGTCATGCCTTCTCCCACCAGCGCCGGTGTGTTGGGCATAACCCGCATATAAGTTGCCCCTGTATTATGTAATGCTTTCTTCAGCATCCCGATCGTCCAGCCGGCTGCAATACTTAATACAGCTTTCCCCTGCAGGCCGGAACGAATCTGTTCAATGACTTCCTCCACAAAAATCGGTTTCACAGCCAGAATCACAAGATCTGCCTGCTCAGCGACCTCCATACAGTCAGCGGCAGGATGTATTCCCGGCAAATCTTCCTCCAGCTCGCGCATTCTTTTTCGGTTTGTGTCAAAAGCAATGATCTGGGATGCCCGTACATATTCCGCTTCCACGATTCCGCGAAGAATAGCCGATCCCATATTCCCGGCTCCGATCATACCGATCATCCGAATCATGAGGCTTCCTCCTTTTTTTTACGATTATAGCACAGAAGCGTTTATCCTCAAAGATTCAATGCAGCATTTTCGTTTACAGTATATATTTCCGGATATCCACCGGCTTGTTTTCATCCTTCAGATGGTCTTCCACATATTTTCGGTCAATAACCAGTTCGAACGGCGGCATATTTTCATCCCCCGCATTGAAGGAAACATCCTCCAGGAGCTGTTCAAAAATAGCGTGGAGACGGCGTGCTCCGATATCCTCCGCATTTTCATTTGCGTTGCAGGCTGCTTCAGCCACCGCGTCAATCGCACTGTCATCAAAGCGCAGCAATACCCTGTCAACTTCAAGAAGCGCATGATATTGTTTGATCAGCGCATTTTCAGGAATGGTCAGGATTTTGACAAAATCATCTTTATTAAGACTCTTCAGCATTACATGAACCGGAAAACGTCCCTGCAACTCCGGGATCAGGTCGGAAACCTTGCTGACATGAAAGGCTCCGGCTGCAATAAACAGCATATAATCCGTCTTTACCGGCCCGTATTTGGTTGTTACGGTGGAACCTTCTACAATCGGCAGGATATCTCTCTGTACGCCCTCCCTGCTTACATCCGGCCCGTTTCCGTTCCTGCTGCCGGCAATCTTGTCAATTTCATCAATAAAAACAATGCCGTTTTGTTCAGTCCGTTGCACGGCTTCTTCCTGAACCGCATCGTTATCAATCAGTTTCGCCGCTTCCTGATCCGTCAGTATTTTTCTGGCTTCCCGTACTTTTACATGACGCATCCTGGTCCGTTTGGGCATCATATTCCCCATCATATCGCCCAGACTGATACTGGATCCGCCAAGCTCAAGGGTCGGGGCTTCTTCCTCGACTTCCAGTTCAAGCTCCCGGTCTTCAATTTCTCCTCTCATCAGCTGCTGGCGGATTTCCTCTTTCTTTCTGGCAAGCTCAGTTGTTTCCGCCGTTGTTTCCTGCTGCTCCTTCTGTTTTCCAAGCAGAAAGTCAAGCGGATTGCCGGCGCTCTTTTTTTTCGGATGGGACAAAAGTTCGGCCAGTTTTTCTTCCGCCAGCACCCGTGCGCGGGGGAGCACTTTTTCTTCGTGCTCCTTCCGCACCATCCTGACCGCGTTTTCCGTCAGGTCCCGGATGATGCTTTCCACATCACGACCGACATAACCAACTTCAGTAAACTTTGTTGCTTCAACTTTAATAAACGGCGCATTCGCAAGTTTAGCAAGCCGCCTTGCAATCTCTGTTTTTCCGACACCTGTCGGACCGATCATCAGGATATTCTTTGGAATGATTTCTTCCCTGAGCTTCTCTTCCACTTTGCTTCTGCGATATCTGTTTCTCAGGGCAATCGCTACCGCTTTTTTGGCTTCATCCTGTCCGACAATAAACCGATTGAGTTCATTGACAATCTGCCGTGGCGTCAACTGTTCGCTCATATGTATGGATGCTCCTTTCCTCAAAGGATCTCAACGGTAATATGATCATTGGTGTAGACACAGATGCTTGAGGCAATCAGCAATGCTTTTTCCGCAATTTCATGTGCGGAAAGATCCGTATTCTGAATCAGAGCACGGGCAGCTGCAAGCGCATAGTTTCCTCCGGATCCGATCGCGGCGATTCCTTCATCCGGATCAATGACTTCTCCCGTTCCGCTCAAAATCAAAAGACGGTCCTTGTTGGCTGCAATCATCATGGATTCCAGCTGCCGCATCGCCTGGTCTCCGCGCCAGCTTTGTGCGAGGGCCACAGCTGCCTTCTCCAGATTCCCTCCGGTTTTCTGCAGCTGTTCCTCGAACTTTTCGCAAAGGGCAAAAGCATCGGCAACGCTCCCGGCGAATCCAACCGCCACTTCCCCGTTATAAACGCGCCTGACCTTTTTAGCTGTGGTTTTGAATATGGTATGTTCCCCCATGGTGACCTGGCCGTCTCCCGCGATGGCGGTCTCTCCGTTCCTGCGAACCGCGCAGATCGTGGTCCCTCTGAATGGACTGCTCATGATAGTTCTTCCCTCCCGATCATCCCGTCTATCGTTTTGATTGCCCTTGCAGACACTGCCTCATATCGTTCCTTTTTATCCCGGATCCGCTTTTCCCCCGGGAGAACAGGCAGAGGATCAATCATTCCAAATGTACAGTTCATCGGCTGAAAATGGGCATTTTCTGTGGATATATATTTTCCGAGGGCTCCGATCGCTGTACAGGAAGGAAAGATTAAGGGCGGTCTTCCCTGCAGCTGTGCCGCCAGGGAAAGCGCTGCATATAAACCGCTGGCAGCACTTTCCACATATCCTTCAACACCTGTCATCTGCCCCGCAAAATAGCATAACGGCCGGTGAATCATTTCAAATCTTTCATTCAGAAAACCGGGGCTGTTCAGGAACGTATTCCTGTGCATCATCCCGTATCTTGCGAAAGCGGCATGCTCAAGTCCCGGAATCAGGCCGAAAACCCGTCTCTGTTCAGGATACTTAAGACGGGTCTGAAAGCCGACAATATTATACATGGTTTCGCTGAAGTCATCCTGCCGCAGCTGTACAACAGCAAAGGGTTCTTTGCCGGTTCTGGGATCTTTGAGCCCTACAGGTTTCATCGGTCCGAATGCAGGAACCATCCTTCCCCGCTTTGCCATACTCTCAATCGGCATGCACCCTTCAAATACGCTTTTCTCTTCAAATCCATGGATCTCAGCAGTTTCCGCAGAGATGATTTCATCAATAAAATGATTGTATTCTTCCTTTGTCATCGGACAATTCAGATAATCCTCTCCGCGTCCGTATCTGCTGAGGCGGTACATTTTGTTTTCATCAAGAGATTCCCTGTATACAATAGGCGCTGCAGCATCATAAAAATTCAGTGTTTTCATTCCCGGAAGCATTGTGATCTGATGTGCCATTTTTTCGCTGGTCAGAGGCCCCGTAGCGATAATCGCAGGGCCTTCCGGTATTCCAGCTGCTTCTTCACGGTAAATCCGCACGTTCGGATGATTCATCAGGGCATCGGTAATACCGGATGCAAACGCTGTCCGGTCAACTGCCAGCGCATCTCCGGCGGGCACGCGTGTTTTGTCAGCCCACTTCATCACCAGTGAATTCAGTCTCCGCATTTCTTCCTTCAGCAGGCCGACCGCATTGGATAGCTTATCTCCCCTGAAGCTGTTTGAGCAAACCAATTCTGCAAACCGGTCCGAATGATGCGCCGGAGACTGAACGGCCGGACGCATTTCGTAAAGGTCAACCTGTATATTCCGCTCTGCGAGCTGCCAGGCAGCTTCAGAGCCGGCGAGACCCGCGCCAATGACTGAAGCATGAAGAAGATTACTCATCGTTTTCATCTTTCTCTGAAATGACAGAGGTTTTGAACCGGCAGCTTTCATTGGAGCACAGGTGTATCCGTTCTCCTCTGGCATTCTTTTTTTCAACCATATAGCTGCCGCACTGAGGACATTTTTCTGACACCGGTTTATCCCAGCTGACAAAATCGCAGTCCGGATAGCCCTCACATCCGTAGAATTTTCTGTTTTTCCGGCTCACTTTTTCCAGGAGCCGCTTTCCGCATTTCGGGCACGGTGTATCAATGTAGTTCAAAAGCGGTTTTGTATTCCTGCATTTTGGAAAATTCGGACAGGCAAGAAATCTTCCGAATTTCCCCATTTTATAAACCATCAGTGCGCCGCACTGGTCGCAGACCACATCACTGATTTCGTCCTGAATGTCAATCTTTTCAATTTCCTGCTCTGCCACCTGAAGCGTTTTCTCGAATCCAGGATAAAAATCTCTGAGGATTTGTTTCCAGTTCTCCTTCCCCTCTTCAATTTCATCCAGTCTGGATTCCATGGATGCCGTAAACTCAGTGTCCACAATATCGCTGAAGTACCGGTTCATCATATCCGTCACCATAATCCCCAGTTCAGTCGGGAACAGGCGCTTTTTTTCCCTGGAAACATATCCCCTGGAAATAATGGTGGAAATCGTGGGAGCGTAGGTAGACGGGCGTCCGATTCCGTTCTCTTCCAGCATACGGACAAGACTTGCCTCAGTGTATCTGCTCGGAGGCTGCGTGAAGTGCTGCTCACTGTCAATCTGCAGAACTGTAATCTCCTGGCCTTCCTTCAGATGCGGAAGGGTCATCTCCACTGACACAACATTCTCATCTGCACTTTCTTCATAAAGAACCGAAAAACCGGAGAATGTCTTATGTTCACCGTAAAAACGCAATCCGATTCGCTTGCCGCCGATCTCCGCCGTGAGTGTCTGATAGACAGCAGGTGCCATCTGACTGGCTATAAAGCGGTTATAGATCAAACGGTACAGCATATATTGTTCTCTGCTTAATGAGGCTTTTATGCTGTCAGGTGTCCGCCGAACATTGGTCGGCCGAATGGCTTCGTGTGCATCCTGTGCATTTTTTCTGCCTTTAAACTCGTTTTTCTCCTCCGGCAGATATTCTGCGCCAAATCGTTCCGGAATATAATCCCGAACCGCATTCATGGCCTCATCACTGATCCGCACTGAATCTGTACGGATATAAGTCACAAGTCCCTGAATCCCTTCCCCTTCAATTTCAATTCCTTCATAGAGCTGCTGTACAATCTGCATCGTCCTGGATGTAGTGAAGCTCAGTTTCCGTCCGGCTTCCTGCTGCAGACTGGAGGTCGTAAACGGGGGCGCCGGCATTTTTTTCTTGTCTTTGCTTTTCAGCTCCGTGATCCGAAAAGAATCACTCCGAATCAGTTCGCAAATCCTGTCTGCATCCACTTTGTTGGTCACGGAAGCCTTACTGCCGTCGACTGTGGATAACCGGCATTTAAATGACTGCCTGTTTCTGGAGGCGCCAGTGCTGCAGTCCGCAGTGATCTCCCAGTATTCCTCCGGAATAAATGCATCAATTTCATTTTCCCGATCCACTACCATTCTGGTCGCAACACTTTGAACCCTGCCTGCTGAGAGCCCTTTTTTAACTTTTGCCCACAAAAGAGGACTGATTTTATAGCCCACCAGGCGATCCAGCGCCCGCCTGGCTTGCTGCGCATCGATCCTGCCCATATCCAGTTTCCGCGGGTTTTTGATTGCACTCTGAACAGCCTTCTTGGTCACTTCGTTGAATTCTATCCTGCACGCAGCATCTTCATCGACCCCAAGCACATGATAAAGATGCCAGCTGATCGCTTCCCCTTCACGGTCAGGGTCTGTTGCAAAATAGATCTGTGAAGCATTCTTTGCTTCCTTCCTGATTTTGCTGAGAATGTCTCCCCTGCCGCGGATTGTGATATATTTCATCTCAAAATCATGTTCCGGATCAATTCCCAGCTGGCTTTTCGGCAGATCGCACACATGCCCCTGGGAAGCTTCCACTTTATATCCTCTTCCCAGATATCTTCCAATGGTTTTTGCTTTTGCCGGCGATTCCACAATGATTAATTTCTGTTTGGCACTAGCCATCTGCTCATAGCTCCTTTTCAAAGGTTGTTTCCTGTCGGATCTGGTATTTTTTTCCGGGAAGCAGCTCAATAATCCTTTTGATCTGAAGCATTGTCAGTGCCCCCATCAGAACGGACGGCGGCAGTCCCGTAACCTGTGCGATTTCGTCAAATCCCAGTGTTCCTTTAACAAGCGCCCTGTAGACTGATTCTTCCGCGGCGCTCTCAGCTTTGAATGCTGAGGAACAACCGCTATTTTGCCTTACATGGGGCGTATTGTCAAGCCAGTTCATATCCGCAAGGATGTCGGAAGCCGTTGTAAAATACCTGGCTCCGTCCCGAAGCAAGGCTCGGTTCCCCTCTGTCATCGGAGACGTCGGGTCACCCGGATATGAATAGATTTCCTTGCCCTGCCGCAACGCATGATCAATCGTCGTCATACTGCCGGATCTGATTTTTGCTTCCATCAGGATCACTGTTTCGGATAATCCGCTGATGATTCTGTTCCGATACGGAAAGTGATATCCGATTGCTTTCACTCCCGGAGGATACTCGCTGACCAGCACGCCGCCATGGCAAAGAATTTTTTGTTTCAGCGGTTCATTCCGGCTTGGATAGTTCTGATCCAGGCCGCATCCCATCACGCCGATTGTCGGGCTTCCGCCGGCCAGGGAACCCTCATGGCAGGCTGTATCAATCCCGTAGGCCATGCCGCTGATGATAATCACACCGTTCCGGCTCAGTTCACAAGCAATCCGTTTGGATGCCGTCAGCCCGGAATATGAAGCAGCCCTGCTGCCAACCATGGCAACGCGTTTGGGCATACTCAGAAGTCTGGCTGTTCCCTGATAAAACAGGATTCCCGGAGGATCCGCTATTTTCCGCAGCTGATCCGGATACTCTGCATCCAGTATCGTCATAGAGCCTATTCCATGCTCAGCCAGACTTTTCCGCATCCATTCCATTCGGTCAGGAACAGCTTCCCTCGCAAGCCTGTCCCTGGCTTCCGCGGAAATCCGGATCGGAAGCATGCCGTTTCGGGATGTGACGGATTCAAATACGGCCTGGGATCCGCTCATTTGATGCAGCAACGGAATCAGTTCATCATACGGGAGTTCTGCAGACGCAAGCCATGCATCATATACCGTTTTTTCGTAACTCATGATGAATCATCATCTCCAGTACTTCTGGTCCAGTTCCCGGTACTGGACCGCTTCAGCCACATGGACAGAAGAAATGGTGTCTGAGCAATCCAAATCTGCAATGGTTCTTGAAACCTTCAGGATTCTGTTATACGCACGCATACTTAAATGCATGGAATTCACTGCAGCGTTCAGCAGCGTCCCTGCATCCTCAGTCATTGTGCAGTATTTCTGGATTGCCTGGTTGTTCAGCTGTGCATTGCAGAAAAAGGCTTCATCCCTGTATCTTATTTGCTGAACATGTCTGGCAGCCGCAACGCGGCATGCAACCACCGCTGAGCTTTCCGCCGGCACAGAGGCATTAATTTCCGAAACCGGCACAGCATCCACTTCAATTTGCAGATCTATTCTGTCAAGCAGCGGTCCCGAGACTCTGTCCAGATACTTACGGATCTCCGGCTGGGTGCAGCGGCATATTCTTTTTGAACTGCCGTAATATCCGCAAGGGCACGGGTTCATCGCTGCTACCAGCATAAAGGAAGACTGATACTGTGCCTGATGCTTGATTCTGGATATGGAGACAACTCCGTCCTCCAGAGGTTGACGCAAAGCTTCCAAAGCTGAACGGCTGAATTCCGGCAGCTCATCCAGGAACAGAACCCCGTTATGGGCAAGGGAAACCTCGCCGGGCTTTGCATTCTGCCCTCCCCCGATCAGGGAAACCACTGAAGCGCTGTGATGCGGAGCAGAAAACGGACGTGTCACCATCAGTCCGCTGCCGGGGGCCATACGTCCGCATATTGAATGAATGCGAGTTGTTTCCAGGGCTTCTTCAAAAGTCATAGGCGGCAGAATTCCCGGAAGGCACCTGGCCAGCATTGTTTTACCGCTGCCGGGCACACCGATCATCAGCAGATTATGGCCGCCTGCTGCTGCAACCTCCAGGGCCCTTCTTGCAGCCTGCTGCCCGTGAATGAGCGACATATCCATCGCAACAGGTTTTTCCTGGCATAGTTCATCATAGGTAATCTGCTCTTGGGGAATAAGCGGTGCAGACCCGTCAATATGTCCGATCACTTCCCTCAGTGTTCTGACCGGATAGATCCTCATCCCTTCAATGCAGGCAACTTCCTGGGCGTTTTCTGCCGGCAGTATTACATCCCTGTACCCGCATTCCTTTGCGCTGATTACCATCGGAAGAGCTCCGTGAACTGCGCGGACCTTTCCGTCAAGACTCAGCTCGCCAAAGAGGATGGTCCGGTCCAAAGGGAAGCCTGCCGCCGCATTCATCTCTCCCGTAGCCGCCAGCACCCCTATGGCAATGGGAAGATCAAAAGAAGGTCCTTCTTTTTTCATGTCTGCCGGCGCCAGGTTAATTGTTATTTTTTTCGGCTGTGTTTGCTTTCCGCTGTTAATCATGGCCGCCGAAACACGATCCCGGCTTTCCCGGACGGAGGCATCCGGAAGGCCGATGATTTCCATTCCGGGAATACCGCCCGTGGCAAAAACCTCCACATGTACCGGATAGCCATTCACCCCGCTGACTCCCATGCTCAGTGTTTGCGCGATCATATCATTCATGTCTGATCCTTTCCCATACGGGTCCTAATACCAGATCCGCAGAAGGTTCTTCCCGATATCCAGCCAGCCGGTCGGTGCCGGCATACCGGATGCATAGGGAAATAAAAGGATAAATAGTACTGCCGCAAGTGTCAGGCAGATGCAACCGATCCAGCGGCCTGCCCGATCCTTTTCCGCTGTTCCCGAGGGAATACACAGCACGCTGATCAGAATCAGAAATGGAATGCTGGCAAAATAATGATATATATATGTCCCTCTTGGAACGAGTACCCAAGGCAGATACTGCGCCAGCAATCCGACAAACACAAACGCATAGCGGTGATCCCGTGTAAGGGATTCCAAATGCCAGTTCTGTTCCGTTCCCTCTATTCTGTAGCGCTTTTCCAGAATCCATTTTCCCGCCAAAATCACGACCCCGGCCAGTGACCCCCACCAGATCACCGGGTTTCCAAAGCAAAAGATGCTGTGATGAAGCGGAGCTCCGGGTAAAATATACTGTTCTGTTGCATAATACATGGGCTTACCGATAATCGGCCATTCCCACCAGGGAGAATAGAAGGGGTGATCCATCCCCAGTCCCGGTGTACTGTGATAGTTCAGCATGCCTTCCTGTGCGCGCCACACTGCAGCCAGATAATCCGTAAGGCTGTGAATCCTTGTATTATAAGCCATATACGGAATATAGCTCAGGAGATATATGACTGCCGGCAACACTGCAAAGAAAAGAACGCACCACAATGAAACCTGGATAAATCCCTTAAGGATATCTTCTTTTCCCGGTTCCTCTCCAACCCTGTTCCTTATCATCCGGCGGATCCAGTACCCAAAGTATAATACAGCCAGACCAACGCCCGCATAAATGCCGATCCATTTACTTGCAATTGCAAAGCCCATATTCATTCCGCTGAAAGCAAGCGGAATCAGCATTTCTTTCATGCTGTTCCTGGCCGGATCTGTCTGAATAAAGCGCAGCATAAAGAAGTATGCGTAGATGATAAACAGGACGGGGAAGCTGTCAATGGTCGCAATCTGAGTCTGTGTCAGATGCATACAGTCCAATGCCATCAGACCGCAGGCCAGCGCCCCCGGCCATGTTTTTTTGGTCAGCTGCCTGGCGAGGAGATAAATTCCCGGCAGCATCAGGATACCTGCCGCTGCACCGGCAAAACGCCATCCGAACGGAGTCATTCCAAATACGGAAATACTCCAGCTGATCAGGATTTTTCCCAGCGGCGGATGGCTTGTTTCATAAGGAACCGTTCCTCTCAGAAACTCAAAACCGGTTCTGGCATGATAGATTTCATCAAAATAAGTGCTGTTCCACCAGGAGGGCTGTGTCGCCCCGGTCTGTCTGCTTCCGAAAAGTCCAGGCAGGTTTTCCATGGAATCCTGTTCATCCAGCAAACAACCCGGATCAGACCAGAGTGCCGAATCCGGATAATCTCCTGATCTGGAAAGAATCACTGCCGGAAGCACAGTTCCTTCCATGTCCCGGAAAAGAACCTCATTCAGAACCAGGCCAACCTGCCCGGATGTAATTCTGATATAGCGCCCGCTGAAACGGTAAATATAATCCAGACTGTTGTAATAGGTACGTCCTCCGTTTCCGTCCGGATACGACATCGTCACATATTTCCACTTCCAGCATTGCTGTTCGTCCATCTGAGCACTGACTTCATCCGACCAGATGACTCCGTCATCGCTTTGGGCAATCGAAAAATCCTCCCGGCTTACCTGCCCGAAATAAAGGATTTCAAAATCCTCCCGCTTCTCCTGCAGGTCAATAATCACTTGTTCATTTTCACCGGAAGAACGCCATGCCGTCTGGGGGGCCCTGGTACTCCCTAAAGTGGTCAGCACCACAGCGCTGTAGACAGCGCAAATACTCAGCAGGATCACAGTATCCCTGGTTTTCCAGTGAAGGCGGTGATCCGGAGAATCATCCGGAATCCCTTCCGGAGCTGAAACTGTCCTGACCGGCAGAAAAGAACGCAGTTTCTTCATCCCGCCCGGTTTCCGCTGTCCTGCCAGCTCATGACCAAGAAAGACCCCATAAACTGCACCGCAGATATTGAAAATGCTCAGCACATCTGCCAGCCATACAGTATCTTCGTTCAGGTGCCCACGGGCTGAGCCCAGCCGGATGCTGTTGTCCAGCACAACCCCTTCGTTTATAAACACCGTCAGTGAAAAGAGAAGAATGAGATAAAGGATCCTTCTGTCCCTGTGTATTCCCCAAGCATACATAAGAAGGAATATGGCGGGAAACAGATAGCGTTCATGCATTTTGATGCCAAACACATATAAAAGGATAAACAGCAGGGCTCCCAGATAAGGCATAAATTGTATATCACGGCTTCGAAGCGCCATGGCAATAACCACGACAAAGGCATATGCCATTGCCGCCGTTCCGACTGTCATCCAGCTTGCCTGAAAGCAGATGCATCCGATAAAGAACAGCGAGAACACGGCCGCTCCTGTCAGTTCAGCGAAAATCAGTCTTTCATTCCTGTTGCGGACATACCGGATGATCCCGTAAGCCGCGCAGCCCGCCGCGAGTAATGCCGGTGCAGCAGCATGTGCAGCCGATTCTATGCTGCTCCAGTTTCCGCCAAGCAGGTAATACATATTGGCTGCGTTGATCGTCGCATATGGATAGGATGCAAGGGTATCTGCGTACCGGGTCACCAGCCAGCCCGGTTCCTGCTTAATTCCAAATGGAAGAATCAAAACCGCCATCAGGAGAAGTCCAATTCCGGTTCCGGTGAGGATGTGCTTCCTGGTTTTTTTCTTCCGCACAGCTGCAAGAATCATAAACGTCAGTCCGAGGAATCCAAGCATCAATGCCTGCGGCTTCACCAGTACCGCAGTCACAAAGAACGCGATCGCCCGGATCCATTTTCCTTCCATCGCGCATCCTGCAACAAGCATCAGAAGAAGGCAGAGTACGCTGTCCATCTGGCCCCAGGCAGCACTGTTTACAATGGTCGCCGGATTGAATGAAAGCAGTACAGCCATCCATCCAAAATAACGGGATCCCGTTATTTTGTTTTCCGGAACAGACAAAAGCATCCAGCACGCAGCCACATCACAGAAGCAGGGAATAAATCTGAAGATGAGCCGTGTCATTCCGCTGCCGGTCTGAAGCAGGGCGGAGAGCCATGAGTTCAGACCAATGACATACATGTACAGGGGCGGATAATCGCAAAAACTTGTCTGTTGGTAAAACTGGGTTGGGCCGAAATGTGCCATCGTATATCCCCAGCTTGAAAAACAATTGACGTCTACGGTATAGCCCTCAATCAGACAGCTGAGGATCATTCTCAGCCCTAACGACAGCAACAGGAAAGGAATAAATTTGCTGCGGTTTGTCCGGCCGTCTCCCGGCAGCCGTCTTTCCCCGTCCCTGAAATTGTACAAAACAGCCAGGACAAGAATCGAATACAGTATGCCGATGGCAGCAAGAAGAGGCCATGCGGATCTCCCGTCTTCCACGGCATCATCGTCTGTCCAGTTTTCTTCCACGTCACCGGCAGGCTCCTGAATCTGATACCAGAAATCCGGATCGGTTCCCGCCGGAACTGATTCCACTTCTTTCAGCGCCAGGTGGTCAAAGGATGCCATTCCTTTACTCTCACCGCTGTATCCGCCCACACGGGCGAATACGGTAATCTCGTCCTGATCGGCCCCGGTCTCGCCGTAATATTCAATACGGACCCACTCACCGTCGGAATCGTAAACCTTCCGGCTGAAAGCGTAAACTCCCTCTATACTCAGATTGGCACCGTGTCCGGATTCGATCTGATCCGCCCTGATATAGCCGCTGAGGCAATAAAGAGAATTTGGATTCACTCCCACAATCTGCGCATAACGAGCATCATTTTTTGTAAGATTGTTCAGTCCGGCAGCTTTCGACTCCTCTCCGTCCATACCGTCCGTAACGCTGTAAATCGTATAGCCGGGATCCATTCTGTATGCATCCGTAAACCAACCGTCCGGCAATCCTTCGTCATCCAGTATCTCGAAATCTCCGTTGTAGAGAAGATTGTCCTCTTCTTCCCCGACCGTTTCAGAAAAGGCCGGCACTGCTGCCGCCAGGAAAACCAGAAGAATCAGAAGGAACCTTTTTGCCTTTTCCATCAACCTTTTTCATCCCTTCCGTTAATGATAGAACTGTCCGTACGGCTGAAATGCGTTTGGAACATATAGAATCTCACGGCCGCAGATTTCAACCAGGTCAAAGCGTACAGACCTCTTCATCCATCTTTGCTTCACCAGGTAAACAAGCGCTGCCCGGACAATCCGTTTCTGCTTCTGTAAATTGACTGCGGATAATCCAGCTCCCGGCTGTGCGGTTTTTCTTGTTTTCACTTCAACAAATACAACCGTCTCACCATCCAGCATGATCAGATCTATTTCTCCGCATTTTGTCCTGTATCTGTGCTCCAGGCAGGACATCCCGCATTCATTTTCCAGATAAATCCTGGCTTCGTCTTCTCCCCAAAGCCCGGTTTCATAGGTTTTTTTCATATAAAATTCCCAATAAACGTTCTTCTGTGAATCGGGCAGGGCCCATATTTCCGCAAGGCTTCGATATGTTCTTTCGTTCCGTATCCCTTATTGCGGGCAAACCCATATTCCGGATACTTTTTGTCTGCCTCTGCCATCTGCCGGTCCCTGGTCACTTTTGCAATAATGCTGGCAGCGGCAATTGAGTACGACGTTGCATCTCCTTTTATGATGGGAATCTCCTTTCCTTTCAGCCCCAGCTGATTCACCGCATCAATCAGGAAACAATCAGCCGGAACCTGTGAAGCTGCCATTCTCATGGCTTCTTTCGTAGCCTGCAGAATGTTAATCTGATCGATCCTCTCAGGTGAGATTTCACCGATTCCAATGTACAGAGCGCATCTGCTGATTTCTTCGTATACCTTTTCCCGCCTGCTCTCGCTGAGTTTTTTACTGTCATCCACCCAGAGAATCACCGGTTCTTCGGGCATGACAACACACGCTGTCACCACGTTTCCCGCCAGCGGGCCGCGGCCGACTTCATCCATCCCGGCGACAACAATCCCCGGCAAATAAAACTGTCTGTCATAGTCCATCAGGGTCTTTACCCGTTCCTCCCGATTAATCAATTCAAATCCTCCGTTTCCGGCCGTTCAAGGGTAATCCTGCCCAGCTTTCCTCCCCGGAACTCATCAAGGACCACGCCAGCAGCCCGATCATAATCATACTGATTTCCCTTCAGAAGCCAGCCCCGGCCCTTGCATACAGCGTCTAGCAAATCTACCCCGCTTTTTTCGCAGCTTTCCAAATGATAGCGGCTCATAACCGTATCCTGAGCTGCCGTTTTAAGCTCTTCCAGGAGGGAGATGGCCAGCATCATCGGATCTATGACTTCATCCTTCACGGATCCGATGTAGCAGAGCCGCCTGGCTGCTCGCTGATCATCCAGTCTGGGCCAAAGAAGTCCTGGCGTATCCAGCAGTTCAAGATACGGATTGATCTGAACCCATTGGCTGCTTTTTGTAACGCCCGGCCGGTCTCCGGTCTGTGCAATTCCTTTTCCGCGTATGCGGTTAATCAATGTGCTTTTTCCGACATTCGGAACACCGAGGACCATCACTTTCACAGTCTTCCGGATCCCTCTTTCAAGAGCTTTTTCAACAATATCCCTGGTGGAGCTTTCCAGAATCCGGATGATTTCCTTGCTTTTTATGGTTTTTGAATCAATCGCATAAGCAGGGAGGCCCTTCTTCCGGAACAGCTGAAGCCACTGTGAAGTTACTTCAGGATTTGCCAGGTCTGCCTTGTTCATGAACAAAATTTTTTTCCTGCCGGCAGACAGCTGTTCAATTTCAGGATTTCTGCTTGAATGAGGAAGCCTTGCATCGCACAATTCAATAATCAGATCAATTTTACGGATCTGTTCCGACAAAATTCTCTTCGTTTTGGCCATATGCCCCGGATACCAGTTGATGGGCATTGCTGAATTTTCCATACGGTCCGCCGCCTGTCTGTACGAGTTTCTACATTAATATATATCAAGGCAAAAAACTCGTCAAGCGAACAAAAAAGCGATTTCATTCACTGAAACCGCTTTTTTTGCCTCCGGGATCCCGGTGATCATACCGGCATGATATCCAGAGTATCATCCACATATCCGCGCAGCAGCCTGTATAACGGCGCCATCGTAATAAAATCCCTTCGGACTTCCTGAAGAATCTTTCTGGAATAAATATTCCTGTAATCCGGATCTGCCTTGCCGATATACATATCCTTTATTAAATACCATCTTTTCAGGCGATCGGGTATTTCCGGCGGAACAGTCATTTTTTTATGAACGCTTCCTCCCAGATACAGCCTTCTTCCTGCCAGATCCATATCATCCAGTAACGCAAGCGTTCCGGCAGGATTTGCCTGCATCCTTTTTCGGAAAAGATCAAGTGCTTCACGGTTTTCATTCCAGAAGCCCATTCCCCAGCTCAATCGGTCCGGACCCAGTTCAAAATAGTAAAATAATGATTTATCCCGCGGCTCTCCGGCTCGTCTGAAAAGGAACCACAGATGATCCCTGTACGGACTTTTATCCCTGGAAAAGCGGGTATCCCGATGGATTCTCGACAGGCATTTGTGCGGCCGGACCTCCATTCCGGAATCAATTTTCAGCATGTCATCAGCAAGTTCATCAATCATTCCGTAGAATACCTGCTGTACATTCTCTACATATCGATCATGCTGTTCATGGAAAAAAGCCGCATTGTTATGAAATTTTAGATCCAGAAAGAACTGAATGGTTTCTTCTGTAAAACCGGTAAACATCTCTTCCTCCGGAGCTGCTCTCTGTTACACATCAATGACAACAGGTGAAACGCCGGCAAGCTGTACACTTTTTTCATCCGGCTGGCTCATCCCGACATAAAGCTTCATATGCTGCACCGGAATCCTGTCCCCCTCCTTGTTGACAACCGTTTCGGTCAGCCGGTCCAGCGGTATGGCGGCTGTTACCTTTTCCCCTGCCCGGACGGATACTCTCGCAAATCCGCACAATCTCGGGAACACAGGGGCATCCGGGCTGTCGCACTGTACATATACCTGCACAACCGCATCGCCATCCATCTTTCCCTGATTCGCCACATCTGCCAGAATCGTCCTGCCTTCCATGCGGGCGCCGCATATATTCCATGATGTATAGCTCAGTCCGAATCCGAAAGGATACAGCACTTCACCGGTGAAATAGCGGTAGGTCCTGCCGGTCATGTTATAATCTTCAAACGGCGGCAGATCATTCACATCCCGATAGAATGTAAGCGGAAGATGTCCGCTTGGATTCTTTTCTCCGAAAAGCAGCTCCGCCAGGGCCGTTCCTCCCGCCTGTCCGGGATACCATGCAAAAATCTTTGCATTTCCTTCCGGTACATTCAGGGAGGATCCCGCTGCAATGACCGTCACCAGCTTACGGGCACATTTGGAAAGACAATCCAGAAGCCTGCGCTGCGATTCCGGAATCAGCAGATCTTTTTTGTCACCGCTGAAATATTCATTTCCCGTATCCCCTTCTTCGCCTTCCAGTCCCGCATCCAGGCCGACGCAAGCAATTGTGACATCCGCCGCTTCTGCATACATGGCAGCTTCGGCCAGCCGATCATCCGCCTGGGCAAGACCGGATGTTCTGTCTTTAAACAGATGGCATCCAAGGCTGTACAGAACCCGAATTCCATGGGATTTGCAATAGGTCCTGATTCCGTTCAGGAAAGTGACATACCTGCTGCTGGTGCCATTGTAGTTTCCTTCGAGCGCCGGAATGCTGTCCGCATTCGGTCCGATTACCGCAACCGTCTTGATCTTCGCGGGATCCAGCGGCAGCGTCCCGTCATTCTCAAGCAGCACCATGCTTTTTTCCGCTGCAGCAAGAGCCAGCAGGTCATGCTCGTCCGTATCCACATCGGTTACCGGGATTTGGTTATACTCACATTCTTCATCAAACAGTCCCAGCAGATAGCGTGTGGTAAACAGGCGTACGCAGGCTGTGGTAATATCTTCCTCCGTGACAAGCCCTTCCTGAAGCGCTTCCATCATGTGCAGATAGGTGTTGCCGCAGTTCAGATCACATCCGTTCTTCAGCGCAAGCGCAGCGCTTTCCGGTGCAGTGTCCGTCACTTTGTGATTTACATGGAAATCGCGAACAGCCCAGCAATCGCTGACGACATGGCCCTTAAAGCCCCATTTCTCGCGAAGCGTCTTTTTCAGCAGCGTTTCACTGCCGCAGGCCGGTTCCCCGTTTACACGGTTATATGCGCCCATCACAGATTCTACTTCTGCCTCTTTGACCGTTGCCTCAAAGGCCGCCAGATAGGTTTCCGTCATATCTTTCGGGGTTGCAACTGCATTAAATTCATGCCGCAGCGCTTCAGGGCCGGAATGAACGGCAAAATGCTTGCTGCAGGCAGCTGTTTTCAGATATTTTCCATCTCCCTGCAATCCTTTAATAAACCGGATGCCAAGACGGCTGGTCAGATACGGATCCTCGCCATAGGTTTCGTGTCCCCTTCCCCAGCGTGGGTCACGAAAAATATTGATATTTGGACTCCAGACCGTCAGCCCTTTATAGATATCCCGGTCATTATGACTGCTCTGGCCGTTGTATTTTGCACGTGCCTCCTGTGAAATCACAGAAGCGATTTCTTCCTGCATCTCTTCATCAAACATCGCAGCAAGACCTATAGCCTGCGGAAAAACAGTTGCTGTTCCGGCTCTTGCTACGCCGTGCAGTACTTCATTCCACCAGTTATAAGCAGGGATCCCAAGTCTGGGAATGGCAGGGGCATCGTATTTCAGCTGGGATGCTTTTTCCTCAAGCGTCATCCTGCTGACCAGGTCTCTTGCTTTTTGAACGGCTTCTTCTCTTTTTCTCATATTGCGGTCTCCTGTTTCTTCGTTAATCGGAAGGTCTCCATACCATATTTATACACGAAAATCAAAAAATCCTTCAGCCGAAAGAAAAATCAAATGCCGCATCAATGATGCGGCATTTGAACGAATGCATTTCAGACGCGCTTGATTTCTTTGATCTTCGCGGCCTTACCCTGCCGTTCACGCAGATAGTACAGCTTCGCGCGGCGGACTTTACCGTGACGAATCAGGTCAACATGGTCAACACGGGGGGAATTGATCGGGAACGTACGTTCCACGCCGATCCCGTAAGACACCCGGCGAACAGTAAAGGTTTCGCGGATGCCGCCGTTACGCTTGGCAATCACAGTGCCTTCGAAAGCCTGCAGACGTTCACGGTTTCCTTCAACAACTTTCACCCAGACACGTACAGTATCGCCGACGTTGAAAGCCGGAAGATCGCTGCGAATCTGCTTTGCTTCGATGGAGCGGATAATATCATTCATGGTGTGCGCCTCCTTCTCTTTTAGACGTTCATGGTCCGGGGCTTTATCCGAACGGATAAAACAGGACAAACCGGCCAGAGGACCGTCCGCATAACGTCAAGTATCATACCATACTGTATGGATAAAAGCAACATTTTTTTATGCATACGCAGCTTTGCCAGGCAGAAGTCCCGTTTTTCAGCAGTCGATGAACTTCCTGAATTCCGGAAGAATGCCGATCCCATCCGGATAATGAGCCGCAAACTGCGGAATCGCATGGGATGGAAAGCTGTTCCCTTCTATGAAGGTCGGGCCGTCCGGTGTAATAGCGACGTCCCATGCAACAAACCGCATCTCAGGAAACTTTTCTGCCGCTTTCATGCACATTTTCTTCGCTTCTTCCCAGTAAGGAATCCTGAATCCAATGATGCTCGTGTTGGTCATGGGATGTTTGATAAACGTATTTCCCTGCTTATCCGCTCCGACTGTCAGGAGTTTTCCGCTTTCAAGATCTATTCTGGCCGCCATGCCGCCGCAATCCACATTGTCCATCACTTTCCCGTTTCCGATCCGCAGAAAAGCATAAACAATTCCCTGTTGTTTATCACCAAGCAGCGTTGCGATCCGGCAGGTATTCACAGATGTAGGGCAAAGGGAAGCCATCTGCGGATGCTGGATCACCACTTCCTCCAGAATTCCGGGGCCGTTTTGGAGCATGCGCGCCAGAAAAGCTTCCCCGCCTTCCTGCCAGTCCTCCGGATAGTATTTGCGGATGCCCTGGCCGCTGGAGCCCTCCAATGGCTTCCAGATCATTTCTTTCTGATTTCTGCACAACGCGAACAATGCATCCGGATCCGTATTTTCCCGGATTTCCATCCACTTTCGCGGAATCCATTCGCTGAACTGACGGTTAAATTCCGCTTTGTCATCGAAATAGTGCCAGAATTCCTTATTGTTCATCCTGCGGACGATATCATTGGAAATGCCGCGGGTAATCACGGTTTTGCGCTGTTCATCATTCAGCTTGTACATCTGGGCGATTTTATAATCCATATACCCGGCATTATATTTAACTGCGCACCGGAGCATATCCGCCATCAACGGAATTCTTCCTTTGCCGCTTCTCTTTTTCAGAATACCAGTGGTTTTCCACATGGCTTTCCAGTCCATCCGGACCAGTCTGTGCCAGAAGTACCTGAGACGTGACATATTCGAATGTTCTCCTTCCTCAGACGTTAAAACGGAAGAGCGTTATATCTCCGTCCTTCATCACGTAATCCTTTCCCTCGCTTCGGATCAATCCTTTTTCCCGGCATAGCGTCATACTTCCAACACTGACCAGTGTATCATAAGGAACCACTTCTGCCCGGATAAACCCTTTTTCAAAATCCGTATGGATCTTGCCGGCAGCCTGCGGTGCCTTGGTTCCGTTCTGGATGGTCCAGGCACGGCATTCGTCCTCTCCCGCAGTCAGGAAAGAAATCAGGCCCAGCAGATGATAGCATGCGGTGATCAGCCGGTCCAGACCGCTCTGGCCGATGCCCATCTCATCCAGGAAAACCTGTTTGTCCTCCGGGCTCATCTGCGCTATATCCTCTTCAATAGCAGCTGAAATGGTAATCATTTCAGCATTTTCAGCATCCGCAATCTCCCTGACAGTCTGCAGAAACGGCACCTGAGTTTCATCCTTGCCGATATCGTCTTCAGAAATATTGGCAGCATAAATCACCGGTTTGGTTGTCAGAAGAAACCAGCTTTTCAGGATCTCGCTCTCTTCCTCATCAGCCGGATACGTCCGGGCAGGTTTACCGTTCTCAAGATGCTCATAAATTCTGGAGGCCAGTTCTGCTTCTGCTCCTGATTTTTTGTCCCCGCCGCGGAAATTCTTTTCCGCTTTTTCCTTTCTGCGCTGAACCGTTTCCATGTCCGCAAAAATCAGTTCCAGATTGATGGTTTCAATATCACGCACCGGATTCACGCTGCCATCCACATGGATGATATTTTCGTTTTCAAAGCATCGTACAACATGAACGATAGCATCAACTTCCCGGATGTGGCTCAAAAATTTGTTTCCAAGGCCCTCACCCCGGCTTGCGCCCTTTACCAGTCCTGCAATATCGACAAATTCGATCGTTGCCGGTGTCACTTTTTTAGGATGATACATATCGGCAAGTACATTCAGGCGTTCGTCCGGCACCATCACAACCCCCGTATTGGGCTCAATGGTGCAAAAAGGGTAGTTTTCCGCCTGTGCTCCGGCATTCGTAATGGCATTAAACAGCGTGCTTTTCCCGACATTGGGCAGCCCGACAACACCCAGCTTCATTGTGATCCAGGCACTCCTTCCATCTCTAAACAGTAAAAAAACCGATCATTTCGGCAATTCATTATATAGAAGCGTTTCCGCGGAGTCAAGCTTTGCAAATGTTCTTTCCTGTGATAAAATGGATAAAACTTGCTTTGGGAGGATATGCGGATGAATGTATTGCAGGCGTCAGCTCTCGGGCTGATCCAGGGATTAGGAGAGTTCCTGCCAGTTTCATCCAGCGGGCATCTGCTTCTTGCCCGTTTGCTGTTTGGTCTGAATGATCAGTCCGCCTCCTTCAAGGTCTATGATATTCTGCTTCATGTCGGCACTCTGATTCCTCTTCTTCTGGTTTTCTGGAGGGACTGGATGGAGATGCTTCGTCATCCGGTTCGGAACAAAACATTGCTTCACCTCCTCATTGCCTCTGTGCCGACCCTGCTGATTTATCTCGCAGCCGGAACGCTTTTTAAAGTGAATGAAGAGATAAAAGGCTTTGCTGTCTTTGACAGTGGCTGGTTCCTTGGCGCCTCGTTCCTGATAACCGCTTTCTTCCTTCTCGTCTGCGATTCTTTTTCTGCCCGGCGCTCCGTTCCCGGGAAGGAAATCGGGGTTGTTCAGTCAATCGTTATGGGGATATTCCAGGGGATCGGCATGATTCCCGGTGTTTCTCGCAGCGGATCCACCATTTTAGGCGGCGTCATTTCCGGTCTGGACAGAAAAAAGGCTGCATCCTTCTCTTTCATGATGAGTGCTCCGGCCATCGTGGGATCATTGATCATGGAGGGAAAAGACGCCTTGGAAAACGGTTATTTCGCATCCTTCGATATTCTTCCGGTATCTGTCGGTATCGTTGTTGCGGCTGTTTCCGGGTTCTTTGCGCTTCGTTTTATGCTGAAAATCATTTCGCGCGCTCCCCTTTCCAGGTTCGCGGTGTATCTCGCGGTGCTCGGCATCCTGATTCTCCTCTTTCAGCTGGCCGGTTCGTCCATCCTGCCTGACTTTTCGCCTCCTGCTGCCGGATGAATCAATTTGATTTCATAAAAGATGATCATCAGGAAAGGAGAACCGGAATGAAAAGAATTCTGTCATTGTGCATTGTCTTTTTTTTCATTCTTTCTTCTCCCTTTTCCGGATCTTCTTCCGAATCCGCAGAAACACCGGATACAATTCCGGAACCGACGCTTTCTCCGAATGCGGAAAAATACGACCCGGAACATCCTGATGAACTTTCGCCTGACCAGCTGTATGCCCTCTCCGCTATTCTTGTTTCAGCGGATACAGGAGAGGTGATTTTTGAAAAAGATCCAGATACCGTACGCTACCCCGCTTCCACCACCAAAATTCTGACAGTTTTGCTCGGAATTATGATGGTGGATGATCTGTATGCCTATGTCACCGTTTCTGATACAGCTGTGGCGATCCCGGACGATTCATCCTCCATGCATCTGAAGGCCGGTGAAGAAATCCGCTTTATCGATGTTCTTTACGGCACTATGCTCCTTTCGGGAAATGACGGCGCAAATGTAATTGCAGAGACCGTATCCGGCTCCATCCCCGCTTTTGTTGATCTGATGAATTCCACAGCTGAAATGTATGGCTGTATCAATACTCACTTTGCAAATCCGCATGGATATCATGATGATTCACATTACTCCACTGCCAGGGATTTGTCCGTCATCGCCCGCCAGGCCATGCAGAACGAGCAGTTCCGTGAAATCGCCTCTGCTGTTACCTGGACGATCCCGAAAACAAATATGCAGCGTGCCAGAACCATCACAACAAAATCCGAATATATGCTGACCGGTTCGGACGAAAATCCAAATAAATATTACTATCCTTATGCTGTCGGCATCAAAACAGGTTCCCATTCCAGATCCGGTTACTGCTTTGCCGGAGCAGCCGAAAAGGACGGCGTACTGCTGATTTCCATTGTCATGTTCACCGGAAAGCGTGCCCGCTGGGCCGATACAATCAAACTGATGGACTACGGGTTCAGCCAGTATGTCAGCGTTACACCATATGATCTGTACCAGATGAACCCGATTACGATTGAAACAAACAATTACTCCACTTCCGATCCGAATCGCGGTAAAATCCTTCTGACATGCCAGCTGCAGGATCCGTCAGCCGTCCCGCCCCGAATCACCACCACATCTTCAGAAGTAAAGCGAATGGCTTCCAATCTGAAAAATATAGTTATGATTCAGTATACAAGGGATTTTTCCGCCCCTGTTTCTGCAGGAGAAACGATCGGGACGATGACGTTCTTCCCGACATACGGAGATCCTGTTGTATATCTGCTCACTGCTTCCCGCTCCGTCGCAAGACGTGAAAATGCGCCGAAGACGCTGGAAGAAATCGTTTTGGAGACCGAAGCCGATCCGAATCCCTTTCCGCCTTTTTCCTTTGAACTGCTGATGGTTTTCGCTGCTCCTGTGCTGGTTCTGGCAGGTCTGGTCCTTCTGGTTCTATTCGTCCGGAAACGCAAGCATTCCCATCGGCTGAAAACCCCGAAGCCTTCCCGCAGATATGTGAAATAGTTCCCCGGCATCAGGAAAATTGATGGTTTACAGTATGGTTAAGCTTGTGATAAATTATATAGAAGAGTTTCATACTTGTGATCAGGAGGTCGTTTCATGAACAGAGATCAGATTACAGAGGGCACTGCAATTCTGGGAATTGAATTCGGATCCACCCGAATTAAAAGTGTGCTTATTGACAAGGATCATCGCGTACTTGCCGCCGGCAGTCACGAATGGGAAAATGACTATCAGGACGGCATCTGGACCTACAGTGAAGATGCGATTCTGTCCGGCCTTCAAAAGAGTTATGCGGACTTAAAAGAAAACGTCCAAAAAGAATATGGGGTCACCCTGAGGAAAATCGGCGCCCTGGGCATCAGCGCCATGATGCACGGATACCTTCCTTTTAACGCGGATATGAAGCTTCTGGTTCCTTTCCGTACATGGCGCAACACCATCACAGGCGAAGCCGCGGAGAAGCTGTCCGGCCTGTTTTCCTTCAATATGCCTCAGCGCTGGAGCCTTAGCCATCTATATCAGGCAATTCTGAATAATGAACCGCATGTCTCGGATATCCGTTTTCTGACAACTCTCGCTGGCTGGATTCATTACCTTTTAACCGGTAAAAAGGTATTGGGCGTTGGTGATGCCAGCGGAATGATGCCCATCGATTCAGATACCTGCGATTATAATGCAGACATGGTTAATGCCTTTGACAAACTGGTTTCCGATAAACAGTATCCCTGGCATCTGAAGGAAATCCTCCCAGCCGTGCTGACGGCCGGTGCTGATGCCGGGCATCTTACCCCGGACGGAGCACGTCTTCTGGATCCCTCCGGGGACCTTGAACCCGGATGCCTCCTCTGCCCTCCGGAAGGTGATGCGGGAACCGGTATGGCAGCAACAAACAGCATCCGCCCGAAAACCGGAAACGTCAGTGCCGGTACTTCCATATTCAGTATGATCGTTCTTGAAAAACCCATGTCAAAAGTGTATCCGGAAATTGATATTGTTACGACACCGACAGGAAAACAGGTCGCCATGGTCCACTGCAACAGCTGCACATCTGATATCAATGCCTGGGTCTCCCTTTTCCGGGAATTTGCGGAAATCATGGGCTATAAAACCTCAGCCGATGAGGTTTATTCCCGCCTGTTCATGAAATCCCTTGAAGGTGAGAAGGACGGCGGCGGCCTGGTCAGCTTCAACTATTTTGCAGGAGAACCTGTTACAGGGCTTTCTGAAGGACGTCCGATGCTGATCCGGACCCCTAATGCCAGGATGAGCATGTCAAATTTTATGCGTGTTCAGATTTATGCCAGCCTTGAGACGCTGAAAGCCGGCATGGATATTCTCAATTCTGAAAACGTGGCCATTGATGAGGTCTTCGGTCATGGCGGCCTTTTCAAAACCGAAGGCGTGGCTCAGAATATGCTTGCCGCCGCAATTCATGCTCCGGTGACAGTCATGGAAACCGCGGGTGAAGGAGGTGCCTGGGGAATCGCTCTGCTGGCAGAATATGCACTTTGCCGCCGTGCGGAAGAATCCCTGGAGGATTACCTTCAGGCTCATGTGTTTAATGGCATGAAAAAGCTGACCGTCGCACCTGATCCGGAGGATGAAAAAGGATTTGACCGGTATATGGAGAAGTTCATGCGCTGTATTCCTGCGCAAAAGGCAGCTGTCGAAGGTCTGAAAGCATGAAGCTGCTGAAAGCCGCCGCCTTTGATCTGGATGATACACTTTTACGGGATGACCTTTCCATATCCGCATATACGATTCAAATTTTCAGGCGCCTCCGCGATTCCGGGTTTATTCTGATTCCGGCAAGCGGCCGTACCTTAATGAGCATGAAGCCCTTCGTCGATCAATTAGGATGCTCTTCCCTTTGTATCGCATGCAATGGCGCGCAGATCTGGGATCCTGAAACAAATCAGATCCTTTACCGTGAAGAATTATCCGCAGACCTCTGCCGAGAGATCGCCGCATTCGGAAACAAATACCGCTGTTACGCACAGACATATTCAGATGATAGATTTTTCTTTAATGAACATTCTGAATATGCCCGGCGATATGCATCTGCATCCATGCTGCCGGGCGAATATGTCGGCGATCTTGAGACCTACATCAAAGAACCCCGTGCAAAAATTCTGATGATGGCGGATGAAAGCAAAATTGCCCGGATGCTGACTGACGCCAGGACTCTTTTTCAGGGACGTGCATCTGTCACCTGTTCCAAGGCTTATTTCCTTGAGTTTAATCCGCTCCATGCGACAAAGGGGATTGCCCTCGGAAAAGCCACAGCAATGCTGGGAGTGTCCCTCGCGAATACAGCGGCATTCGGTGACAGCCTGAATGATCTTCCAATGCTTGAGGCCTGCGGCTGTCCGGTTGCAGTTGCCAACGCCCGTTCGGAGGTGCTTTCCTTCTGCTCCGATACCTGTGCATCCAACATGGAAGACGGAGTCGCCCGCTTTCTTGCTGCCAATGTTTTGAAGGAGGAGTTTCCGATTTGATTACAGCGAAAGAGTTTCAGGATGCGCTGAAACTCGAATGCCTCGTTTCCTCTCCCAACGATACCTGGGATTTCCGTACGCCGGATCTCAACCGTCCGGGTATGCAGTTCTGCGGCTTCTATGAGTATTTTGCCTTCGAACGTCCCCAGGTGATTGGAAAGGTGGAAATGAGTTACCTGGAAAAACAACCCCCGGCAAAAAGGCGAAGTATCCTTGAGACTTATTTTTCCTATCATATTCCCTGTATTATTATCTGCCGGAATATGATACCGCCGAAGGAACTGATTGAACTGGCCGAACAGCATCAGATCTATGTTTTCCGAAGTCCGGCTGTCACCAGTAAGTTCACCGTTACGGCCATCCATTACCTGAACCGTTGCCTGGCGCCTCATTTAATGCGTCACGGTGTTTTGTTGGATGTTTATGGCGTCGGAGTTTTGCTGACCGGCAAAAGCGGTGTCGGGAAAAGTGAAGCTGCCCTGGAACTGATAAAACGCGGACATCAGCTCGTTGCGGATGATATCGTGGATATCTGCCGCATTTCCGACGAGCGGCTGATTGGAACGTGTCCCGAAAGGGTTCGCCATCTGATGGAAATCAGAGGTATCGGGGTCATCGATGTGCAGGCTATGTTCGGAATCGGAGCAGTCTCGTTCAGCAAGTCCATTGACCTGATCATTGAGCTTGCCGTCGCAGAAGAAAACGAATCCATGGACCGTCTCGGTCTTGAGGATCATACCATTGAGATTCTGGGGGTTTCGGTCCCCTGTCAGACCATTCCGATTAAACCGGGGCGGAACCTTGCGATTATCGTGGAGGTCGCTTCGCGTAATTTGAGTCTGAAACGTACAGGTTTTAATGCCGCCCGCGAACTGGTCGCGGCTTTCCAGGAATAAAGAACAGGAGGTTTGTTTTCATGATTCGCATCGGCATAGATATAGGGGGAACCGGTATTCAGGTAGGTGCTCTTAACCATCATCGTAAAATACTCGCTGAAAAATCCATTCCAACCCTGACTGATATTCCCTTCCGGGATCAGGTCTCCAGGATTGCAGAATGTGTTCTTGCAACTGCTTCAGCTGCCGGCGCCGGTCCGGAACAGATTGAAAGCGTAGGCGTCGGCATACCCGGTATTGCCCACCGGAAAACCGGTGAAATCATCAAGTGTACAAATATGGGCTGGTTCCATGTTCCTTTCCGTGAGGAGTTTCTGCAGCATCTGAATGTGCCGGTATTTATCGATAATGATGCCAATGTTGCAGCATTGGCAGAAAGTGTTGCCGGGATTTCTGCCGGAACATCCTCCAGTGTTTTTATTACCATCGGAACGGGAATCGGAAGCGGGATTATCCTGGATGGCAAAATATGGAATGGTTTCCATGGAATCGGCGGAGAACTCGGTCATGTCACGCTGTCTTTGGACGGGGTTCCCTGCACGTGCGGCAATCGTGGCTGTCTTGAACGCTACTGCTCTGCAACGGCTCTGATTCGCATGGCCCGCGAAGCTATCGCTCAGAATCCTGATACTCTTATGATGAAGAAAGCCGGAAACGACCTCTCCCGGATTGAAGCAAGAACGGTCATTGATGCAGCGCGTGATGCTGACCCGGTTGCTTCGGAGGTTTATGCTCACTTTATTACACATCTGGCCCATGCCATTGCCAATGTGGTTAATTTCCTGGATCCGGAAGTCATCGTCCTTGGCGGAGGAGTCAGCAAAGCCGGCGACTTCCTTCTGGAGCCCCTTCATCGGGAGTATGCAAAATACATTCTTTACAGGGATCAGCCGATGCCTGAAATCAAGCTTGCTGTATTGGGTCCTGAAGCCGGCATCATTGGAGCCGCTATGCTGTCCTGATTTTTGCTCATCCGGAAAATGACGCAGCCGAAGGAGATGCATATGGAGAATTTTCTGTTTTCTGTCCGAAGAGACGGCACCTTTCAGCTTGACAGCTACGAAGGCAATGATATACATATTGTCATTCCGGACAGCTATCAGGGAAAACCGGTAACAGCCATTGCTGATAATGCATTCTCCTGGCTTTCCGGCATTCGCTCTGTCGTCATTCCCGAAACGGTGACGATCGTGGGAGAGGCTGCGTTTTCCTGGTGTGATTCACTCATATCCGTTTCTCTCCCCCAAACCATCCGCACCATCGGCGAATGGTGCTTTATCGGATGCTCCTCCCTGAAAAGCATCGCTATCCCTCCGGCGGTAAAAAGAATCAATTATTCCACTTTTCAATCCTGCTCCAGTCTTTCCACGGTTTCCCTCCCGGATTCCCTCCAGGTGATCGGCCCGGAAGCTTTTGCAGAATGCGGAAATCTTCGCTTTATCACGCTCCCCAAGAAACTGACAGAGCTTGGCGAAAACGCTTTTGCTTCCTGTGATACCTTAGCCTGTATCAATATCCCTGATCGCCTGCAGAAGATCGGCAGCGGCGCCTTCTCCGGTTGCACATCCCTTTCCTCCTTTGAAATCTCGGCTGACCATCCGGTTTTTATGTCGGATGACGGCGTGCTGATCAACAAAAAGGAACGGCGTCTGGTTTATTATCCTTATGGCAAACGAAATAAGGAATACACGATACCGGATAACGTTCAGATTATTGATGAAGAGGCTTTTGCCAATCGGATCCATCTTGAAACGGTTATAATTCCTGATTCCGTCTATGCCATCGAGCAAAAGGCATTTTATGGATGCCGGAACCTTTCCACCGTTACTCTTCCCGACAGTATTACAAGAATATCGCCCAACGCATTCCATGGCTGTTCTGCGCTGCGGTCTGTTACACTGCCGAAAGCAATCACCTCTGTAGATTACTCTGTTTTCTATGCCTGTGCATCCCTGACAAGCATCAGCATACCGGACTCTGTCCGTTTCATTGCGTCCTGCGCCTTCAGCGGCTGCAGCAATCTGAAATCCGTCATCCTTCCCGAAGGAATCGTGGACATCGGCGAATCTGCATTTGAAGGCTGCCGTTCCCTGGAAGAAATCACGCTTCCTGCTTCGCTAAAAGCGTTGGGGCCTCATGCCTTCGGTTCCTGTGTATCCCTTGAAACGGTTACTTTCCCGCCTGGACTGAAAGCTCTCCCTCCTATGCTTTTCTCCCGCTGTGAAAACCTGAATTGCGTAAACCTTCCTGATACATTGGAAGAAATCGGGTCGGAGGCTTTTGTTAATTGTGACAATCTGATTTCTCTTCAGCTTCCCCAAAAAGTCTGTTTCATCGAGCCAGACGCCTTTGCTGAATGCCGTCATCTGATGCTCTTTGTCTACCCGGATTCTTATGCAAAGGAATATGCTGTCGACCGGGGTATCCTTTTTTCTGAAATCTGACTTTTATCTGCATAAAAAAGGCGGCGGAGCGCTGATGACTCCGCCGCCTTTTGATTGTACCTTCTTTACTGTTTTGCACCGCATTCAGGGCAGAATTTAGTTCCGGCAGGAATTTCCTTGCCGCAGCTGGTACAGAAAGCGGAAGCGCTCTGTTTAGCGCCGCATTCGGGGCAGAATTTGGACCCCGCCGGGATTCTTGCACCGCATGCGGAACAGGTCGCACCAGCCTGCACAGGCGCTGCCGGCGCAGCAGCAGTATTATTTCCAAGCGTCTGAGCAAACATCTGACCCATCGCGGCTCCTGCTCCCATGCCAACACCCATGCCCGCCATTCCGCTGCCGTCGTTGTTTGCAGCCTCCCGCATAGCCTCGGCAGCCTGATACTTGGCATATTGATCAAGATTGCCAAGCACGCCCATGGATGTACGCTTGTCCATGGATTTTTCGACTTCCTCTGGCAGGGAGATGTTCTCAATCACAAAGCTGCACAGCGTCAGTCCCAGGGAAGCAAGCTTGGGGTTAATCGATTGCATTGCGTAATTCGCAATTTCATCGTAGTTGGCTGCCAGATCCAGCGCAGGAATTTTGCTCTCAGCAATGGCATCACTCAGTCCGCTGACGAGTGTCCGCTTAATCTGTCCCTCCACTCCGTCTACTGTAAACAGGGCGGACGTTCCGAATACCTCCTTCAGGAATGTGGAAGCATCAGAAACCTTAAAGCTGTAAATACCAAAGGCACGCAGGCGGATCATTCCAAATTCCGCATCGCGCATCATGACCGGATTGCTCGTTCCCCATTTCATATCCAGGAACTGCTTTGTGTTGATAAAATAGACATCCGCTTTGAACGGGCTGTTGAATCCGTATTTCCAGCTCTTCAGCGCTGTCAGAATCGGCATATTGCTGGTTTGCAGTTCGTAGCGTCCGGGCTCAAAGACGTCTGCCAGCTGCCCTTCATTCACAAAAACTGCCACCTGACTCTCGCGAACAGTCAGCTGAGCACCCATCATGATTTCTTTTCCGTTCATGTCATATTTGTGCACCATGGTTGTGTTGGAGCTGTCTGTCCATTCAATGACATCAATCAGCTGTCCCTTAATCATGTTGAGAATACCCATTACATAATCCTCCTTTGTTTCTGTTATTCTTTCACGTCGCTGCACAATTCATATAGCGACGGTAAAACCTTCATTCCGGTAATATGGAGCTCCAGTCCGAAATACTCTTTGAGATGGGCAATTCCATCTGCAATGCGTGTGGTCAGCAAAGCCGTCATCCTGTCCTGAGTGGTCACGGAGCTTTCCACTCCGTACAAGGGGCAGCACAATACAAGAATCCGTCCATCCGTATGAACTGTCGGCAGGATATGTACGCCTTCTATATCTCCTCCGAATGAATTGCGCAGCGCGAGCTCCAGCCGGTCTGCTCCGTAGTGCCAGCGCCCCACCAGCTTGTCCTGTTCTGTACCGGCCGGCTGTTCCAGTTCCATCAGCATGCATACCCGGTCAGGATCCATCCGGCTTCTGAGGAGCCGCATATTCCGCACAACATCCGTTTTCTGGCTGATTTTCCCGGTCATCAGCTTTCGGAAGAATTCGTGCCGGCATTCCTGAAGCATATCAATCTCCCGGATCCGGTCATTGGAAAAATCAGCATGGATTCTGTTCAGCAGGATATTCAGCTCATTCAGGTAACGCAGAACCTCTTCTTTGGATGTTCCGGCCTGAAAAATCGGAACATTCGGAAAAAACTCCTGAAGGTAAGCAAGAATCTTCTTCTCCTCCTCCGGAGCAACCGCAATGGATATCCCATCTGCATGATGTTTTGCGAGGCTATCCTTTGTTCCCTCAAAATCATGACGAATATGCGGGGGTTTGAACCCCTGCCGCTCCCAGTTTTGAATCTGATCAAAAGCATTCAGCACATCTTCCCGATCGGAGACGAGCAAAAGTTTATACATCCGCAGACCTCCATAAAACATGCAGAATCTTCCCGCTGCAGGCCATATTATACCCTCTTCCATCTGATTATGCAAATCTTTACAGGTTTTTTTCGTGCACAGATCAGCGGGGGTATTCGTCCGGTTTCACTCAATCATCTGCATTCTCCCTGCGTTCCGGCCGTCATTATCGTCTGCCTTCCGGCCGTGTTTTCAGTTTGAGCAGCCATCCGGGCATTTCTGTAATCAAAAGCACAAGGAAAATCATGATCAATGCATAAGCATAAATCTCGGCATATTCGCTGAAATAGCCGCTTGAATATACTGCTTTTCCAAGGGAATTTTTCGCCTGAACCAGGTATTCTGCCGATACCGCGACCTTAATCCCGGTTCCGGCCGCATTCACAAATGCCTGTTTCAGATAGCCTGAAATCATCGGAAGATATACCTGAAAAGCAACCCGCAGATTAAAACCGCTGTTCATCTTATATACGTCGAGCAGCTCCGGTTCCAGAGACCTTGTTCCTTCGTATACAGCTTCGCTGATGAGCGGAATCAGAATCATGCTTCCCGCAACAACCGGGACTGAACGATACGAGATGATGGACATGACCAAAATCACCAGAACAATCATCGGCAAAGAACGAATCAAAATCATCAGCGGCCGGAAAAAAGCATAAATACGATGATCCGCCCCTTCCGCAAGACCTATGGCTATACCGATCGTCGATGAAATTGCCAGGGCCTCAAGAACATGGATAAGCGTAGTGGCTATTTTCAGATAGGTAGCTTCTTCACACAGAAGACGAACCAGGGCATGCCCGATTTCGGGCAGGCCGGGAAATACTACTCTGTTATCTTTCAGCAAACCGCCCGTTTCAAAGATAAGGGCGATCAGCACAATACCCAAACAGAAGCTTACTGCAGATCCTTTTTTCTTATTTCGCTTCATAGTAGAAGTCATCTGCAGGCAGTTCTCCGCCGAACTGAGCAATATCAATCTGCGCAGTTGTCTCAATCTGCTCCCGGGCATCCAGTGCGTTCATGTACCGGATATTGCAGCCAGGCAGCGCAAGCAGCGCTACTTTTTCCGCCTTCACAACTTCCATTGCAACCGCGTTTTTAGCCGCAGTTTCCGGATCCGCTTCGCATAGTTCGACTGATTCCCGAATCTCCGCCAGTCCCTGTTTAACCAGCTCAGGGTTCTCCTGAATTGTTTTTTCACGGACGAAGAGGCCGGCCTGTGTGAACCCGTCAAAGCCTGTGATATCCTTATACATATCGTTCACAGAAACAGAGCTGATGGTCTCATCATTAAGTTTTGCACCGGTAATGGCAGGTTCTGCCGTCATCACCACAACTTCAGGATCGTTTCCGCTCAGCAGCTCTGCCTGAGTTTCAGCCGCGCCGGCAAGATACTCAATCGCAGAAGGCTCAATTCCTTTCGAGGCAAGCACATACTTTGCAACAGATGCGTTAATTGTGTTTTCTCCAAAGAGAACCAGTCTTCTGCCATTCATCATATCAGAATTAAAATTCGGGAGTTTTGAGGCAAATACCAGATTCCCCCAGGTGACAACAGCTGCCAGCCGATAAGATGATTTCCCCAGTTTGAACAGCTTTGCGCCGGCATTGATCGGGGCAATAATAAAGTCCGCTTCTGCGCTTCCAAAGGCCTCCGCAATCGTGTCTGCTCCAATCGTCTGAACTGCATCCGGTTCCTGCGCATAAACACCGGAAACTGCAAATGCGGGTGCTCCTCCGGGAACGATCATATGGTATGAGGCATTTTCTGCAAGAGCCAGGCAGGCCGTAAAAATCGTCACAAGTGTCAGCAAAACAGCAATCGCTTTTTTCATGGTAAAACCCCTTCTTTCTTTGTTTTTCTTTCTGCCGGTGAAAGAGCGCTTTTCACAATCAGTCCCGGCGTGTTCCCCAGTTTGCCTGTCAGTGCGCCAATCTCATCATTTGTTCCTTCCACAATCAGGCCGATGACAGCAGAATGATCTTCATGATTCGGAATGCCGATCCGTCCCCGGATGATGCTGCCGTATCGCGACAATATCCGATTGGCTTCTTCAATATGATCCTTGCAGTCCACAATCACCCCGATAAACCCGCGGCGCTTCTCTGCATTCAAAAACGGTCACCCCGCTTTCATTGAATTTAAATTCAGCAAAAAAGGTACGGGACCGCAAACCTATCCCGCACCTGTAATAATCATCATATTCAATCCCCCTTCCCATCTTGCACTTTGATTCCTCTCCGTGCTCAATCGGGTTTCCCGTGCCCTTTTCTAAACCTCACCTGCCGGCTTGGCATTGATTCCGGACACAAATGATTATATCACTGTATAGTCTTTATTTCAACTTTTCCCGCATGACTTCAAGCGCCGTACGCAGCTGGACATCTCTCACGACGTCAGCAAAGTCATAACTCCCCTTGTCGCCTTCCGGACGTTCAACAACCACATCCGGTTCAATGCCGACTTCGTGTACTTTATTGCCTTTCGGAGAAAAGTATTCAGCAATCGTAATCTGGAATCCGGCACCTTTGTCACCGCTCTGAAGAACGCTCTGGACAATCCCTTTGCCAAAAGTCTTCGTTCCGACAACTGTGGCATCGGCGCTGTCCCGCAAGGCTCCTGTCAGGATTTCCGATGAGCTTGCGCTCATCTCATTGACGAGAATGACCAGTTTTACATCCGTTTTCCCGTCCCTGGTCCTGTACAAATGTTCCTCCGATCCGTCCCTGTATACAAGGTAGCACAAATCTCCCGCGTCCATAAAGAGATCTCCGATTGTTTGTGCCTGGAGCACCCATCCTCCGGAATTATCGCGCAGGTCAATAATCAGCCCTTCAATTCCCTGCTCTGTCAGTTCATTCAGCGCTTTTTCAAATTCCTTATCTGCCTCGCCTGCAAATTCATAAAGAGCAATATATCCAATTCCCTGCTCAAGGACAGTGCTTTCCACCTGATTTACATGGATTTCCCTGCGGTCAATATTGAACGTGATTTCCTCTCCGTCCCGGATGAATGTTACATCTACAGAAGTGCCCGGTTCGCCCCGCATAATGTTCACAGCCTCCTGTACATTTTCCGGGGTCACATAAACGTCCTCTCCGACCCGATAAAGAATATCCCCGCGCATCACACCGGCCTCTTCTGCAGGTCCTCCCTTGAAGACACGTGAAATTACACAGGTGTCCTCATTAAAATCACTGAGGATCATCACGCCGATTCCTACATATTTTCCTTCATCGTCTTCAAGCATTTTCTGAAATTCGTCCGGAGAATAGTAGAAGGTATACGGGTCATCCAGTCCGGCCAGCAAGCCTTTGGCAGCATATTCAAGCATTTTATCCGTATCCGGCTCGCGGAAGAAGTAATTTTCCGCATTGTCATACAGATCTGCAAGCTCTGAAAACTTTTGCAGTCTCTGATAATTTAAATATTCATCCCTGCTGATGGTCACCGTATCTCCGTTATCCAGGTTTTTCCCCAGCGTCAGGGGCTGCTGATTCGCTTCTGAAGAACCAAACATGGACTCAAGTCCTGACCCGGAGACCATCATGCAGCCGCTCAGAAGGCACAGGATTGTCAGGAGGCTGACTGCCAGAAGTACTTTTTTCATTATGCTTTCCTCCGTTATTATGTATTCATACAGGATGAATCAGTCGCATCCTTCATGCTCATCAGAATTCTGAAGACAGCCGCGTCTTCAAATTTGCGGAGATCCAGCCCTGTCGCCTTTCGGATTTTTTCCATCCGGTAAATCAGCGTATTCCTGTGAACGAACAATTCCCTTGCCGTGGTGGAAAGATTCAAATCATTGCGTAAAAAAACACGAATCGTTTCCAGTATTTCTCCATTCAGAACAGCTGATGCTTCTTCATTTAATAATTCCTCCAGAAGCTGTTTTGCCTTCACTTCTGGAATCATATCGACCAGTCTTTCCAGCGTCTGTCTCCTGTAATCAAATACACGTCCGGGAAGCTTGTGCCGTATTCCGGTTTCAATGGCTGCCTCGGCTTCCCGGTAAGCCGCAGGCAGTCTGCTGAGGGACTCAGCCGGATTGGCAATTCCGGCATAGCACGAAATTCCGGCTTCGCTTTCCATCATCTCTGCAGCAGCACTGACAAATTCGGCCACCTCATCCGATGATCTTTTTTTCATGCCTAGCAAAAGAACAGCATCCCCGTTTTCTAGCGGAAAGAATCGATCCGGTTCTTCCAGCGGGATACTGTCCCGCAGATCAGAATAGGAGCATGCAGACAGCGGCCGGAACAGAATCACGCTTCGTGTACAGCGGTTTTGCATCCCGTATTTCTGGGCAACCTGTAAAGGATCCGCCGTTCCTTTCAGAAGTGCCTGCCAGGCTTTCTCCTCCGAATTGATCTCCCGGTCTGCCAAAAGTCCAAGTCTGCAGGCATCCAGCAGTTTGATGGCTGCCGGGCTGTCTTCACAGGAATAGACCGACTCCCCGATTCTCAGATAGGCTTGCCCGTTGTCCCGGAGCACCAAATGGCCCGCCCGGCCAATCTGCTCCAGAATCTTAGGATCAGTATCGGAGAATGACCGGATTTCGATCCGGAATGATTGTGCACTCACCGGAAACATCCCCTCTCTGACACTTTACAATAATAGTCAACTCACCGGACTTCGTCAAGTTTTTGAGGCATGTATTTATCTTCCGTCAATGAACGAGATTCTTGTTTTTTTATGACCGGATGAATTATAATGTCTATAAGACAAGCATCAGAAAGGACCTCATGAATGAAAACTCGTAAGCGGCTGTTTATTGTGATTCTATGCATTTCTGTTATGATCTCTGCTGGGTCGCTCTCAGAATTTGAATTTTCAGACAATCGTTTTCAGGGAGAATTCACCACGGAGAATCTGGACAAAATCATAGCTGAATACGAATTGTCAGACGGATGGTACTGGACAACCGCCCCTAACATTCTTCAAAACTTCCATGGGCAGGAGAACGCTCCAGGATGGACCGATACAGCAGCAAACAAGCTGCACCGGAAAGAATACACTCCCGGTCTGTACGGATGCAGATGGATGGCGAATAAGGTCTTTTCAGAATCACCGGGAATCGGCGGATACGGCGAATGCTTCGGATTCGCCCAATTCATCGGATACCTCCTTTCCGGCGAGTACAATCCGCATCGCAACTGGAATTTTTATTACAATCTGAATGCATCCGGTGGATTGAGAGTCGGGGATATTCTTCGGACAGATTTCAGTGCGGACGGGAAACAGTACCGCCACAGCGCTGTCGTATATTCTGTCTCAGAGGATGAGATCCTCTTTATCCAGGTTTCAGGCAGCACCTATAATCGCATTCGGGCTGGATGCGGTTTTATGGATGGATATCATCACGGACCGGATACCCTGGAAGAGCTCGCTAAAGTACCGAATATCAAAATTTGCCGGTCTCAGCTGAATCTTGAAGCAAAAGACATTCCGGATCAAGCGCCTTGATCATCATCGGACTGTTTCATCCCCTGCAGGAGCAGGCGCATTTGCGCCGCCGGGCGCACCATAAAAAAGGCTCCGGATGAAAGATCATCCGAAGCCTGGTTTTCTTTACCGGATTACTTGTTCAGGATTGTCTTCTCCGTCTCCTTGTCGAAGAAATGGAGATGGTTCGTATCGAAGGCAACACGGATCTTGTTCCCGGCCCTGCTGGTGGTGCGGGGATCAACGCGGGCAATGATGTTTCCGTCTTTGCCGGTGGTGCTCAGATACAGATAGGTTTCAGAACCCATCAGTTCGGTCACTTCAACATCCACATCAATCGTGGCGGTGGAGAATGTTGCCAGGTTGGCTTCATCATCAGAAATGTTTTCAGGACGGATACCCATCACAACATCCTTACCGATGTAGCTTTCGTCCACAAACTTGGCAATCTTCTTCTCCGGAACAACGATCTTGTTGTCGCCAAAGACAGCCACAACATCCTGGCCTTCACGTTCAAGCTTTACGTTGAAGAAGTTCATCTGGGGGCTTCCGATAAAGCCTGCAACGAATTCATTGGCCGGATAGTCATACAGGTTCTGGGGAGTATCCACCTGCTGAACAACGCCGTCCTTCATAACGACGATACGGCTGGCCATGGTCATAGCTTCCGTCTGGTCGTGGGTAACGTAAATGAAGGTTGTCTGCAGCCGCTGATGGAGTTTGGTAATCTCCGTACGCATGGCCACGCGCAGTTTGGCATCCAGGTTGGACAGCGGTTCGTCGAACAGGAATACTTTCGGTTCACGAACGATAGCACGTCCCAGAGCAACACGCTGGCGCTGACCGCCGGACAGGGCCTTCGGCTTCCGGTTCAGAAGATGAGCGATGTCAAGGATCTTAGCGGCTTCTTCCACGCGGCGCTTGATTTCATCCTTAGGCGTTTTACGCAGTTTCAGGCCGAATGCCATATTGTCATAAACCGTCATATGCGGATAAAGAGCATAGTTCTGGAACACCATGGCAATATCGCGGTCCTTGGGCGCCACGTCGTTCACAAGCTTATCTCCGATATAGAGTTCACCGTCGGAAATTTCTTCCAGACCGGCGACCATGCGCAGGGTTGTGGATTTTCCGCAGCCGGACGGTCCGACCAGAACAATAAACTCCTTATCTTCGATGTCCAGCGTGAAATCACTCACAGCGGTGACGTTCCCGGTGTAAACCTTGTAGATGTGCTGAAGAGATACACTTGCCATAACCTGATCCTCCTTCTGAATGTTCAGAATAAATCTGACTTGCCTAAATTATATCCGTCCGTAAAGAAAAAGGGAATTGCCCGTTTCCACAAGCATTTCCCATTTGATTTGTGCAAATTGACGAATGATCTATTCCGTCATTAGCGGTGATTGCGGATTTCATTTCTTTCCAGCCTGATGTTATTTATCAGCTCGCTCATCTTGCGGTCCGTCTCCGCCAGAAGTGAATCAATATAATCCAGGGTATTCTTATGCAGATTCGCAGCATCTGCTTTCGCGTTTTCACGAAGTTCTTCACATTCCACCCGGGCTCTGCGAACAATGTTTTCCTCTTCTACAAGCTCCTGCGCCTTCTTTTCCGCATCCTGTACGATTCGGGCAGCCTCCGCTTTAGCCGCTTCAATACACGCGGATGCTTCCTGGCTGGCCCTTTCCAGCATGGAATTGGAATCTCGGTTCGCCTGATCCAGCATCATCCTGGCTTTTTGTGTGGACTCTTCCGCCAGGCTTTTTGCCTGAGCGTTGGCACTGTCCATAATTTCTTTGCGCTTCTGCTCGGTTTCGCTTCGGATTGTTTCCTCCTCAGCCACAATCCTGGCTGCAACTTCTACCGTTTTCGGAAGATTATCCCGCAGATATTCAAGCTGCGCGGTCATAACAGCCCGGTTTACAATGCATGTTTCACTGTTGATTAATGTTTTCCGCGCCCCTCTGAGCTGTTCCTCGAGCGCCTGGACAGCATCGAGGCAAAGCTTTGCATTGTTGACCTCATTTGCCATAGATGATTTCCTCCTTTACCCCCTTATTTTTTTCAGGAATCAGCCATTTCTCAGCACTCTCAAGGATACACGCGGGAATCATGCCCCGGATGCTTCCTCCGAAGGATGCGATTTCCCGAACTGCAGAGGATGAAAGATTCTCCCATTCCGGGACGGCGGGCATCAGAAGCGTTTCCATGGATGGGTACAGCCGGCGGTTCACGTCAGCTGCCGCTGCTTCCTTCTCAAAATCCCCGGAATTGCGTACACCCCGGATCACAATACTTCCGGGATGATGCCGCATATAATCGGCAAGCAGTCCCTCCCAAAGTTCCGCCTTCACATTGGCCAATCCGGCACATGCTTTTCGAATCAGGCCGACCCTTTCCTCATAGGGAATGGTACCGTTCTTTCCCCGGTTTACCATCACTGTCACTGTCACATGATCAAAAATCGCAGCTGCCCGTTCGATCAGATTCATATGTCCGCATGTGATCGGATCAAAAGAACCCGGAAATATGCAGGAACTCATCTGCTCTCCTCCTGGCCCCGGCGGTCCTTTCCTGTTTTTTTTCTCAGAAAGGATATCCCGCAAAAGCCCCATCTTCGCTCATCCGTCTTCACAAAACCATCTCCGAACAGAACATTCTGTTTCGCTTCGTGTTCAACAATTACAAGGCTGTCATCTCCGGTCAGGGCTTCCAGTTCATCGAAAACCGCCCGAAGATCCGTCATTCGATAGGGCGGATCCAGAAAAACCAGGTCAAAGAGCCTGTTTCTGTCCTTCAGCTTTCGGACCGCCGTCCTCCAGTCGCAACAGTAGATTTCAACCTGTCCAGTGCACCCGAGAATCTCCGCGTTCCTGTGCTCTGTCCGGCTTGCATTCCGGTCTGAATCGCACAGTACGGCGCCGGCTGCTCCGCGGCTCAATGCTTCAAAGCTCAGGGCACCGCTTCCGGCAAACAAATCCAGTACTTCTGCTGATTCAATCCTTGTCTGTAGGATATTAAACAGGTTTTCTCGCACTCTGTCAAGTGTGGGGCGCGTCTCTTTTCCTTCCGGCGCCGCAATTCGCCGGTTCCCCATCCTGCCTGCAATAATACGCATTGCTTGCTTTAAACCTTTCCCGTTATCGGAACCGAATCAGTTTAACTGCTCGGGAGTCCTGGTAGCGGAATTCCTGCGCGCTTTTCTGGCTCTTTTCTCTCTGGATATCCGTTTTTTATTGTTTGCGGCAATTTCGGTATGGACCATCTTTCGTTTTGCCGGCCCGGTCAGATATCCGGTTCCGTAACTGGCGGCGGGAAGAAAAACAATCAGCGGACTGATCCTCTCAAGCAGAAGCAGAAGATCCCTGTTTTCCGCTCCTGCCATCGCAACAAACGGCATGATCATAATTCTGACAATAATCCTGACAATATCCGTCACAGTAATCGAAATGCTCTGTGTGTATCCGGTCAGTGCGTCTCCGATTTCTGACCGTCTCAGGTAGGTCTCCATCCAGGATGGCAGAGCACCGGCGCTTGTCATCTGTTTCTCCGCGCTGACGGCAAGAATCAGGGCGAGAATCAGCGGGATGACGGTTCCGAGTATTCCGATCATAAATCCCTTCATAGGATGAAAAGGAATGCGTCTTTCTCCTGCGGATACCTCCTGGCCTTTTTGAATATGCTGGTACAGAATCTCACCGCGGGCCACGCCGTCTGTCCCGTATTCTGCTCCTTTCGCATAAAAAATGATCAGAATCAACGCCTCAATAGCCGCGTTGATCAGCACTCTCAGAATAACAGACTTAAAAGACGTCATGGAACATACAATAAAGCACATAAATGCACTAAGCACCAGGACACCGAAAAAAATGAGCGCATTCCGAATCGTGTTCTCGTCTGTCGGCGTTCCTTTTGTATATGGCTTTGCCGACCCTGCGGTTTTCCGTTTATCTGTCATCCGATGATCTCTCCCTCTCCTGGTTTTCATATACGCGTTCAACGCGGCTTCCGACGCTCAAAAGGATTTCATAGCTTATGGTCCCGCTCCACGCCGCAATATCCTCTGCCGTGATGATTTCCGTGCCGTCCTGCCCCATCAGAACCACTTCGTCCTCCGGAGCAGCTTCTGGAATCCCGGTTATATCTGCCATCATCTGATCCATGCAAATTCGTCCGACGATTTTAGCGCGTTTTCCCCGAATCAGTACTTCTGCCCTTTCTCCGGCGAGTCGGTGATATCCGTCTGCATACCCGCATGTGATGGTCGCAATACGCTTTGTCTCCGAGGTGCGGTATGTCCGGCCGTAACTGATATATTCCCCCGCAGGCACTTCCTTTATATAGCTGATTTTTGCAGTCCAGCGCATACAGGGTTTCAGTCCGAGATCCTGTTCCGGAACCGGCGGATAACCGTAAAAGCTGATACCGGCCCGAACCATGTCCATTGCGAATTCAGGTCTTCGATGGATAACCGCTGAATTGGCACAATGCCGTAAAACATCTTGAGGAAGGTCTCCGGTCAGCCGTAGGAATCTGCGGTACTGCATTTCCGTATACTCCATTCCCGGCATCCCGTCATCCGCATCCGAAAAATGTGTGTAAACGCCTGTCAGACGAAGGTGCGGCGCTTTCATAATGGCATCAGTTACAGCTTTTTTTTCTTCTTCATTCCGTACCCCGATCCGTCCCATACCTGTATCGATCTTTAAATGTACTTCAGTCTGTTTGTGAATTGCATCAGCAGCCTCTTCACAAAGGCGCACCATCTCCTCCGAGCAAACCGTTTGAATCAGGCCGTTTTCAATCCCCTCACTGACATCTTCCTCCGTGACAGCACCGAGTACAAGAATCGGCGCTTTGATCCCGCTGTGTCTGAGGCTCGTCCCCTCAGATACTGAAGCCACTGCAAGATATTCAGCTCCGCCTTCCAGCGCTGCCCTGGCCGCTTCCGGGCCGCCGTGCCCGTATCCGTCCGCCTTGACAACTGCCATCACTTTCGCGCCGGCATCTACTGCACATCGGATTCTTTTCATGTTGTCCCGCAGAAAATCTGTACGGATAATCCGTTGATTTCGCGAACGCATCCCCGTTCACTTCCTTTCTGCGTTTTTTTCCATCTCGTGCCGGTGGATCTGATCATTCAGAAGATTTATATCACCGCATCCCATGGTCAGCACAAGATCCCCTTCTGTCCAATGATTTCTGAGGTATGCTTCCGCATCATCAAAAGAAGGCGTCCAGACCGCTTCGATTCCGTGCCGGATCATTCCCTCCACAATCATTCCACTGTTCAGATCCCCGGGGTCTGCTTCCCGGGCTGCGCAGATATCAGTCACAAGCGTATAATCGGCCATCTCCGTACACGTCAGATACTGATCAAAAAGGGTACGGACACGGCTGAAGGTATGCGGCTGCATCACCGCCCAGAGCTTTCCTTTGCATCTTTTTTTAGCGATTGAAATAACATTTCTCATCTCAGTCGGATTATGCCCGTAATCATGAAAGATTTCAACGCCGTCGATTACATCGGTCAGCTCGAATCTTCTGTGGGCTCCGGTAAACCGCCGCAGCACAGCAGCTGAATCTTCCGGAGAAACGCCCAGTTCCGCAGCAGCTGCGACAGCTGCAATCCCGTTCATCCGGTTAAAGTCCCCAGGTACTTTCATTTCAACCCGAACCTGCTTTCCTCCCGGACACTGAAGCAGAAAAGAAGAGCATCCCAGTTCATCCTCCAGGATATTCTCCGGAAACCAGTCATTATTCTTCCCGAGGCCAAAGAACACTTTTCGGCATTTCAGCTTCTCCATCTGTCTCCGGACTCTGGGGTCGTCCCCGTTTCCAATCGCCGTCCCATTTTCGGGGAGCAGATGCAGATATTTCCCGAAAGTTTCCTCTATCTCGTCCAGGTCCCTGTAGCAATCCAAATGATCCGCGTCGATATTCAGGACAACTGCAACCGTTGGATGCAGCTGAAGGAAAGAACGGTTGAATTCGCAGGCTTCGGCAACAAAAATATCACTGTGCCCGATCCTGGTGCTTCCTCCGATTGCATCCAAACGTCCTCCGATATGAATGCTCGGATCCTTTCCGGTTTCCAGCAGGATCTGACTCAGCATGGATGTTACTGTCGTTTTTCCGTGAGCTCCGCAGATCCCGACAGCTTTCCCGAATCCTTCCATCAGTTGTCCGAGCAAAACTGCACGTTCGATCGACGGGATTCCCAGTCTTTCGGCTTCTGCACGTTCCGGATTATCCCTCGAAATAGCAGCGGAATATACAATAAAGTCGGCGCCGTGAACATTCTCAGGTCGATGTCCGATCATGACCCGGCATCCCTTTTCCCGTACGTGATGAATCAAATATCCCTCATCACGGTCGCTTCCCGTCACCTGATAACCCTGATCTGCCAGCATCTCCGCTAATCCGCTCATGCTGCTGCCGCCGATGCCGATCAGATGTATTCTTTTGCCGGCATAATCTCTGATCTGCGGATTGTCTCTCTTGATCATTCTACCGTTTCCCTTCCGGACAGCTGTCGTTTCAGTCCACTATAATTTTGGGGTTCTCCCGGCTTGGGCGGTACATCACAAACCGTCGTCCGATCTGTTGAACAGGCTCTGCGCCGGTTTTTTCGCACAGCTCCGTCAAGGCATCCCTTGCGCTGATGGTTGCGCCTTGCTGAACGCAGCCCTTGATCAGCTCTCTGGCTTCCAGCGCATCATAGCATTCCTTTACCGTATTGCCGGTAATTCCGTCCTTGCCGATATACAGAATCGTATCAATCGTATTCGCCATAGCCCTGAGCTTTGCCCGTTGTTTCCCTGTCATTTTACTCAAATCCCCTTATTCCACAAAGTCAAATTCCATTTCCGCAATGCGGACTGTTGCGCCTTCCGCAGCGCCTTTTTCCCGCAGTGCGTCAATAATTCCCATTTTTCGCAGCATTCGGTGAAACCAGTTCATGCTTTCAAGGTCATCAAAGTTCACGCTGTCAATGAGC
>ODAI010104153.1_pt1 | contig 61804 bp, 64 predicted proteins | sample 1539321 | NCBI WGS metagenome assembly ODAI01 (sample SAMN02144231, study PRJEB22623) | gut metagenome | biome: sheep rumen | host: Ovis aries | place: New Zealand
AATAATTTCATCTAATGTATAATTAATCTTATTTTTATTATATAAAAAGATTTGATATAAAATAGTCATAGTTTTCTCTCTAGTTATTGTTCTATTAGCTTTCATTTTGCACACCTCTTAATAAGTTTATCATAAATTACTATTTTTTTAAAGATAGTTTTATGTATTTTATTTAAAAACTAGTTACAGTTCAGTCAAAGAAAGTAAAAAGTCCAATAAATCCCTTATAAATACTAGTATTAATGGCTATATTAATTCATATACTTCTGATAATAATTTCATCTAATTGTAATGAATTTTAGCAATTATTAATAATCTTTACTTCCTTTTTCATAAAATATGTTCTTAAGACCAATGTTTATCTGACTAAATTGTAACAAAAACCAGTATGAATTATTTTCATACTAGTTTAATTATATTATTATAATAAAAAGATATTAGCCATCTATTGTATGCACCTCAGGAGCCCTATTGTCTGGGTAGGAAATAACATATGTTCCATCATCTAAATATGAAATATGTGTTCCATCTGTTTTATGTATGAAAGTTAATTTACCATTTTCATAATGTTCCTTTGATCCATCTTCAAGAATTTTTTCTGCAAATTTAATTGTACCATCAGCATTATAATGAAAAAATTCTCCATTTGAATATTCAATTTTATATTCTCCATTATCATAATAATTTTCAACCGAATCACTATTCACAACTCTATATTGATTTTCGAAATATGATATCTTTGGCGTTGCTCCTCCATTATCGTTATATTCTAATATATGTCCACTTTGGTGATCATAAATAGCATTATAGTCTTTGTTTCCTATTTGGGCTAGGGCACCATCCTCATAAAAATTTTTATAAGAGCCATCACCTCGTTTTATGGTCATTTGTGAAGATAGTTCATTTTTACCATAACGTGTTCCATCATTTAGTGTTATTTCTTTAATATCATATTCATCTGTGAAATTTATTTTATTACCTTCATTATCTACTATTGAATTTGATTTATTGAAATAATTCCCATCATTAAAATTAACAACATAATTTTTATCTTCAATAGTACAAAAAGTATTTGTTTTATCGTTAAAATTTGATAATATTTTACCATCACTAGTTGCAAATTCTTTTAATACATTATTGTTATCTAATGTAATAATACTTCCATCGTTTAAATAATAAGATAAAGTGTCTTTCTTCTCAATTTTCAATAACTTTTTATCATTATTAAAATAATATATATCATTTTCATTTGTAATTGTAAAGCAACCATTATTATAGTATGTTGCAGAACAATATTGATGATGGTTTGAATAATTTATATTTAGAGTATCCATTATCTCATAACTAATATAATTGATCTTTACATAATTGGCTCCAACCTCTTTTACTGGTTCATTGTGAGATGAAGAATAATATTTAATTATACCATTATTATCTATTTCTTTATCATCGTATTCAATGGTTTCTCCATTTAATCCGATAACTGTTTCTTTACTTCCAAAAATTCCTAATATTTTCCCTTTATCTTTTTGCTGATCAAATAAATCATGATAAAAACTACCCATTGAGTTATTTAATGAATTATTAATGTCATTAATATTTTTTTCATATGTTAAATTTATATTTTCTAATACAAATTTTTCCTTAAGACTAACATATCCATTTAATAATTCCTTTGCATTATGCATATTTTCTGATAATTCTTTAAAATCTCTTTTATTCTCCAAAAGTGCATTAACATTTAATAGAACAACATTGGGAATAATATTGTTTATTTTCTTTAAAATATCGTCATTAGAAATATTATTCTTTGTGGCCGATGAAGTAGAATTATTATTTGTTTCTTGTAAATTATTTTTAATATTATTAGCATATTCTTCGTATGCTTTGTCAAAAGTATTTGTTCCAAATATTAAATCATTAACTTTTAATTGTATTATGCTATAGTCATAACCCATATTTTCAAGTTCTTTTTTTCTATCTTCACCTGAACCATATTTACCAGCAATAACATCATTAGCTACTTTAATCAGTTCTTCAGCTGATGATATATTAGTTGAGATAGTTTCATCAAATTTTAGTTCTTCTATCTCCTTTTTTCTATTTTGAATAGTTTTATTAACAGAAATGTTTCTTGTGTTAATGGTATTACCATATTTACTAGTAGAATAATTATTATTTATAAAATATTTACCTTCATTACCAGAAATAATATCTGCCATAGATGTACCCTCCTTAAAATCTCTCAATAAATATTTCTTCTATTTTATTTGCTTTAGATAATATATCTAATTCATCTTTATTTATTTTGTCAATAATTATATTTAGTTTTTTCTTATAATTATCTAAATCCCTCTTAGTATATTTTAAAGAATTTTTTAGATTATTTAATGAATTATAATAATAATAGTCTTTAGGGACAAATGTATTATATAAATTATTATTAACTATATTTAAATTTTCTATTATATCATTTAAAGTATAAATAATATCTTGTCTTTTTTCTTTATCATAATATATTGTTGACATATTTAATCACCATTATTCTTATATTTACTATATTTACTTTCAATGCTTTTATATAAAAGCAATATATTATCTAGTTGTTCTAAAATAAGTATATTATTATTCTTTTCCTTAATAATTTTTTCATCAAATACAATTTTTTCCTTATCGTGCCAATAACTATCTAATTTGGAAAGCTCAAAAAAAATAGTATAACTTGTTTCTTTATAATCTTTTATATATTTATCCAATATAATTATATTTTCACCTATTTTATTAGTATCTGTTTTTAGCATACAGGCTCCTAACTATTAGAAATATCTTCTAATATCTTATAATATTTTTTTTTAGCTTCAGGAATTAATTTGTTTTTTATTATGGTTTTATTGTTGCTTATATTATTTATAATAACATCTAATTCATTACTAGAAAAGATTGCTTCATTAATCTTTAAAAAAAGACAGCCCTTTTTCCTATATAAAAGTAAATTAGAATATATTTTTTCTAATCTATTATAATTGTCATTTAAGTTTTTTATTAATTCTTCATATTGATATTTTAACTGATACAATAACATTACACACATCTCCTCTCAAAAATATATCAAATAATTAATATACTTTTGAGAAAAAACATGTTTTTCTCTTATTCTTCAATTTGAGTATTGGCAAATGATTGTCTTACATTTTCGTCTGATTGTATATAACTTTGAATAACTTTGTGATAAACAATGGCGAAACTTGAATCTGTCGACTCACTATCAAGGTATTTATACAAATCGCTTAATGCCGCGTGTACTTTTTGTATAAAACCTTCCATTGCCTCAGATTGATTTCCGTAAAAAGCCGCATTAACTCTTTCTCTTAACATTTTATCGGATTTTTCAACTCTTTCTTTTAAAGCGTTTTTAATACTGTCCATTTTTCTAGCAGCAGTTTTAGCTAATTCTGGATCCATACCCAATATATTATTATTATTATTATTATTATTATTCATTAATTTTCACCTCCGTTTAATAATTAATTATATTATTATTGCGGGAATTCTGTTCTTCCCCCAGTAACATGACTATTTTGCTTAGACGCCCATTCATCTTGGGTTCTTTTAAATTGGCGCCCCATTTCTTCATAAACTTCACTAACTGCTTCACGAGTTTTATTGCATACATTAAGAAATTCACTAACAAATTGAGCTGAATCTGCTCCGTGCCAAGATGCCTCAATATCGTCTACTAAACTATTTAATTCATTCATATCGCTTAATAGAAAATTTTTAGCATTCGTTATATCATATTGCAATTGATTACATTCTTCAGGATTATATCCAATAAATGCCATAATTTCACCTCCCTACTTTTGTTATTTATATTAAACTAAAAAAATTAGCTAATATCATATTTATTATAATTAATATAATTTTTTTTATCCATAGCAACGTATTTATTAACTATTTGACTAATATATTCAACGTATGATTTTCTATTATTCAGAACAATGTTTAAATCATTAAATAAGTTTTCCTTTTTTTTCTTAATAAGAGGTAAATTATCACTTGTATAAAATGATTCTAAATTATTAATACATATTTTTATGTTCGAAATTATTTTTTCTTCATTTTCAATAGTTAATTTTAATCTATTTATTATCGCAATTAATGAATTTGAATCAATAAATTCTTTATCCATAATTTCACCTATACCTTATACATTTATCATACATTTAAATTTTATCATAATTAATTATATATGTAAAGAAAAAGTGTCAATTAATTTGACACTTTCTTCGTTACAGTTCAGTCGAGAGAAATAGTTGTTGATAGATGAAAACCACTATTTTTCACAAATTTAAGGGTTTTGGCTACAATTTTTGAGAAGTCAATAGACTTCTTTTGTTTTGCTTGAGAAAATATATAAGATAGAAGGAAAACTTATGACAGAAATAGATCATATTGAAGCATCTTTATTAGAATCATACTATATAAATCATGATGAATCACAAATAAAGATTAATGGTGAAGGAAACAATATTTTAGGTGCATGTAATAAAACTCATACAAGGCTTTGGGTGAGTAAGAACAAATCAAAAGAAGCGTTAAATGCTATAGGTTTCTTGCCAAAATATCATGGAATAATAGTAAAAGATGGTACAGAGTTATATAATTCATTTGGAATTGCATTATCGCAGTGTTTATCTCATATATTGAGATATTTAAAACCATATTATACAGAAATAAAGCACATATCACCCCATAAAATGAAAGAGTTTTTAAGTAATTGTATTAAAAAGCGAAATACTCTAATTGATAGTGGAGTGAGTTCATTTGCAGATGATGAATATAAATCATTAATAAATGAGTATGATAGTATAATAGATACTTGGGAAAAGGAATTAAAAGAAGATAATAAAAACTATTTATTTAATGACGAGTATTGTCTGTGGAGAAGAATGAAATATGCTAATAAGAATATGGATAAAGAGTATCGTGGTGTTCGAGACGAGATATTATATTTTCTAAAAGACTTTAAAGTACCAGCAACAAATAACCCGGTAGAAAATGCACAGAGACCAGCAAAAATAAAACAAAAAATTGGAAAATTTAGAAGTAGTACCGGAGCAGATAATTATGTAATAATAAGAAGCTGTATAAGTACTTATAAGAAAAAAGACACTAATGTATTAAAATCATTAGTATCTGCTTTTAATGGTATTGTCACTATTGCATAGAAAGTAAGATAAAACTTACTTATTTTCTAGTGTCTAAACTGAACTGTAACCTTTCTTCACTTCTACTATTGTAAGCTTTGTAGAATTTCTTATGTCAGTATTTATAATTATATCATTCGGATTATATATATTTCCAGTTTCTATATTAATTAAAATATATTTTTTATCAGATGAAAAGACTCCTTCAGAAAGATCTTCAACCGATTTAATGATTAAAGCATTTACTTTCCAAACATATTCATTAACTGGAATATAAATATCATAATAAATATCTAAATTAGGAATATATAGATTTATTAATACTTTATTGTTCAATGATGTCACCTTCTTTGAATTCACTTAGTTCTATTGTTTTAATTAATTCTGCTCTACCATCTTTGATTATAAAACCAAAATTATTTTGGTATGTTCTTTCCATCTCTTTACTTAGTTTACTTAATTTAAACATATTTTGATCTGATAATCCTGTGCCAATCCATATTCCATCTGTATCATTTTGAATATTACGATACCATGTGTCAAATTCAGATTTCTTTATTTTCTTATAATCATCAGCAATTATTAGGTTTACTGTTTCAATACTTTTTAATTCATTAGTGAACTCGTCTAACTTATTTATATTTATTTTTAACTTAAATTTATAAAAATTTTGAAAATATATTATTGTTCTAAAGCCTATACTATTAGTTTTAACTTGCCTTAAAAAATGAATTAGAATATCGATTATCTTATCTGGATTGTTATCATAGTAATACTTAATAATATTTGATACTTCAGGGATTTCTTTATTTATATCAATAACTATTATTTGAATATCATTTAATCTTAATAATTCATTTATAATAGTTCTTGAAAAGTTGGCTGTATTGATAGAAGTAGTGCTAAATATAAATGTTGATAAATAGCTAGTGAAATCATAAGTAATAATTTCTAATGTTTTTTTTGATATGCCTATTGGAATACATGTTAAATTTTTTAAATACTTTGATACATAATCAATTGTTATTAGTTTAGGGAGTGTTGGTATATGCTCAGCAATTAATGAATTACTATTTTTTATTGTTTCTATAATGCTATTCAAATATTGACTTGGATTATCATTTATTAAAGCAGTTTGAAATTCATATATGTCTTCCATTTTAAATATACCTCTCCCTGGTATTTCTTTAGGTATTGTATTTACCCTATTAAATATAGTGCTGTATTCAGAAATATCATTTAATTTTAAAGCAAATATTGAATTAAAGTTTTGTTTTATCTTTCTTCTAATTGACCCATCACTATTAGCAGTAAAGACAAAAAACAAACCATATCTTAATCCATCTCTTGTAATTTTTATTATTTCATCATCTAAATTAGGATTTGCTTCTTCAAAAGCATCATAGTTATTTATTATTATACCTATTAGCGGTATTTTATTTTCAGTGACTTTTATATAATTATTATATTCCCCGCCAAAGGAAGAAAACAATTGCTTTCTTTCTGAAAGTTTATGATTAATTAGTTTTAATAAATTAAGCAGTTTTTCATCTTCATCTAAATATACTATATCTCCTATATGAGGGAAAGAACTAAATTTACGTAAAGATTCTGAACCATAATCAATTATGTAGTAATTAATATCGCTACTTGTATATCTTGTAATAGTAGAATATATCATGGCATCAATGAACATTTCTTTGTCCGAACCTTCATTGCCATATATAATTGTATTGCCATCTTTATTTAAATTTATTTTCAATAATCCTTGACTCTGATTGTTTGGATCATCGTATTCCCCAATTATTGCATATATATCATCTTTTGGTATATTATTACTATATTTATTTATTAAATCATCAATATAGATTAAATTAGGTACATTATCAAGCCATAGTCTTTGTGAAAAGATATTTTCTCTTTGAGCAGCTTCCATAATATGCTTCATTATTGCGGCTATTTCTTCACCTTTGGCTGGTCCTTTATTTGATGCTCCTTGCATACTTTTTATAATATAGCCTGTATTATTTATAAAATCAACCGATTTATCAACATTCTTCTTAACTTTATCAGAAGGAAAATACTTTGCTCCACACCATGCAGATTGACCTAATTGAAATAATTCGTTATAGCCAACTTGTAAATAATATCTCCCAACTTGTTTTAATTCTGCTGCTTCAGGTCTTTTAAGCATTTCCATACTATCTGCTTTTTCCTGTACTTTTAAGCATACTCTAAATTTGCTGTTACTCCAGATTTGATCATCCACTACTCCACTGGGCTTCTGGGTAGCAAGAACTAAATGAATTCCCAAACTACGTCCTATTCTAGCTATACTAATTAGGTTATCCATAAAATCTGGCTGCTGACTTTTCAATTCGGCAAACTCATCGCATATTATTATTAAGTGAGGAATTGGTTCGTCTAATTTACCATCTCGATAAAATTGCTGATATTTATAAATGTCAATGGTACTTTCCCCTAATTTATCTTTTGCATTATTAAATATTTTCTGCCTTCTTCGAACTTCACTATCAATGCTAACTAGCGTTCTATCCATTTCTGCTTTGTCTAAATTAGTTATTGTTCCTGCAAGATGAGGAAGCTTAATTCCAACATTTCTATTTTCAAAAGCTCCAGCTAGACTGCCTCCTTTATAATCAATAAGAACAAACGATACTTCATAAGGACTATAATTTATAGCCATTGATAATACATATGTTATTATAAATTCTGATTTTCCTGAACCAGTCATACCTGCAATTAAACCATGTGGACCATGAAATTTTTCATGTAAATCTAGATACATTAAATCACCATTCTCATCAATTCCCACTTCTGCTTTTAGTGATTTGATTGGATCATTATTTTTCCACCTATTTATTATATTTAATTGTTCAACTTTACCAACATTTTCCATTTCAAGAAATGATATTGAAGTTGGCAAGCTCTTTGGCCCTCTTTCAAATTCGATTGGTATATTTGATATTATTTTGCCAACCAAATTCATATCAATACCGTAATCTATTTCATCATTAAAATTAATTACTTTTTGTTCTTCATAAGCGTTTTCTAAAACTTGAGATGAAGAATCACCTATTGAAATGAAATTTGAACATTTACTTGGTAGTTTACTTAACTTGTTTTCAATTAATATGAGGCTAAATCCGTAATTATTATTTATTTCAGTTATTATTTTCATAAAATTAATTTTTCTTATTTTACTATAATTATCTGTAATGATTAGATAATATGGTTTAAAAGAAGTATATTCTCTATTCACATCATTCATATTTTCATCATATCTTCGATAATTTATTTCTTGCTCTAAGTAATTAGATATTTCTTTAATATCTTCAATATTACAACCAAAAAAACGAAATTGCTTTGAATTATCAAAATTATGAGGATAATATTTAATAAAATTCCACTCTTCTTTATTATTTGTAAATATAATTATTTTTAAATCTTCATAACTATGAAATGTAACTAATTGCAAAATTATATTTTTTACCAAAGTATTAACTTTACTTTTATTTCCCATAATTGCGGTGATTGTTCTATTAAGAAGGGAATATCTTATTGGAACATTTCTTAATAAGTCATATTCCTTTGAGATATTTTGTGCTTCTTTTTTTAGCGGTAGATCATCAACAGAAAAACCCTCTTCAGGGCAATTGATTGTTATATCAAGCGGATAATCACCAATTCCTATTCTTACCGTAAGAAAATCCTCCTGTTCAATTCTTCTGCTCCAAAGTCCAACTTTTTTGTTTATAATTATATTAAAGCACTCATTATTAGATAACAAGTTTTCTTTTAATATATCACTTTGAATTTTTGCCTCATCAGCTATTTCTTTCTTTTTCAATTCTAAATATTTATGATATTTATTAACAGCATTTTTTTCTTTTTTTCTTTTTTGTCTTTTATTATAGGCCTTTGTAAGATTTGGCCACAGAGCCGTTGAAACCAGCATTGCAATAGAAGGAATCATTGTTGTCCAAGATGAACTAAATGTTGTTTCCCCTGAGCTTATTTTCATAAATCCATTAATTAGGCTAACAGATGAAGTAATTCCCATTGTCACCATTGGGCCTAGAGTATAAATTAAGGGGATTTCTTCTTCTTCACCTTTTGATGGTGGCCCATCTATTTTTAATACTTTAGTTGATATAGTTCTTCTAATACGGGGTGATTTAGAAAAATAATCTTTGTCATTATATAAATCGTTTTCCCTTATTTCACTATTTTGAAAATTATTACCTAAATCTATAATAAATTCATCTAAACCAGATATAAGTTTATTTACAAATAATTTATTAGAGGGATTATTGATTAATACTAAGCCATTCAAAAATACAATTTTTAACCCTAATAGTTCAATTATGTCTCCAAACAATAAAATAGTTTCTTTATCGATTACTCTTTTTTTATTTATATATAAATAATTATTATTAAGGTTTTTTAATATATATCTATTATTATCACTTTTAATGGTAAAACATAAATCACTTATGCTATTATCATTGTAGTTAATACTGCAATCTTTTCCTTTTCCTACTGTTATATTGATTTTCTGATTATATTTATATGTGACAAATGTGCAATCATAGTTTTCAAAAACATATATTAAATATTTTATATTATCACGTTCTAATATATAATAATTATTTGTCATAAGCACTGCTGATTGGGTATAAACTCCATTATTTAATACTTTAACATTAACTGTTGAAACTAAATTCCAGACGTTATTTGATGCATCGATATTAATTAGCTTAGCAGTTTCTTCTTCTTTTTCATCAAATGATAGACTCCCAAATATTTGATTTGGAAGAGAAAATTCTATTTTTCTTTCACTGGTAAATAATGCTATTTTCACTCTATCAACTCCTCTTCTATTATATAATAACATATGATTAGTAAATTTACAATTCTTTTTTTTATTAAATTTAAAGCTTTAATTTTCTATATTTACAATATCATTTTGTAGTGAACTAATCTATTATGTATATTTTCAAAGTAAATCTTACTTTAGAAATAAAAATAAAAAGCACTTCAATTATTAATAATAATTTAGTATAATTATATCGGAGGTAATTATGAATGTGCGACGGTTAAGTTATAAATATACAGTTGGGAGAAAACCAACCTAGTAAACCTGTGGTCGGGAGCTAGTACTAAATTATGGAGCCAAAATCGTAAGATTAGGTTTAAGCGTTAATGGTGTAGTGATACATCCTAGTTAGGAGATTTGAGAGGAACGAGTGCGACGCCACTCTAGATATTGAGCCTCGTTATGCCAACAAATGGAAGCCGAGATGCTGTTCATCATCGCAGGTAGTAATACACAAACGTTAATGACAAGAATGTGTAGGTTTCATCGGGGTCTTAGAACGTTTCGAGCAAGTCATAATATATTTACAATATCCGTGAGGTCTTATGAACTCCTCAATATTGATAATGGTTTAAAACACCAATAGGAAAGGTAATATAAACTGGCTGATAGGTCTTAAAGATAGGTAAAACTAGAGGTTTATAAAAGGTTTATAAGAAGTCGGACTAACTCGTAGTAGTGAAGATATAACGCGAAAGGTTATGGAGCGAAGGGGTTAGCATAATAATCGTTTCTGAATAAGAAGCATTTACACATAAGAAAGGTGGTTACTATAATTATTATGGAATAAGTTTTAATTTTGATTGGCTAACGGAAATATATAATTATTCAAAAAGTCAATTAAAGAATTGATTAAGTAGAAGAAGTCAAAAAGGCAAGATAGCATGGGAAAAAATGTTTTTAATATTAGCATTTGAGCCATTAGAAAAACCAAGAATAACTTATTCATTATGCTAAATTTCGAAGATTATTATGAAGAGCCGTATGCCTTAATAAGGCACGTAAGGTTCTGTGAGGGGCGACAGTTTTGTTTCTGCCTCACAAGAAAGAGAGGTATAAGAATGAAAGAAAATGGAAGTCATCTACTCGACAAAAATATAATAATAGCTCACCGAGGTATATATAATAATATAGATATACCAGAAAATTCCCTTCTAGCATTTAAAGAAGCATTAAAATTTAATTATCCAATCGAATTAGATATAAATATAACTAAAGATAATGTTATCGTAGTATTTCATGATGATAATTTATTAAGAATGACTAATCTCGATAAAGGAATTAATAATATTACTTATAATGAAATAAAGAATTTATCTTTACTAGATACTAAAGAAAAAATACCCACTTTAGAAGAGGTACTTAAATTAATAAAGGGAAAAGTATTATTAAATATTGAAATAAAGAAAACAAATAATTATAAAGTTCTTATTGATAATTTAATTAAATTACTTAATAAATATAATGGTAAATATATTATTCAATCATTTGATTATAAATGTTTATTATATTTAAAAAATAATTATCCTAATATAATAAGAGGATTATTAATATCAGGAAATAATAATAAAATACATAATTATATATGTAATATAATATATATTAAGATATGTAAAATTAATTTTATATCTATATCTAAAAAATTAATAAATAATAAAAAATATCTTAAGTATATGAATAATTATCCTACTTATATATGGACAATTAAATCTAAAGAAGAACTAGATAAATATATGAATAAATATAATGGTTATATATGTGATAATTTACCATATAAAGAAAACTCGAATTAATATTCGGGTTTTATCTTTTTGATAGTTCGACAACTTTTCTCCATAAAAGAGGACCAACAATACCATTTACTTCAAAGCCATAGTCTTCTTGCAATTTTTTGACGGAGTTTTCGGTTAATTCATCAAAAATACCATTTACTCTTACTCCGGGTATTGATTTATCAAACTGACATATTTTGAGTAAGAATCTTTGAAATCTTCTTACATCTTCTCCTTCTACTCCTCTGGTAAGAAAATAGTCGGGATATAATTCACTAGCAAAGTCTTGATATTCTTTAGGAAATGATTTTAAAATATTATTATAAGTATCTTTTAGTACTTTCCAATCAGTATAGGTAAAATTACCAGTTACCGGAAGACCATATTTTTCTTGAAAAGCTTTGACCATGGTTACAGAGTTATCATTATATACGGAGTTTGTAGGTAGTCTTGGTATATCAGAGTCTAGAAAAGCTATAGCATCTAAGAAGTAATGAATATACTCTACTTCGATTCCAGTATCACCATAAGTAATAAAATCTTGATACCTAAATGTTGCTTCATCGACAGTTAAACCTTCAGAATATAAATCTGATAATTTCTTTACACTAGTATAGATATATTTTATTTTATACCATGTTGCTTTATCGACGATACCGGTTACAGGTAATCCAAATATCTCTTGAAATTTTTTAACAGCGGCTTCTGTTTCGACATCATAAATACCAGGATTATCTCCTATTTGAGGAATAGCGGGATAATTTATTCTAATTCGTCTAAGATCTCTTTGAATAGCAAGAACGGGATTACCGGCATTACCTAGTCCGATATTATATCCCGGAAAACCAAAAGAATTGTCTCCAACAGGAGCATCAAACTTTATAGATATATCATTTCCATAATAATACTTTAAAATATCTAGATAGTTTTTACCTTGGTTAGCTAAAGATACTGAGCCCCACTGAGATAGGCCATCACAAGTTGTTACCCTACCATCACAATATCTTGTAAAGTATGGCTGAACACCACTACCTTTAACGATATAGTTATTAAAGATATCTTCGACAATATTATTAATATTTTCATATGTCGATCTATTAGGAGTATAGGCTTGATCGTATATTGGTGAAGATGTTATATCAAAGTTATATCCTTTTGATGGATACCATTCATTATATATTCTATTTAAAGCAAAGGATATAATAGCATAGATATTAGCTCTTAGAGCTTCTTCGGGCCATGTTGGATATAATTCAGAAGCTGCAACATTTGATATATAATCAGTAAATGGTACAGTTATGTTTCTTGCAGCACTATCTGGTTCTCCTAGATGAACAGTTATATTATTTGGTACAACTGGATATCTAACGGCCATATTTAAAGCCTCTTACTAAAGTATTAGGAACAATATTGATGATTTGTTGGACGCATATTCCATCATATAAATTTACTTTAAAATTTTCTTCTTCACCATCATAATTAGCTTTAATATTATAGACTGTCCATTTAGGTGCTATTAAATTATCACTACCTAGTATTGGAGCAGGAAGTCTTAATCTTTCGATCATACCTGAAGAATCAGTTACTCCATTAAAGAATATTATTTTAGTATTATCTCCGATTAAGGTACTTACTTCAATATTCATACCTTCAATTGGTACAGCTTCACTAGCTCCATAAGCTCTTATACGAAGGGAACCTACTCCTTCATTATTTTTCATAAATTCTTGATATTCTAATAAGCTATTTAGCTCAGTATCATTTATATTATATGTATTCATAATTTCTCCTTTATATATTTAATTTTTGTCCAATATTTAAGAGATTACTAGATAAATTATTCTTTCTCTTAATATTATCGACACTAGTATTAAATTTCTTTGCTATACTATATAGACTATCTCCTTTTTGAACTATATATGTTTTAGTACTTGTATTAGTACTAGTACTTGGTACTTTTAGTATTTGACCAATAGATAAATTATTACTTGTTAGATTATTTAATCTTATTAATTCACTTACACTAGTATTATAAAGATTTGCTATTTTATAGAGAGAATCTCCTCTTTTAACTGTATAATTTATCGTACTTATATTACTAGGAGGAGTATACTCAATACCAAAGCATTCTTCTTCTACTACTCCGGTAGAAGGAGTATTTGTTCTTATTTTAAGATTTTGTCCAATAGATAGATTATTACTATTTAGGGAATTATCTTTGATGATAGTATCAATACTGATATTAAAATTCTTTGCGATACTATATAAACTATCTCCCTTTTTTACTATATAATTAGTATAATTGGGTACAGTTGTAGGACTTTGATATGTCTCTGGTATTAATAGTTTTTGCCCAATAGATAGATTATTACTTGTTAAGTTATTTAATCTTTTTATAGTATCAACATTAGTATCATATACATTTGCTATACTATATAAACTATCTCCTTTTTTTACGGTATAAGTAAAGGTATTATCGGGATTAGTACCAGTACTACTAGGAATAGTAAGTACTTGTCCTATATTTAGATTAGTACTATTTAAATTATTGGCTTTCATTATATCCATTACTGATACTCCAAATTGATTACTTATTCCATATAGGGTATCTCCTCTTTTTACAGTATATGTCAATATTTAGTCACCTCTAGTTAATTATATGAAATAGATATTTATATAATACAAAAAAGTAATAGAGTTATTTCTATTACTTTATATCTTGTATTTAGATTTATTTAATATATATTATTTATCTTTTTCTACTACTTTTAGGTTGAATAACTGGAGCTTTAGATTTTCTAGTTTTTGAGCCATGAATTCTACCTAAAGCACGTTCTACTTTTTCTATATTTTGTTTTAATTCTATTAATTCTTCAGGGTCTGTTGTATTCTCGTACTTTTTTGCTAAATTATCTAATTTTCTGTATAATTCACTTGGTAACATTATCCCATCATCCATATTCAATAACACCCTTTCTATTTATTGGATTCTTCGCTTTTTAATCTATTTAATTCCGCTTCCAATGTCCTGATTCGTTTTTTTTTCTATCTTTCTCTTTTCTAGCAACTATTAACTCAGTTGGTTCTTCTTTAACTGTTTCTACAAAACCACATCTACTACATGTTCTTTTCCAATTTTCATGTTCTCTTTTTTATTTTATGCAGATCTTTCTGCTTACATACTAATACTATCATAAAAACATTATTTTGTCAAAATTTTTCCTTGCTTTATTTCATCTTTAAACAAGTTTCAATCATGCTAACTATTACATTGTTAAATGAAGTATCATTTTCTTTTGCTATTTTTTCTATTTCTTTAACCAAACTTTCCTTTAGATATAAGGTTGTATAGGAAGATGGTTCTTTTTCTTTTGTCTTCTTTGGAACAAATTTCACTATATCACCTCTCTGTAAATATTTTAATATAATAAAAAAATAAAAGATAAATTAGAAATTTCTAATGTATTTTTTTGCTTTTTTATGGTACAATGTATAATGAAAGGAGTATAGATATGAAGAAGACACTTATGGTTATTGGAGGTATCGTAGTAGGGATAATTGTTTTAGGAGTTGTTATTTTTGCTATAGTATCTGCTACTTCTAAAAAAATGGTATGTAAATCCAGTGAAGGAAATATCACTATAATGTATAATGATAAAACCATTACTGGATATACTACAAGTGGTATGTCATATGATTTAGATCAACAAAAAGCATATGCTGAACAAGTTGGTGTAGATGCATACTTAAATGAATTTGCAACTTGGTTTAGTAACAATACAACTGGAACTTGTTCTAGATAATTGCAATTTATTGCAATTCAAAAAAACATAATTTTGCTTGAACATGGTGTTCTTGCTTAATTATGTTTTTGGGTTTCAAAAGGGAATTTCCCTTTGCACACCTATTGGCTCTGCCAATAGAGAAGTGTGTTTTATCTATTGGAAATAGATATTATTGACAAGCGAATGCTTGTCTTTTTATATGTCTATATCTCTATCATCATAATCTTTATCATAACCATAATTTTGTTCATAGATATAATTGTTTATTTCTTCTTCTCTAGATGTATCATCTGCTATGTCGTGTAAATCTCTATTATTATAATAACCTAATCCATGATAAGAAGTTATTTCTTTAACTACATTATCTTTATCTTTTTCACTTCCTATATGAAGTAATTAATTAAAGATTTTTTTGATAGTTTGTAACATTACATTTAAGAAATTATGAAGTCTTCTATTTTCATCTCTTTATTCATCATTTTTATCTTCTAATCTTCTTATTTCAACTTCTAAATGTCTATTCTTTTGTTCCATTTCTCTATAATGATTAGTATAATCATTTAATTATTCAAATAATGTTTGATTATTAGGCATATCTCTAATTACTCTTTTAGAGGTGTTCATAAAGTCTTTTAAAGTATCATAAGTTTCTTTATCTATTTTAACTTCTTTACCAGTAAGAGTTGGTTTAAAAGTTTTTAATTTTTCTTCTAGTATTTCATAATCTCTAGTCATTAAATGATTTTGTTTTTCCATACGAGCATCTAGTTTTCTTGTTAGTTTCTTAAATTCTTTAATAGAGATATGTTCATTATCACTGTTTTTAATACCTCTTTCTAATTTAAAACCATCAAAATAAAATTTTTAAAAGAGTATTAGTGAAATTTTAACTAATACTCTTTTACTATATTTAAATTTTCTTTTTTAAAGTTTTATTATTTTTAATCATTAAAAAATCAAAACTATTAGTGTACATATTAGATACTATAGTATCGTATGAAAAAGTTTTATCAACTTGTGTATCTCCTAATTTATTAGGATTGGCTACATAAAATTCATTATTTGAGCTATTTACACTTGTAATAGCTATATAATGACCACCATTTGAAAAAGTTTTTGGATAATTATTGTTCCAAGGCCCTACACAAACCATTGCCATATATTCGTTCATAATCATATCTAAAATTTGTTCTTTTTTTAATTCTGGATGTTCATAACTTAATTTAATTAATACATAATTAATGTCACAAATTTGTTCTTCTATCAACCTATTTAATAAATATATATATCCAATATCTCTTGTTCCTTTTCTGTTGTTTGCTAAGTCATTATAAAAATCAATCTGATTTCCATATTCATCTAGTAGCATTCTTTTAGCAATATCTTCAGGAGTTTGATTATACCCTAAACTAGATAAAATAGTAGCTATAGTGGCAGGTCCACATCCTTGATTGTCAATTCTCCAATTATGTATACCTTGAACATCTCCATACATATATTGTTTATATCTAATAGTTCTTTTTCTTCCAAATTCATTTGGTTCTATAATCTCATATTTATTCATTTTTTAGTCCTTTCTAATATCTTACTATCAGAAAAGATATCTTTATTTGCTACTAAAACTTCTTTCCAATATTCATTATTATCAAAATTACTAATGATAACTTGTCCTTTTGGTCTAGAACAATGAATAAAATAATTATCGCCTAAATAAATACCACAATGACCTGGATATTTATTATCTACTTTAGGAATTGTATCGTTCATAGATTGTCTATGAAAGAATAAAATATCACCTTTTCTGATAATACTTAAATCTTTATTTGGGTCGTTTTCCCTAAATAATATAGTTTTTCCATAATTGTTTGTCATTATTTTAGTTGTAGTTGATAGTCCAAATCCTCGATTATATAAATTTATTCTAAATATTTCATAATATAAAAACCAAACAAATCCAGCACAATCAAAAGTATTTGCCCCATTTTTTCCATGTTCATACAATTTATGATGTTGCAATAATGCTAGTTTTATAATTTTTTCTCTTAATTCATTTTCTTTAAAATCTACTTTAATCACTCCAATCTTTTTTCTATTAAAAACATTTGCAATCAAATTTTAAATGATGATACATTAATACAATACACTTTCTCATATAAATCACCCTCAAAAACACAAGATATTATAACAGATTATAATTATATGGTCAATTTTTGCCACATAAAATCGCAGAAATCCGAAAAAAATTACATAACTAATGGATTTTCGTTTTTAACTAACTCTATTTGGAGTTAGTAACATACTACCAAGATGGACGAGCCATCTAGGCGTGTGCAAATCATCGAAGAAAAAACTACTAAACAACTAAATCAATTAGAAATAGATAATATTATTGATGAATCAATTAATTTGTATATTATCTCTGATTTATTAGATTTAAAGTTAATAACTGAAAAACAATTTTATATTTTAAAAGAAAAGATTAAAAGTTTTTATTAAAAAGTACAGATTTATACAAAAATAAGGTATAATGCTATTGAACGGAGTATTTAGTTCAAAATGAAATTTGAAGAATTAAGAAAGTGAGGTGCAAATGGCACAAGTTGAGATTATAACTGCTAATCTCAAATGTGAAGATAATAATACTACTGTTGCAAATTAAAAAAAGAGTTTGTGCTTATGGTCGAGTTTCTACTGATGATGAAGAACAATTAACAAGTTATAACTCACAAATTAAATATTACACTGAAAAGATAAAATCTAATCTTGATTGGGAATTTGTAGAAATATATGCTGATGAGGGTATTTCTGGAACACAAGTTAAGAATAGAACTGAATTTAGGCGTATGATAGATGATGCTATGAATGGCAAAAAAGGGAGTCACAAACACTAGTTCAAACTTAATATCTTTGACTCCACTTAATTTCATATTATATTTTTTATTAATTGTGCTTTTGACCATAGTGTACCTCTTTTTTAATAAAAGACGGATACTGCTTGTCATTTATTGGTTTTATATAATATACTTAAAAGTTTATTTTGTCAATTTCCTGATTAGGGTATAGATATTAGTTATATTTTAAATAGTTTTCTAATTCAGATAATTTAATCTTATTATTTAAGTTTTCAATAAATATCTCATTATAATAATTAAAAGCTAGAAAGGTTATATCATTAATTATGATTCTATGTGGCTCTAGATATGTAAGATTAGTTTTATCTATTGTTCTTAAATTACCATTAATAATAATTGGTTTAACTCTACAAAACTCACAAATAAACTCTAATCTCTTTTTTAATGATTCTTCCATCCTAACTTCTTGCTTGATAACATTTACCATTTTAATCAATCCTTTCTTTGAAAGACTTTTTTCTAAACAAGAAAAAAATCAATCCTAATTTAGAATTGATTGTCTATTTATTCTCGAAACTTATAAAAAGTTCGAGCGGATTTTCCTATGGTGCCGTAACGGTGAATTGAACACCGATTAAAGCCTTACCATGGCCTCGTAATACCATTATACTATTACGGCAGAGATGAATTGGTACTAAATGTTCAATTCACCGTAGTACTGGGCATAATATAAGTACCATTCCTGCTGCATGACCAAAAAGGTTTCCGCAGGCATAAACTCCGACGGTAGCCGCCGTACTATATCATAAAAATTAATATCTATTTAAAGAATATTAGTTTTATGAATACGATTAATGCTAGTATTACTCTATAAAAAGCAAATACTGAGAAATCATGTTTCTTTATATAACTAAGGAGGAATTTTATTGATATTATTCCCATTGAGAAGGAAGATAATATTCCTACGATTACTTCCTTAGTTAAAGAAAGATCTTTTAGTTCTAAAATAGTTGCTCCACATATTACAGGTACAGATAAAAGAAAGGTAAACTTTGTTACGGCCTCTTTTGATAGTCCTTGAAGTCGACCTGCGAGAATAGTTGTTCCTGATCTTGAAAAACCGGGAATTAGAGCAAATATTTGAGATATACCTATTATTAGTGCTTCTTTGATCGTAATACTATCAAAGTCTTTTTCTTTTTTATAATGCTTACTTGCCCATTTATCTCCGATAAAGATAAATAATCCCATAATAGAAAGAGCAAGATCTATTATCCATATTTTATCTCTAATGATATTTTCGATGATATCATCAAATAATAAGCCTGCGATGGCAGATGGTACTGTGGCTATTACTAAATACCAAAATATTTTACCATTGGTATTTAGTTTTTTTTCTTTAATACTAGTAATAGCTCCAGTAAAGAGAATCCACCAATCTTTAAAGAAAATTAATAGAACTGCGAGCATTGTACCAAAATGAAGGGCTATATCAAATGATAGCCCACCACTCTTCCATCCTAATAGATAGGGAATTAATATTAAATGCGCAGATGATGATATTGGTAAAAATTCCGCAATCCCCTGAATAATTCCAAGTATTACCGCCTTAAATACGCTCATAATATCTCCTTGTTATTTTAGTTATTTTCTTTTAATACATCTATTGCCTTTCTCATAGTTAAATCAAATTTAACTCTTTCTAAACTTCCAAGATGTTCCATAGCATGTTCTTCTGTAATACCATTTTCTTCAGCTATTTTCTTTACTTCTTCTTTAGCTTCTTTATCAGTAGTAGTTATTTTTTCTTCTTTGATAATAGCTTCAAGTAAATATCTATATCTTAATCTTATTTCAGCTTCTTTCTTCATGTCTTTCATAACGTCTTCTTTAGTAGTTTTAGAATATGCATAATATAATTCTTCGCTAATACCAGAACCTTGTAGTCTCTTAGTGAAATCATTATACATATATTTTACTTCATCATCAATGATTTCTTCATCGATTTCTACTTTCATATTTTTAGAAGCTGCTTCAAGTAGATCTTCAGTGAATTTATTATCAGCCATTTCTTCTTTTTGTGCAAGTAGTTCTTCTTCTACTTTTTTATCTAATTCTTCTTTAGTAGTTACGCCTTCCATATCTAAGTCTTTAAAAAAGTCTTCGTCTAATTCTGGAACTACTCTCTTTTTAATATCATGTAGAGTTACATTAAATACAACTTCTTTTCCTGCTAGGTCTTTTGCCATATAGTCTTCTGGGAATGTTAAGTTAATGTCTTTTGACTCTTCCTTTTTCATTCCTACAACGCCTTCTTCAAAGCCTGGTATAAATGAGTGACTACCTAGTTCTAATGAATAGTTCTCGGCACTTCCTCCTTCGAAAGCCTCGTTATCTTTAAATCCTTTAAAGTCAATAATGACAGTATCTCCCATTTCGGCTTTACCATCTTTGGATACTAACTCAGCAAATCTATCTAAGATATGTCCTTCTTCATGTTCAATTTCTTCTTTAGTTACTTTTACTTCCTCTTTTTTTACTTTAAGACCCTTATAATTTCCTAAAGTTACTTCTGGTTGTAATATAAAAGTCATATTTACTTCAAAGCCTTTGTCATCTGCTTTTACTATTTCTAGTTTTGGTTCTACAACTGGAAGTAATTTGTCTTTAATGATTGTTTCTCTATATTTGACATCAATCATTTCTTCCATGGCTTCAGAAATAATATCTCCCGTTCCATATTTCTTTTCAAATATATTTCTAGGACACTTACCTGGTCTAAAACCATCTACTTTTACTTTCTTTACGATTTTTTCAAATGCTTTTGTTTTTGCTTCTTCCCAAACACTGCCTTCTACTTTGTAATTTACTACTTTTTTCATTATTTAACCTCCCTTAGCAAATTGCTACTATTTCTACTTCGTATTCACCATTAGGTGATGCTACTTTCTTTATTTCTCCAACTTTAGCATTCATGATTGCTTTAGCTATTGGACTTTCATTTGATATTTTATTGTTTGATGGATCGGCTTCTTTAGAACCTACTATTCTGTATTCTTCGATTTCATCATCATCTACATACTTAATTTTAACAGTAGTACCAAGTGATACTTTATCTGTACTTCCTTTTTGAATAATATGAGCATTCTCCATTATTTTTTCTAGTTCTTGGATTCTTCCCTCAACTTGTGCTTGTTCTGCTCTTGCTGCGTCATAGTCAGCATTTTCGGATAAATCTCCAAGTGCTCTAGCTTCTTTTAAAGCTTTAATTACTTCTGGTCTCTTAACATTTTTAAGTTCATTTAATTCTTCTTCTAACTCAAGAAATCCTTCATCAGTTAGATATACTTTATTATCATTCATTTTAAATTCTCCTTCTTTTTTTAATTTTCATTACAATTCAAAATTGTACTATTATTTTTTTCTTTTGTCAATAATTATTTTTACTATTTTAGTATATTCTTTTTTTAATATAATGTTAGTCAATTTTTATTCTTATCATATCCCCTTTATATACTTTTTTATCTAATTTAAACTTTAATATTTCTTCAGGATGTCTTCCGATATTTACTTTTTCATTTTCTTCATTATATATATCTGGCATTATAAAACTAAATGTTTCAATATTAGGTCCAAATACTTCTACTGCATCTCCTGTTTTAAAATAATTTCTTTCAGTAATAGTAACCATCTTTGTTTCTTCATTATAGTCTTCAACTATTCCTAAAAAGTCTTGATTAGATACTTCGTTTCTACCTAAATAGTATTGTTCATCTACTGAAGGTAGTTTATTATAGAACTGAGGCACTGCTTCTCTATTTGCAACACGCTCTAATACTTTTTTATAATGCTTTATTTTTTCTTCGTTTAAAGCACTATTATAATAGTCATCAATCATAGAACGATATGTATTAATAACAGTGGCTACATAATAGTTACTTCGCATTCTTCCTTCGACTTTTAAGGATGATACTCCTACTTCGATCATATCTTTTATATAATCAATCATCATTAAATCTTTCGATGAAGCTGTAAACTTGGTATCACTTTCAATTATATTTAAATTAGAATCATATAGGGGAAACTCCCATCTACAAATTTGAGCACATCCTCCCCTATTGGCATCTCTATTTGTTAAGTAATTAGAAAGAACACATCTACCAGAGTATGATGAACACATGGCTCCATGAATAAAGCATTCTACTTCCATACCGGTACTATCTATAATTTCTTTTATTTCTTCTCGAGATAGTTCTCTAGCTAAGACTACTCTTTCTACTCCTAGAGACTTCCAAAACTTAACAGTCTCTACATTAAGAGTAGAGCTTTGCGTAGATATATGCATCTTTAGATTAAGTTTATGTTTATTTATTAAATCTATTACTAATACATCAGATATTATTAGAGCATCTACTTTAATTCTTTCTAATTCTTTTAAATAGTCTAATAATTTATCTTCATTTTTATTATGAAATGCTATATTTACTGTTACATAGACTTTTTTACCTAGATTATGAGCAAAATTAACTGCTTCTTCCATTTCTTCTATACTAAAGTTTTTAGCATTAGCACGAAGTGAGAAATCTCTTCCTCCGATATAGCAGGCATCTGCTCCATACATATAAGCAAACTTTAATTTCTCTAAATTTCCTGCAGGAGCAAGTAATTCTATTTTTTTCATTATTCTTCCTCCTTTAGTTTAAAGATTGTCTCTTTATCAAAGAATCCAGTATAAGTATTATCTTCTTTTTCTTTATTTATATATTTATCAATGATACTTATATCATCTATATATGATAAGTCTATTACGATATTATCTATCTTATCTATTTTATCTAATTCATTTATTAAATTAATTAATGGACTATAAATAATAGTACCATATTCTTTTTCTTTAATCATATACTTATTCTCTTTATCAAAGATATAGTATGTATCATCTTCTTTTTCTTTATTAATATATTTAAAATAATTAGTAAGTAAATATCTTCTTGAATAGAATATTGGTAAATATCCATATATGGTATAATATACTTCCATATTAGTCTTTTCTTTTATTTCATTTATTTCTCTATAAGTAAGATCTGATGATATATAGGTACTAGATACTCCTCTTTCTTTATAAAAAGTATTACTTCCTATACTTAGATTTAAATGTTCTCCATAGATTATTAGTTTATTCTTTATATTAAGTTCTTTTATGATATTAAATACTCCTAGATCTTGAAATAAGATATTGATATCTTTATCTTTTACTTTAAGTAGTACTTCTTTTACATAATCTAAATCTTTATTATGAATCATTTTATTAATAGCAATAGTTATATTAATATTTGATTCTTCTTTTAATTTAATTATACTATCAATATCTAATTCTAAATTATAAATAGAAAGATTCTTTATACCTATTATTAATTCTTTAATATTTTTCTTTATTAAGATATTAATATCTTCTTTATTACCAGGTATAACAACTATATTACTCATTTTCTATTCTCCTTTTTGATATCGAAATAGTATCTCCTACTGGGATATAAGTAGTTGTAAATTCTTTATTATTATCTAAGAAATCAATATAACTTTTTATTTTATTTACTATTCCTTTTTGATTCTTTGTTTTAATTAATGAAGAATCTTCAACTAAGCCATGAAAAGATAAATTATCGGTTATTATTACTCCATCAATACTAAGATTATTTTTAAATTTTTCAAAGAAGTAAGTATTCTTTCCTTTAGCAGCATCAATAAAGATTAAATCAAAGTTACCATCTATATCGATATCACAAGCATCTCCATATATAATATTTATTCTATCTTCTAGATTATATTTATATATATTAGATACTGCTACCTCATATCTATCTTTATCTCTTTCAATAGTAGTTACTTTTATATCATTACTAATACTTGCCATCATAATACTAGAGTATCCTATGGCAGAGCCTATTTCTAAGATATTTTTGATATTATTTTCTTTAATAAAATTACATAAATATAAGATACCATCTTTTTGCATTATTGGTATATTATTCTCTTTGGCATATAATTCTAATTCTTCCATACTATCACCTTACGAAAAAAGAAAAAGAGTAATCTCTTTCTTTATTATTCTTATTTTTCCTTGCACATATAATATAGCATAAAATATACTTATAGTCAATTATTTTATTAGATTTTTTTATATGCTCTAACACGAATTAACAAGTTAATTCTTACTATCCTTTACTAGATTATTCTTGTATATTATCTTTACTCTAGATATAAGGAATAGAAAGTAATAAATAAAAATTGTTTTTAGTTAAGAATTCTTTTTTTAGAATTAGTTCTATCCCAATAAAAATGATTATTTTCATCTTTAACAATAGAAGGCACTCTTTCAATTTTCCAACCCTTAACTAAATATTTATTATATTTTTGCTCTGGTTCATTTGAAGTAGTTCTAATTGTCTTGTAAAAAGGATTAATCTTATCATATCCTAAAACATTAATCATAAAAGTTTCATACAAAACATCATATTTAACATTAATTTCCATACTATTAAATGCTTCTACATATTGCTTTAATAGTTCGCTTTCTTTTTCACTTAATTTACTATGTTCACAATCATATTTATTAGAAAATTCTAAGCCATTGCAATAAATAGCACAAAAACATTCAGGCCATATATAATGGTCATATGGACTTTTTACTATTTCTCCATTTGGTTTAATATAAAGATAATATTTGCTATTAGTAATTTCTTCAGTATAAGGTATTCCTTTTTCCATTTTTTTACTCCTTTCTTCAAATAATAAATTGAATCTATCACCAAGATGCCTTATATAATAATATAAAAGTATACATTTGTCAAGTATGTAAGTTCAATATATAATTATAAAGGTGATTATATGAAATATTTTTATTCTTGGGGTTTACTATTTGTTTTGCCATTTACTATTTATGCTTATATGAAAGCTGATAAAAATGTAAGGCTAAAAATGATGATATTTGGATCTATATTTGGATTAATGGCTGTTATTTTTGATTATATGTATTTAGACTATTGGAACCCAGTGTACTTATTTGATAATTTTCATTTTGAAGACTTTATGTATGGTTTTTTATTTGCTGGAATATTACCTGGTATAAATAATATATTTGGAAGATACAAAATGAAAGGAAAACTAAAAGCAAATTATATATTAGGCTTTATTTACATATTTCTCATTGTGGCTATTTTTTATTTAATAACTGTTGCTTTAAAATATAATTATATATATGCTCTATCATTAGCACCACTTATTATAGGAATAATTTCTTATATAAAAGTCAAAGGAAAAATAACTGATGTTCTAGTAACTATAATTGCATCTTTAACTATTACTATCTTAGTATATAATATTATTCTTATAATATATCCAGGAGCCATTAATAATCATTTTTTTATTCAAAATATTTCAGGAATAATTATTTTAAATATTCCAATTGAAGAAATATTATTTGCAATTTGTTTAGCTGTAGGATGTACATATACATATGAAGCAGTATTTAATCAAAAAATAATTAGATAAAAGCAATCATAACGATTGCTTTTATTCTATTCCATCGATACAATTATTATATATCCATTCTTTTAATTCTGCACTATTATTTGTTTCATAATAATTAATTAATTTTGTAAAATACTCTCCTATTTTATCTACTGGAATACTAATTATACCTTCTCCATTTTTAATCATTTCTTTATTTGCTACAAGATTGGCAACTCTTTTATTTCCATCTAAAAACATTTGGCATCTTTGAATCCAGCAAAATAATTCTATACATCTTTCTCAATTATAATTGAAGCAAAAAAGATAGGTGCATCAACCTATCTTCAAAGAAAAACAATTCTATAGTGATTTATACTCTTTTCTTTCCTCTACTTTAGTAAGATAATAATTTATGACATCAATATAATGTTTCATATCTAATGACTCATCAATTTGAGCATATTTACATTTATCATCTTCTTTTTGTAAAATAGTTATAATTTTATTAAATAATTCTTCTAATTGATTACTATCTATTTCACCAATTAAAAAACTATTATTTATTTTAGATACTAGTTTATCCATAAATATATTGCTTTTTTCTCTAGAAAAATATTTTTTAATCTTATCTGGGTTAGAAAAATTAAATCCATATATATTATTTTCTAAACGAACTAAATATTTTTCAAATAAACTTATATCTAAAGTATTAATAATACGTTCTTCATACTCTTTAAGAACAATGTATTCATTTATTGCAATTTTTTCCGTATCTAAATATACTATTGGAATGCCTAATTCATAAGCAGCCTTTAAACTCTTATTATACCTATTAATATCAAAATTATCATAAATGATAACATAACTTGGCTGAATATTACCATATTTTGATACAATATTTCTTCTTAATTCAAGCCTTTCTAACACTAGTTCATTATAACCGCCCCTTGTATTATTAATATAATCATCAGGAAGCATAAAATGATTTTGACAGGCCCTTAACTCTATATCATCAGAATTCGATAAAATATCGCAACTATCCGCTAGCTGAATAGAATTATCACTAAAATCATCAAAACCAAATAACACATCATTAATTGGAGCAGTTTGTCCAACATTTTGATTAGATATTAGTGATGTACATATACCGTGGTTTTTAATATTTTCATTACTATTCCAAAACTTGATATAGTCTTCTACTCCTCCATGTAATCTATAAGCAGATACGCTATTTACTAACATAAAAAAGTCATCATCAGGATAATAAACAGGAATCTTTGTATCAGCATAATTAAGGAATAAATTAGGCTCTTTATCACTTACTTTATATAAAGACTTACGTAATTTATCATTAAATACTTTCTTTATATTTTGTTCCATTAATACTTTTTCTTCAATTGATAGTTTCCTATTTCTACTATAAAGATCTAATAAGTTATTTGTATCATCTTCTTCAACTATTTTTTTAATTGTCTTAATATATACAATCGGAACACTATCATCAAATTTATCTAAAGATTTCCCATAAGTATCTATTAGTTTTACAGCACTTTTTAAATTAACACCAAATAATTTATTTAAAATAAACTTTTTAACATTATCAATATCATTGGTGTCACTAAAAGTTAAACGAATTTTCTCATCTAATTTTTCTTCATAGTTAACTAAATCCCTATTATCATTAACTTCAATAAATATTGAGTCAGCACTGGTTTCATTAACCTTAATTAAATTAAAAATTAAATTAATTTTATCTTTATCATCTAAGTTTTTATAATCAATATTATTTAAAAAACTATTTGCGTCATTTTTAAAAACATTAATTAATATATTAGTAATACTGTCATAATTAACATCATATTTATAAAGATGCTCTAAAAGACTTAATAACAAATTAATTCTATCAGGAGACTTTTTATATAAGAAGACAAGTTCTTGAGATTCTTTTTCATATCTTGAAATTCTTTTCAAAAAATTAGTATTATTTTTTACACAAGGAATATTAAGAAGTTCAAATATAAATGAACCATAAAAATAAATATTATTATTTGCTAGCTTATTCATCATATTTCTTTCTTCAGCGTTAAAGATATTATCATCACTAAGTAAATTTCTAACAAAGAATTCTGGATCAACTAAAGCTACAGCATTATAAATTATTTTAATAGTTTCTTTATTATTTGTTTTACTAAGCAAATAATTAATAGTGTCTGATATAGTATTATTATCATTTATGCCTAATAAAACATTTTTAATTACATATGATAAAGCTAGAGGATTAAATATATCAATATATTTATTTAAAATAGTATCAGTTGATATTTTCTCTTTACCATAATATTTATTCCATTCACATATTCTAAAAAGAACATAACTATTCTCATAATTAATATATTTGTCTAAAAAGAATTCTTTTTTATCATCATCAATGCCCCCATACATTTGATAAATATCATCATTGTTAAACTTTATAAAATATTTATCAAATAATTCCATCTTTTTATCACAATCAGATTCTTTTTTTAATATTTCTATAACATGATTTGAATCAAGTTTATTTAAAAGATTATCAAGTAGAATATATCGAATCTCCAAATCATCAATTTTTAAAAGTAAATCTTTTAATTCCTTACTAGGAATTATATTAGAATATCGAATAATAAGATCTACGATATTGTCTTTATCTTTTAATTCACATGTTATATACCACATTTGACTTGGTTTCAAATATTTGAAATATTTATCAACAAAATAAATAATATTTTTTTCATCATCTAGATAAGAACCAATAAAATGTTCAATATGCTCAATTTGCGTATCTGTTCCAATAAAATATGTATCAAAAAACTCCATTCTTTTCAGATCATTTTTATAAGCACCGGCGATCCAATCAAGACGATAATCAGGAAAATTATCTTTATAAAGAAGAAATTCACTAGTTCTAAATTCATCATCCTTTATATTTCTTAAAAAATCAGAAAAACTATCTGAATCATAATAATCTATATATTTCCTAAAATACTCAGATTTTAAAATATCATTTCTAATAGAATTAATTATAAGAGTAATAAAAAGATATTCTTCTTTAAGTCTATCAAAATATTGGTTTAATAATCCAATCTTTATGTTATCACTATATATTTTTGATATTATACTACTCAAAGCATAATCACTTACATTACTCGCACATTTAGATATTACATCTGTTTTTATTTTATCAAATTCCTCCCTACGAGGAAATCTACTTATTATTGTTTCAATATCAAAATATTGTTTATTAAGAATGGTTATTTCTAAAAGAATTATTAAATCGGTATCTTTATTATACTTCTGAACTACATCAATAATATTATGCCTTCTATAAATATTATCATTTAAATAATAACTTTTAATTTCTTCATATCTATCTTCCATGTGACCACCCATACTAATTATAAAATGTTTTTTATAAAATTATTTGTTATTGTTTTTCCAGTATTAATATCAAGTTCCATTTTGCTATATTATATTTATATTCCATAATTATTCTTTTTACTATATCTAAGTTAAGTATACCATATTGGATAATTTTTAACAATTACTTTTTAAACTTATTTATATATTTTCTTATAAAGTCAATAGGAATGATCGTGATAGATATTAATAAGACAATAATAAACTCTAATAATGTTATTCTAGTGGTATTAAAGATATTAAAGCCAAAATAGATGATAGATATTTGAACTATGATAATAAATAATATTATAAGTAAGAACATTTTATTTTCTTTTAGATGAGCAAAGATATTTATTCTTTCGGTTCTAGTATTAAAGGCATTAAATACTGCTAGAAAGATGAATAAGGTAAAGAAAGCCGTCATTTTATGATTATTATTTAAAAAGATAGTATCTATAATTGGTAGTTTTAGAAATAAGAGACATATTATTAATGAGTATATTCCTGATACAAAGATTTCATTTAGCATATATTTGCTTAAGATATTTTCTTCTTTTCTTTTAGGAAGTTCTTTCATATATTCAAGTCTTGGTACTTCATAAGAAAAAGCAAGTCCTGCAAGAGTATCCATGACCATATTTATCCATAGCATTTGAATCACACCAATCGGAGATGGTACACCAATAAAGGGACCAATTAAAGCTAGAGATACTGCTGCTAGATTGACAGTAAGTTGGAAGATAATAAATTTCCTAATATTTTTAAAGATAGTTCTACCATATAGTATTGCTTTGGATATTGATAAGATATTATCGTCTAATATTACAATATCAGAAGCTTCTTTAGCTACTTCAGTACCTGTTCCCATAGCAAAAGAAACATCAGCTTTTTTTAAGGCAATAGAATCATTTACTCCATCTCCGGTCATACCAGTAACAAGACCTAGTTCTTTAGTAATATTTACTAGTCTTTTTTTATCTTCAGGAAGTGCTCTTGCTACTACTTTAATGTTTTTTATCTTTCTTTTTAATTCTTCATCGGTATATTTTTCCAATTCTTTAGAGGTTATTACTAAGTCACTACTATTATCTATGATACCAACTTCGCTAGCAATATTAGAGGCTGTCTCTTTAGAGTCTCCTGTTACCATAATGATGTTTACTCCAGCTTCTTTAATTAATTTTATACTATCCTTTGCTTCTTCTCTTATATCATCTTTGATAAATATTATTCCAATTAAAGTATTTCTTCTTATACTATCGATTGGATAAATACTTTCACTAAAAGAAACAGCAATTGCTCTTAATCCTTTTCTTGTTTTATTCTCAATTATGTTTAATAGTTTTTCTTTATCTAATATTTTCTTTTCATTATTCTTAGTTACATAATTAAGAGAATTCTTTATTATCTTATCAGGAGATCCTTTTATTAATTTTATTTTTTTATTATTCTTTATAATAATCGTACTTGAATACTTATTAGTACTATTAAAAGGTAATTTATCAAATATTTTGATATTATGATCTTTATTTTTTTTTGCAAATATACGAAGAGCTTTATCGGTAATATTACCTCCGATAACCTTACCTGTTTCTATGTCTATTTCTGATTCGTTATTATAAATTAAAGAATCTTCAATATATGTTTTATATTTATCATTTAACTCATCTAATAAATAGTATTCATTTAAATCACCATCTAATATCGATACTACTTCCATTTTACCTTTAGTAATTGTACCTGTTTTATCTGTAAATAAAACATTTAAAGAACCAGCGGTTTCTATACCGACCATTTTTCTTACTAAGACATTATCTTTTAACATTTTCTTTGAGTTAGTAGATAATACTAAAGTAATCATCATCGGAAGGCCTTCGGGTACAGACATAACTAGTACTGAAACCGCAAGAGTAAGTGCTTCGAGTAGGTATGATAAGAATTTATTTAAGGTTAATGTGTTTTTGATTAATTCAATATTAAAATTATTTAAGATAAATATCTTAGAGAATAAGTATGCTATTGATATTAGAATAGCTGCTATATAACCAATAGTACTTATTGTTTTAGCTAGTTTGTTTAATCTTATTTTTAAAGGAGAATCATCATTTACTTCTGTTAATTCTTTAGCCATTTTACCATACATTGTATTCATTCCTACTTCAACTACTTTAGCATAAGCTTCTCCATCATAGATAGTGGTTCCTCTATAAACTTTATTTTTTTCCGTATAATTATTAATATTACTAATACTTTCTTTTTTAGCTTCTTTAGTCTCACCATTAATAGAAGATTCATCTACCGATAATTTTCCTTTAATTAAGATACAATCAGCAGGTACTCTATCTCCTGATGAAAGAATTATTACGTCTCCTTTTACGATATCATCAATTGTAATACTTGTAATGTTATTATTTCTTATTACTCTTACATTTATTTTAGAAGACTCTTCCTGCATCCTTTCAAAGGCTTTATTAGATCCATATTCACTAATCGCAGATATAACTGAAGCTACTAGTATAGCTATTACAATTCCTATTGTTTCAAAATAATCAAAATCTTTAAATAAAAAGATTGTTTTGATAGCAAGAGCTATTAATAATATCTTGATGATGGGGTCTCCTAGTGTCTCAATTAATAAACTAAAAAAAGTAGTTTTATTTCTCCCTGTTATACTATTATTACCATATTTTTTTCTGGATTCTTTTACCTCATCATTATTTAGTCCTTTAGTATTATCCATAAGTCCTCCTTACTAAATAATACTTACATTAACTATTTAATAGAAGGTCTATTAAGCGACAAAAAAAGACCATTTCTAGTCTATAAGTCAATTAATTATTATTTAAATCAATTCCATCAATACTTGTTTCATAAAATTTTATTAGTTTTTCAAAGAATGCCTTCTGATTTTCTTGTGAAATTGTAATAATACCACAACCATTATCTATCATAATTTTATTAGTAAATAACATACCAACTCTTTTATTACCATCTATAAACATTTGTCTTCTCATAATCCATAGCATAACTTCTATTGCTATTTCAGTTTTAGTTTTTTCAGGTTGATTAAGTAATCTTTCTAATTCTTCTTTGATTTGGCTTTCTATTGGAAAATCTTGTTTCCAAGTAGTTCCCCCAATATTAACAGGAGTAGATTTTAATCTACCTAAATTCTCATCTAACGCTAATTTATCACAAGTTAATTTATGTAAATGATATAATGCTTTAAAATCATAATCAATTCCCTCATTTTCTAATATAAACTCCCAAGCATATTTTAAGTTATTAATGGCTATAATTTTATCAACTGTTAATCCATTAACAATACCGCCATCATAAATAGCTTGTGTTTCAGGATATGTTACACCGATACCCTCTAAATTAGCACTTTTCCATATATAATCAACTATATTTCTTTTAGCAACAAATACATTCTGCTTTCTTGTTAAATTAAATTTATTATTCATAATATCACTCTCCATAAATATTTAAAAAATCGAGTAGAGAAAATTCACATTAATTTGTAAATTTGTCCCTCTCACACCACCGTACGTACCGTTCGGTATACGGCGGTTCAATTTATATTATAGTATGTACTTTTAAGTAATGGTCTAGTGGAAATACTAGTCCTTTTCTTTTAAGTCGCTCATTTGAAATTGCCCTATCTATTGGTATACAATGACTTGTTTGCCAATAACTTTTCCTCGAGTATGAACATGATTTTGCTGTATCACTATCAAGTCCAAGCTTAATCAAACATTTCATTCGATGTTGTGGTGTTTTCCATTGTTTCCATATGATACATCTTATCCTATGTCTCAAATGTTCACTTATACTACTCATATATGTTTTCATATCAGCAATTCTAAAGTAATTTATCCACCCTCTTATAACTTGATTTAGTTTTACAATTCTTTCATCTAATGAAATACTCCAACTTCTCTTAGTTATTTGTTTTAATTTTCTTTTAAACTTCTGAATTGATTTCAAGTGTGGTTTAGGTTTAATAATACCAGTTTTAGTATAATAAAAGCCAAAACCTAGATATTTGATTTGATTTGGTCTTGCAACTTTACTTTTCTCAACATTTACCTTTAATCCTAATTTCTTTTCAATAAACTTTGTTATGCTTTCCATAACTCTATTTGCTGCTTTTTCACTTTGGACTACGATTATACAATCATCGGCATATCTAGCAAATCTTAGACCTCTCTCTTCAAGTTCTTTATCTAATTCATTTAACATGATATTAGATAATAATGGTGATAAATTACCTCCTTGTGGTGTACCTACCTTTGTAGAACTAACTACATCATTTTCCATTACTCCACTTACTAGATATTTTCTTATTAATGACACTAATTCGCCGTCATGAATTGTTTTCATAATAATAGATATTAATTTATCATGACATACTGTATCAAAGAACTTTTGTAAATCTATATCAACTACCCAAGTATAACCATCATTAAAATATTCCAATAATTTTACAATAGCCATTTCACATGAACGATTTGGTCTAAAACCATAACTTGTTTCGCTAAACTGGGTCTCATATATTGGAGATAATACTTGGACTATTGCTTGTTGTATTAATCTATCTACAACCGTTGGTATACCAAGTCCTCGTTTGTCTCCATTATCCTTTGGTATATAAACTCTTCTTACTGGACTAGGCTTATATTTTCTATTTCTTATTTGTTCTTTGATTTCCTCTTTATGTAAGTACATATAAGTTCCAAGTTCATCAACAGTAATTCCATCAACTCCACTTGTTCCTTTGTTCTTATATACTTGTTTGTATGCATCAAATAAATTTTTGTCATCTAAGACTTTTTCTAGTAATTCCATACTTGTTCTTTCCTTTCTAATTTCAACATTAGTCATTTATCTTTTAAGGATTTATACATAGTTATACGTTCTACTTATTTACCTTTTATTACATTCTGATTTATGACTAACATAATTTTAGTGTACTTAAACACTATAAATTGTTCAGTCCTTCCTAGTATTAACTAGTACTATGACCTCGGCTGACTTCTCATGATAAACCTTTTTCGACCGACCATTTCTTCCTAACTATTGGTGTATTAAACCGCTAGTACTTATTCGTTCATGAGACCTCCCAGGGTAAGACATATAACTTTCCTCGTTTACTCACTTGATTTACTGCATAAAGTTACGTGTATCTTTTGGACTTTAGTTTGTTTTGTAACCTCATCCGTTTATACAGCCTTAGTATCAAGTTTCTGTTCGTTGAGCCACGATTTTGTTCCACACTTCCTTTAGCCCTAACATCACTGTTAATGCGTTGTGCTTCTCTAATACTTCGCAGATACTTACACGTATAGTGGACTTTCACCACCTAGCTATATGCCATGCCTGGCACACAAAAAGCGAGCCCTATCGGGCTCTTCAGGGGGCGGTTAGAATTCACGTACTTCAAAGTTTATATAAATACTTTTGCCTTTATTTAAAAGGATTTAAAAGTAAATAAAATAACTAAATATTATAAGAATTTTAAATTCTTGGTAGTTGAAAAGGTAGTTGAGAAAAGTTTCTTAACTACCTTTTTATATTAATCAATACTTCGAGAATCATTTATAATTTTATCAAAAATGTCAAGAATTTTATTAAATTCTTTAAAATTAAAGTCATTAAAATTTTCAATATCATTTTTTATATTTTCAGCAAAGCATTTTTTACTTAAAGCTAAATTTTTTCTAGTCTCATCTTTTTGGTCATAAACTTGTGTTTTCCCAGAACCATCTAATATTTTTAGGCTATCTGAACCACATTTATCAATTGCCTTACACATTAAATTACCTTTGATACTTATCCCATTAGAATTAAATTCGTTGCCTAAATATAATCTCCTTCCCTGTATATCTTTTCTTTTTATTTCCCTATCTTTAAAATAATGTTCTATACATAAATCTTTACTATCATTTCTATGACTAGGAATAGGAATAGACATTTTATAAACATTTTCACTATATTTTATATACTCATTCTTTAATAGTTCATCTATAATTACATCTCGATCGTATATTAAAACAACAGGAACTGGAGGTGATACAACTGTTAAAGCTTCTCCTAACTTGTTTAGAGCAGTCCACCCTTCATCTTGATATTTATTTGCCTCTGCAGTTTTTAATCCAATTATCTTAATTTTTTTATCCTTAAATCTATCTAATTTTTCCATTGACTTATAAATATATATAGGATCTGTTTTTCCTTCGGTGATAACAACTAAATCATTACTTGATTCTATAATATCATTAGTTGTTTCTTTTACAGTCTTTAACAGTTCTTCACTATGATTTATTACTGCATCATAAGATGCTTTTACTTCAGATAAATCTATTACATTTTCAATCTTTGTGCCGCTAGGCATATCGTATATATCACATTTATTATTGTATAAATCATTAATACCATATATTAAAAATGGAGATTGAGTCGTTATAACAAATTGAATATTTTTAAATTTCTTCATTAATTTAGGCAAAACATTAATTTGTAAATCAATGTGAAGATTTAGTTCTGCCTCATCTATTAATACAATGCCCTTTATATCTTGAAAATTAAATGCTTTACTATTAATTGTTTTATCATAATCCATTAAAATTGCAACAAACAATGATAATAACGAATATTCTCCTGTTGATAATTTATTAAATGAATCAATGATTTCATCTTCATCACCATTTGATTTAATACCAATAATTCCTATTTTTCTGTTCTCTTTTTGGCTTACATATAGTCTTTTTCTGCTATATTCTTTATCTTTAAATTCAGATATAATACTATTTATAAAATCTATTATACTATTGTTTTTACCTATATATATAACACGAGGTTCACCATTACTATCTAATATGAAGCTATTGTTATTATCTTTTAAAAAGTGTTTATGATCATATATTTCTTTATCTATAATTGTATTTAAAATATATGATTCAAAATTATTTTGTACGGTATTACAAATAACATTTCTTAAATTTTTGCCGACATACTTTTCTTCTAATCTAAGTTCAGATTTTATTTCATTATTTTTCCAACCTGGAACATAATACCTGTCTACAGGAAAATATAAACATACATTTTCATCATAATTTAATTTTCCACTTTTTGCTTCATACATTCCATTTTTTTTAAAATCGCTGTCATTTCTTAACTTATTAGTGAACTCATGAAATGTGTCATTATCAATTGTACTTTGAGGTTTTTTACTTAATATCTCTGCATAATTAAAGTTGTTATCATCAAAATCAATTGATATTATTCCTTCCTGCTTATTATTTTTTATATAAGAAGTAGAAATTACTTTATATAATTGGTTTGTTTCTTTTTCTAAAATATTATTATATTGTTCAGACTTATTATTTAATAATGCCTGTAATATTTGTGCTAAAATCAACGTTTTCCCAGAACCATTTTTTCCCATTAAAACAATAGGTACAGGAGAACCATCTTCATTAAAACTAGGTTTAATTTCAAATTTATCGATAGGGCCATAATTTTCAATATTTAATTTTTTTATATACATACTACAATACCTCCATTTGTAATAATTAAAATCAAGGTGACAAGATGACAATATCAATGATGGGCCTCAATTAACTGTCATATTGTCATTTTTTATTGAACCAATTTATGCTGTTCCTCACTCCATGCAGGAGTACAAGACATGGAAACAACACAGTACTTAGTATCCCAATAATATTTTTCGTTTGAATTTATTAAAATGGAATCACCTTTTTCAAATTCAACAAATTCATTATCAAAACATAATTTACCATTTCCACCAAGTACATAAATTAATTCTTTACTAATGGTATTTACACAATATCCTGATTCAGGATATCTACCTGTTATAGTTGCAATCCCCAAATCTATATCTTTATCATTAAATGAGTACTCTAATGTTTTACATTTGTCACTATTAGCACCATTAACAGCACTATTGCTTTTAATAATTTGCATTTAATTCACCTCTAATCTTTTTTCCTTTTACAGCGTTTTTCAAATTTCATACTTTAAATAAAACTTAAAATCATTCCTTATCATTTAAAACTTTTTCTACCTCACTTATTAATTGCTCTTTATTAGGAATATAATATGTATATGTTGAAGTAAATAAATTATTTGAAATACCATTTAAAGCAAATTCCATCATTACATTATCTTTTTCTGTACATAATATAATTCCAATTGGTTTATTGTCATCTTCATCATTTACAACTTGTTCATAATAATTAAGATATAAATTCATTTGTCCTAAATTTTCAGCCTTTAAATTATTCATTTTTAAATCAATTAAAACATAAGACTTTAAAAACTTATTATAAAAGACCATATCTACATAATAATTAGTATTATTAAGAGTTATTCTTTGTTGGCTACCAACAAACATAAACCCTTTACCAAGCTCTAGTAAAAAATCTTCAATATGCTTAATTAATTTATATTCTAAATCTTTTTCAAGTAATGGTTTTTGTTCTTTAATACCTAAAAATTCAAATACATAAGGTTCTTTAATCAAATCACTTGGTTTTGATAAAACTTGCCCCTTTTTAGATAGTTCTAAAACTTTTTCTTTATTTGGTTTTCCATCAGAAAGTAATAATCTTTCATATAGTGAAGTATCTAGTTGCCTTTGTAGTTCTCTAACACTCCAATGAGAATTAATGCACTCTTTCTCATAGAAATTTCTTTTTGCATCATCTTTTATTATTATTAACTCGTTATAATGAGTCCAAGTTAATTCTGAACTTATTTTTTCAAAATCAGGATATGTCTTATAAAAAATCCTCATATATTTAAGGTTAGTGTAAGAATATCCTTTACCTAAATACTTTGTTAATTCTTTAGAGAGTCCTTTTAATACTTCTTTTCCATACTCTAAACGATTATTATATTCATTTTCATTTGATACTATAATTCTACCAATGTTCCAATAAACATAAACTATAGAATTATTAATTTCTTTTGATAGTTTAGATTTAACATCATTTACTAATGAAGTTATTTCATCAACCATTTTATTATTTTCTTCTAACATAATGATTCCTTTCCAATTGGTCAGTCGCGACTGACCAATTCATAAATTGCAATTATAATACTTTTGCCATTATTATCTTTATTTTACTAAATCAGTATAATAAATAATTTCTTTATTTAATGATTTAGCAAACTCTATTTCGCTTTTAGTACTACTACCTATATAACCATTAACATTTACAACTAAAATAGCATCAGATAATTTTATTCTTTCTCTATGCATTTTATCTAAAATTTGTACTTCTTCTTCAGTAAAATCATCTTTTTTAGTTCTAGTCGGACTAAAAATAGGTAATAATAAACAATTATTTTCTAATTCCATTTTCATAGCTATCTCCATCATTTGATTTATAAATTTCATGCTTCCACATACTGTTATAATTTTCATTGATTTTATCTCTCCTTTTTATTTAATCAAGATTCCAAATGCCTAGATGTCCCTTCGCTTTAATAGGATTATTCAAAACTTTTATATCTTTTAATATCCATGCATATCTTCCAACGGCATAAACGCCTGTTAAATATTCATTTTTATTTTTCTTTATTTTTTTTATAAATTCTTTTGTCATTTCAATACAATCAATTAATTCACAAGAGCAAATTATATTTCCATAATTTAAACAATTAATATCAACTAAATCCATCAATTCTTTATTATTTTTATACTCTTTTGGGATTTTAGTTGAACTAGCATGAATATATAATTTACCTCTATAATTAGTTTTCCAACTTCTAGTCTCAATTGTTTTGATACCATTTTTAATTAAAGTAGCATATGGTTCTGTTAAACTTAATACTTTCATTTCCACACCTCTTATTTAACCATTTCCCAACTTTTAAAATAAACACATTCATTTAATTCATTAAACTTTATTTCATAAATTCCATCATAATCTTTGTTGTTTTGTTTCAAAATCCATTGTGCAATTATTGTATTTCCATCTAATGCTAATAAATTAATTTCTATTTTTTGTATATCTTCATTTTTAACATGTTGCCATTCTTGATTAATTTCACAGGTAGTAGTATATGGCTTCATAAAAGGTGTTTCTTGATAGTATGCTGTCTTAGTAAATAAAGAAACTGCACTTTCAATATCTTTATTAAACCAATATTCTTTTAATTTATTTAACCACTGTTCAGCAAATTCTCTAGTCATCTAATTATCTCCTTTTTTTATTTCTTATGTTTTTTATTACAATTAATCATTTCATAATAAACATTTTCTATTTTATTTAATTCATCAAATTGTTCTTGAGGTGCATTTCTATTCATCATACATTGTTTAATATTATCCATTCTTTTCCCATAAGTAAGACAAGCATACTCATTGCTTTGTTTTCTCAATTCTTGTAATACATTCAAGTAATTTTCACCAACTGGTATAACCTTAAATTGATTACCAAATGGTACAACATAATTTACTTTTACACCGAGTGATAGACATCCAGATATGAAATCAGGCAATAAAGTATAACATTTATTATGTGATTCAATATTTGATAATTTAGCATTATTGCTTTTTAATATTTCTTTTTCATATCTTTCTCTTGTAGCAAGTAAACTTGCTAAATCTCCTGCTACCACAACATTTAAAACAACATCATATTCATCAGGAATTGTTTTTATTAATTCCAATAAGCTACTATCAATTGGAGCTTTTTCTCTTAAAACCGAATATCCATTTTGTATTGCATAAGAGAAAAGTTCATCTCCCCATAAATGTGCATCATAATTTGTTAGTTTTGCATAACTTGTTGGATATTTATCCAATATTTCATCAGAATACTTACTTAAATGTCTATAATCATCGGAGTTTATAATCACATACTGAGATAAATTTGAATTATCTATAAATGTTGTTTTTCCACATCCTGGTTGCCCAACAACAAACATGATAGATGAATTATTTTCAATATCTCTATCTGAAAATAATTTATTCTTTAAAAGTTCTAAAACTACACCATGTTCTTTTTCAGATAGTTTGTATTTTTCAATTAAATTGTTTAACTTTTGGTTGTCCATTTTTATAACCTCCACATATTTTTTCTATAAATCATTAGGTAATTTGCTATAATCATATTTTTTAACTACATCTTTTAATTCTTCTAAAGATTTATTAATATCTTCTATTGCATTTTCTAATGTATAATTTATTCCTCGATTATCTCTTATAAGTTCTAATTTATGTGCAACTCTATCTAAATCAGCCATTACATTTCTTGTTATGTTTCGTTTATTACTATCCCAATCTAAAATATCATACTTAAAGTTTCTGCACTCTTTAATAATATTTTTTAAATCTCTAGTTGATTTATTTTGAAACTCATCATTAGTAAGCATTGTTGTTATAGCATTATATCCTGCTGCTTTTAATAATTGTTCTAAAGACAAATCAAGTTCTTCAGCAATTTTTCTTAATACTTCTATATCAGGTTTTTGAACTTTTCCATTTTCAAGATCATTTAATGATGTATTACTTAATCCTATTCTTCTAGCAAGTTCTCTTTGAGAGAAGTTTTTTATATCTCTTCCGCCTTCAATTAAAGTTTTTAAAGTAATCTCTTTATCCATATAAATACTCCTTCATTTATTAGGATATAAATTAATCCCAAATTCATTATATCACACTTTGTAAGTTTTTCACAACATTTTTGTCAGTTTTTCTTGACAATAAAATTTATTTGTTAGATAATAAAATTGTAAGGATAACCTTACAACACAGAAAGGAGGGAGAAAATGACTGCTGAGGAAACTTTAGAAATCGTATCAAAGCAATGGTGCAATTTAGAAGATTTAATGAAAATTAGCCAAGTTGGTAGAAACTCTGCACTTAAAATCAAACGAACTATTAAAGATAAACTTACTAAACAAGGTTATATGGTTCCAAAGCATGTAGTACCTATGAAAGAAGTAGTAGATTATTTAGATATTAATATAGGTTATTTAGAATCTCGAGTAAAGAAAGGAGCGTAAAATATGAAACTAATTGAAGAGATAGATACAAGCGAAAAAAAAGACATCATTGTCGAAGGACTAATGAGGTCTAAAGGTGTTTATTTACTTGTATCAAAACCTAAAGTAGGAAAGTCTATGTTGGCACTGCAACTTTCCTACTGCCTTACAAATGGATTACCATTTCTAGGACACAAAGTAACGTTTTCACCTGTATTATATATTAGCACAGAGTCTGATTTTGGTCAATTACAGGATAGATACAAAACATTACAATTAACTCCAAAGGAAGGCTCATTATTTATCATGGATAGAAATGGAAAACCTACTATAAGTATATTTGATCATGAATATGAAATAGCTGATTTTGCTGGTGATAAAAAGAATAATAAATTCGTAATAATAGATATGCTTAAAGATATGGACTTAGGTATCTCTTATGATATTAATGATTTTCAAGATATAGCTCAAAAGTTAATGCCTAAGTTAAGAGAATTATGTGAGAAATATAATATCACTATTCTATTTACTCATCACTTAAATAAAAGAAATGAAACATTAGGTAGTACAGCTTTTGATGCCTGTATAGATGGTAAAATTACTTTATTTGAAAATAGAAATGACCATAATCATTTAACTATGAAAGTGATTAATAGAGATTTTGAAGGTTTTGATGTAGATTTAAAAAGAAATAAAAATCAAACTTTTAAAATAAGTAATCCAATTGAAGATGATGAAATTGATGAAAACTTAATTTTTTTTATTAAGTATGCATCATATAAAAAAGATTTTGAATTTACTTCTACAAGTATTATTCATGATGCAAAGTTAAAAACAACTGCTCTACGCTTTGAAAGAGCATTAAATTTAAATATTGATTTACTTAAAAAAGAAGGTCTTCATATAACAAAGTCTAGAACTAGTAATGAAAGAAAATATCATTGTGTATATGAAGAACCTATACTTGAAGATGATGAATAATCATCTTCTATAAATAAGAACGTGGCACGTTTTGCGAGTTTACTCGTGAAAGTGGCGATAGTGATTATTTGGGATTTTTAAGGGTGAAATCCTTAAACTCACGATTGGGCTATGCCCTAGTGAGATAGGTCATAAATGACCTCTAACACTAAAAACAAAGAAAGGAGAATTATATATTGTATGATGGAAAACAAGTAGTACGAGTTGAAACTCAATATAAAAAAGCCGACCTTTATAATATTGGTGTTGAAATGACTAATAGAAAAGGTACAGGTAATTATGATAAAGATAGAACTATATTTAATGGTGAATATGTATCTCTTACTCAAAATAATTTATATCAAGAAGTAAAGAATAATTTAAAAGTAAGAAATATTGAATATCAAAATAGACCTAACACTAACCTTTTAAATGGTGTAACATTCACAAGTGGTCCTGAGTTCTTTCAATCACTTGGAATGAAGTTTAAAGATAGTGGTAGGACTTATCATACAGGAGATAAAAAAGGACAAGCAGTAATGATTCCTGATATTAAATCTAAAGATGATATACCAAAAGCTGTAAGTTACTTTTTTGACTCCTGTATGGAGTTTTTAAAAGAATATGTTGGTGAAGAAAATATCTTATTATCACAAATTCATTATGATGAAGACACTCCTCACCTACAAGCTTATTTTGTTCCTGTTGTTAATAAAGTTAAAAGAAAATGTTTTGTAAAAGATGAAAATGGTAATGTTGTTAAAGAAGAAGTTAAAAAGAAAGATGGTACAACTTCCATTGTACCTAAGTTACTTCGTGATGATAAAGGTAAAATTGTTTATGAAGAAGTAAATGGTAAATTTCTAAACTGTGATCAGTTTTGGAAAGATAAAGGTGGTAAATTATCTTTTCATCAAATGCAAAATGACTTTAATAAGTTTATTACTGAAAAAGGATTTAATCTATATCGTGGTGATGTTGGAGCAAATAAAGAAAACCAATCAAAACTAGATTATGATATTGCCGAGAAAAAAGCCGAATTAGAAGAATTAAATAAAGAAAAGGAAAATACCTTAAAGATTATTGAAAACTCTAAAAACAGGCTTAAAAATCTCGAATATAATAGTGATTATAGTAATGTATTAAATCCTACTAAAAGAAAACTCGGTGGTTATAAAGAAGATGATGTTTTTAAGATAATTAAATACACAAAAGGATTACAACACAAAATAATCATCTTAAGTACTGATAATGCTAATAAAGATAGGGAGATTAATAAACTTACTGAAGAAAATAAAACTTTTAAAAATAACAATGAATTATTAAAGAGAAATGAAATAATTAAGGAACAAAAACAAGAAATTGGTAGATTAAATGATTTAGTTAATATATTAAGCAATAATATTGAGAATTTAAAAACCAAATTAGAAACTGAAGTTGATAAATGGAAATCTCTACTTAAAAAGATATGTAAAGCACTTGATAAAGTTTTAGGTAGAGATAAATCCAAAGATAAATTAGAAGAATATGAAAATATAGCTGATGCTATTAATTATGGTTATTATAGTAAAAGCCATAAAAATAAAGATGATTTTGAAATAGAAAGATAAAACTATCACACTTCAGTTGGAGAAATTAATTAAATATGGTAAACTACCAATTGAAGTGCGTGAATAGTCTAATCTAAGCAAAGGAGGAATGAAAATGGCAGTTAGACTATTAGAAGAAAGCAAATGGACTAAAGATGGTCGTAAATATATATGGTATATTTGGGAAACAGGTTTAGATGGTAAGAAACACAAAAAGTTTTCCAAAGCATATAAAACTGAAGCAGAAGCAAAACGTGCTGAAAAAGAATATTTAAAAATGGCTGAAGTATTTGAAGGAGATATGAATATGACCTTCAAAGATTTGTACACAAAATATTATGAAGTTCAAAAAGATATTGTAAGATGGTCAACTCTAAAGACTTACCGAGATAGAATTAAATATATTGGAATGTTTGATAAAGTTAAATTAAAAGATATGGATGCTACTCATTATCAAAGATGGAGAGCTGAAATGATGAAAGTAGATTGTTCAAATAGTTATAAAAATGAAATTCAAAAATTCTTAAAGATTGTAATTAATTGGGCAACTAAGACTTATGGTTTCAATATGAGTAAATTTTATAGCAGAATGGAAAGTTTTACTACAGCATCTGATTTAAAGAAAGAAATGGATTTCTATACTTTAGAAGAATTTAATCAATTTATATCAGAATCCCCTAACTTACAAATTAAATGTATGTATGAAACTTTATATTATCTAGGACTTCGTAGAGGTGAAGCTAGAGGCTTACAATGGAAAGATATTAATTGGAATAATCAATCAGTATCTATTACAAAACAAGCTGTTACACATGGCTCTGAAACTTGTACAAATTATGAATTAACACAGCCAAAAACTAAAAAAAGTAATAGAATATTACCTATTGCTAATGTATTATTTAATGATTTAAAAAAGCTATATGATGAGCAAAAACAATTTGCTGAGTTTAATGATGAATGGTTTATATTTGGAAATTATCTTCCCATAACATTCTATCAAATGAGGCATAAGAATATAGAAATTGCTAAAAAAGCTAATATTAAAAGAATAAGATTACACGACTTTAGGCATAGTTGTGCATCTCTATTAATTAATAATAATACTAATATAGCAGTTGTATCTGATTTCTTAGGTCATGCTTCAATCGAAGAAACTTTAGATACTTATACTCATATGTTCAAAGATAAACTTTATGATGCTGTAAATACCATAAATAAACTAACTTGTGCTGATACTACAATGGTAGATTTTGGTAGTTAGTTGGTAGTTGAAAGCATTAATTTATAAAATTTAAAATTAACAAACCCTTGTAATTTCAGGCAAAAAACAAAAATGAGCCAGCTTTCGCTGACTCTTCAGGGGGTTTTGGTTATAACACCCACATAAATCGTGGAGTGTTTGTCATATCTCTATGACAATATAATCATAATATAATTTTATGTAAAATGCAATAGGTTTTAACAAAATTTTACAATTATTTTACACTTTACATTTAATCCAAATTTTCAATTCTTTTTAATTCTTTAAAATAAGGTTCATATTCCGGATTTGTGTCAAATGTCAATAATGTTCCAATAAACTCTTTAGCATCATCTCTTGCTCTTTCCATCATCTTAAAGTCTTTCTTAATGTTAGCCATTTTAAGTTCAAGTTCACCAGATTGCATTGTACCAAATAAATCTCCTTCTCCTCGCTCTTTAAAATCATATTCACTTACTTCAAATCCATCATTAGTGCTTTCCATAAATTTTAATCTTTCATAAAAGTTTTCTGCAATTAAGATACAATAACTTTGTATATCACTTCTACCAACTCTACCTCTTAATTGATGAAGAGTAGATAAACCAAACATATTGGCATCAAATACTACTATCATAGAGGCATTAGGTACATTTACTCCTACTTCAATAACTGTAGTACTAATTAAGATATTAATCTTATTGTTTTCAAAATCATTCATTATTTTATTCTTTTCTTTTGCATCTAATTTACCATGAATAACGCCTATTTTAGCTATTTTATTAAACGCTTTATTCATCTTATCTTCTAAATCTATAACGCTTTCTTTATCGCTTTCTTCATCATCATCAATCATTGGAGCCACTACATATATCTGATGTTTTTCATCTAACTCTTTTTTCATCATTTCAAGTACTTCAGTAATATCTTTTTCTCTTTTAAAGTAAGTAATTACTTCTTTTCTACCTACTGGTTTAGTTTTAATGGAAGATATATCTGTATCACCATAAATAGTTAAAGCATAAGTTCTTGGAATAGGAGTAGCACTCATTGATAATACATCAGGAGTAACTCCTTTATTTTTAAATATATTTCTTTGATTAACTCCAAAACGATGTTGTTCATCAGTTATTACTAAACCTAAATTTTTAAATTGAACTTTATCTTGAATTAGTGACTGCGTACCAATAATTAAATCTATTTCTCCATTTTCTAATTTAGTATATATATCTTTCTTTTCTTTGGTATTTGTACTAGATGTAAGAAGAACTATATTAATTTTATATTTATTAAAAATCTTTAAAGCATCTTCATAATGCTGTCTAGCAAGTATTTCAGTCGGAGCCATTAATGCTGATTGATATTTCGATAAATAATTAGCATAAATAGCAATAAAAGCCACGATTGTTTTACCACTACCAACATCACCTTGAAGCAGTCTATTCATTCTTTTATTTGATTCCAAATCAGTAATTATCTCATTAACAACTTTATCTTGATCAGTAGTTAATTTAAAAGGTAATTTACTAATAAAATTATCAATCTTAGATTTATCAATCTTTCTCGTAATAGCATTCGTATCAGTAATTATCTTTTCTCTTAAATAATTAACTTTTAACATGTACATAAATAATTCTTCATATTTAATTCTTTGCCTAGCTTTCTTTAAACATTGAATATCATCTGGCATATGAACATTTCTTAAAGCATCTTTTTTTGCCATTAAATTATATTTTTCTTCTAAATATCTAGGTACTAAACTATCTATTTGATATTCTTCTTCTAAAGCACTAGCAATATATTTAGATAAACTTTTACTAGTTAATCCATTAGTAGTACTATATACTGGTTCAATTTTAGCATCATTAGGAAGTAATCCAAATCTTATATCAGAAGCTACTATTGTATTTTTTAATTTATGAAATCTTCCTAATATAGTTACTTCTTTACCAGGTTTTAAATCAGAAAACATATATACTCTATTATATAGTGTTACATTAAGGACAGCTTTCTTTGTATTTATTCTAAATATTATTTTCTTTAGTGACTTATTTATATATATAATTGTAGGTTGTCCTTCAATTATTCCATCTATTACTATTTTATCTTTATCATTTAAAATGCTAATATCACTTCTTTTTAAAACATCATATCTAAATGGATAATGAGTAATTAATTCCTCTCCACTATGAATATCTAATTTTTCAATCAATTCTTTTGTCTTAGGACCAATTCCTTCAATACTTTCAAGTTCTATCATTTTACCACATCCTAGTATAATTATATCAGTTATCTAAAAAAATGCAAGAAAGTTTACCATATGTTAATTAATTGTATTGTAAAACTATCTATTTTAAAACATCTAAAAATGCTTGTATCATTGATAAATTATCCATTGTTTTAGATATTTTATCACTAGTATTTAATTTGTATATATTTTTCATACTTTGATAAAAAACTTTATAATTGTCAGGATTTCTATTTAAATATTTGTACCAAATAGGATTTTGCCTTATAAATGTTTTTAATTTAGAATCGCTATTTATTTTCATTTGAATATCGATATTCATTAATCATCAAATCTCCTATAAACCGGTCTTGGTCTATATTCATTATTATTACTAACATTATTATCTTTCGTTAGCATTCCTCCAAAAAAATCAATGGCTTTTTGAATTGAAGTTATTCCATCTTGTAATTTATTTACATCAATTTTTTTTGCATAATCTAAAATATTATTTATGTTTATACTTCTATCTTCTTTGGTTTTATTATTCAAGTATTCATTCCAAATATGAGAATCCTCTTTATATATATCATATAACTCATAAAACTCCTGCCAAGTTTTTTTACCTTCTTTTACGTAATCAATTAATATAGGATTTCTTCGAACAAAATCCTTAAAATTTTCAATATTAGACATGGATATCACCTATTATAATTATATGAAAACTAGGTATTTAATGATACCTAGTTATTTACTTTATCTAAAAATTCTTCTTCCTGCCATATTGTAATACCAAGGCTCCTTGCCTTATCATATTTACTACCTGGGTTATCTCCTACAACGACAACTGAGGTTTTTGAACTAACAGATGATGATACTTTTCCTCCTAAGTTTTCGATTAGTTCACTTGCTCTATCCCTTGTGATACTTACTAATGTACCAGTTAGAACAAAAGTTTTTCCTTTAAATTCATCTTTTTCTTCTATATTTGAAGAATTTATATATTCCATATTGATATTTAGTTCTTTTAGTTTATTAATTATTTCTTTATTATCATTATCATTAAAGTATTCAACAATACTTTTAGCAATAATATCTCCAATATCAGGTATTATTGTCAATTCTTCTAGAGAAGCACTCGCTAAATTATCTAGAGTTTTAAATCTTCTAGCTAGTATTTTAGCGGTTTTGCTTCCGACATTTCTAATACCTAATCCAAATAATAATTTTTCTAAAGAATTACTTTTACTGTTTTCAATAGCAGTTCTTAAGTTATCTATTTTCTTTTTACCATAACCATCTAATTCTATTAATTCATCTTTATATTTATCAAATTCATAAATATCAATAATACTTTTAATGTATCCTTCATTATACAATTCTTCGACAACGGATTCTCCCATGCCATCAATATTCATAGCATCTCTTGATACGAAATGAATTATATTCTCTATCTTTCTAGCAGGACAATCATTATTTGGGCAATAGTAGTCGGATTCTTCTTCCTTTCTAACAATATTAGTTCCACATATTGGACACTTTTCAATCATTGTAAAAGGTTTTTCAGTACCAGTTCTTCTTTCTTTTAAAGATCTTACTACTTCTGGTATAACATCTCCAGCTTTTCTTATAACAACAAAATCACCTGGTCTTATGTCTTTATTTACAACGTTATCTTCGTTATGCAAAGTTGCCCTAGATATTGTTGAACCCGCAACTCTAACAGGTTCTAAAACAGCATTAGGAGTTATTTTACCTGTTCTTCCAACAGTGAATATTATATCAATTAATCTTGTTACTACTTCTTCAGCTGGAAACTTATAAGCAGTAGCCCATTTAGGTACTTTAGCAGTAAAACCTAATCTATTTTGCATATTTATATCATTTACCTTAATAACAATACCATCGATATCATAAGGAAGAGAACTTCTCTTTTCCGTCCATTCCTTTATATAATCTAATACCTCATCAATATTATTTACTAGTCTATTAGCTTTATAATTGGTATTAAAGCCTAATTTTTTCATAAACTGTAGTGCTTCGTAGTGAGTTTTAATCCCATAATCTAATGGATTTGGTAAATGGTATATTAGACAGTCTAACTCTCTTTTCTTCGTAATACTAGCATCTAGATTACGGACAGAACCTGCCGCAGCATTTCGGCAATTTTGAAATAATGGTTCACCATTTACTTCTCTTTCTTTATTTATTTTTTCAAATGATGCTTTACTTAAGTATACTTCTCCTCTTACTTCGATATCGATTTCTCTATCTAATACTAAGGGTATTGATTTAATGGTACGGATATTTTCAGTTATATCTTCGCCTACTACGCCATCTCCACGAGTGGCGCCGCGTACTAAAACTCCTTTTTCATAGGTAAGCGATATGGCTAGTCCATCTATTTTTAGTTCACAGACATATTTAGGTTCATCTTCTTTTCTTATTCTTTCATCAAAAGCTCTTACTTCGTCTTCATTAAAGACATTACCTAGACTTAACATTGATATTTTATGTGTTACTTTATTAAATTTATCTTGGATTTTAGTTCCGACATGTACTGTTGGGCTATCATCTCTTTTTAATTCTGGATATCTTCCTTCTAGCGATATTAGTTCAGCCATATATCTATCATATTCTTGGTCAGTAAGAGATGGATTATCTTCCAAATAATATTCTTTATTAGCCTTTTCAATTATTTCAATTAATTCATTTATTCTTTTTTTAATACTATCATTCATAATATTTTATCACCAAGATAATTATACTAAAATAAAAAAAGAAGGTCAATCATTTAATCAAAAAATGATGTTTGACCTTCTAGTGGCTCTTTTTTCCTTTTTACTCTTTTCTTTGGTTTAGTTTGTTGCTGCTCCACACTTCTGCTGAGTGAAACATTACTTCTTAAATAATCCTCTGGTTCTAAAAATTCTTCTTGACACTCTTTTTCTTCTTTTATTTCTTCTTTTCTTCTATTAGAATCATAATTATATACAAACTTAGCTAAATCATGAAGAGCTTTATACTTAATTTTTTCTCTATTGAATTCAAATACGTCTCTAAAATCTTCTATTGAATTATCATATACTGCTAGATACTTTCTTCTTTCATATAATTCATTATATATAAATATCTTCATAATATTTTGAATTATGTTTAATCTATTATCTATAGATAAATTATTAAGCAAATTTTTATCATAAAATATTTTATTATAAGGAATTAAAAAACTTTTCAATCCATTAATATTTATATTATTAGATAATAATCCTTCTAAGATTTTTAGAGTGCCTAAATTAACATATTCTCTTGTATTATACCTACCATCTTCTTTAGGCATATATTTATTTATTAATTCAATTACAAAGTTATTATCTCTACATAACACATTCATAGTATTTTCTAAAGTATCTACATCTAAATAACTTTTACCTTCTTTAAATATAATACTATTTTTTAAAGTAATAAACTTTTTCTTAAAATATCTTATTTCTATTTGATTATTAAAGTCTTCTTGACTTATTAAACCTTGTCTTAATAACGATCTTCTAAAATCGCATTCCGAATACTGAGTAGTTAATAAATCAATCTCTTTAAGTGTAGCTAAATCATCTTGCATTATATTTGAATCAATAATAAAATCATTATGTATTCGAATCTTTATTGGTATATATGAATTTCCTTTTTTTATCATTAAACGATATGCCATACTTCCCCCCTAAACATGTCACTTATTATATAATATTATAATTAAAAAGTCAAATAGATGTTTGCAAAATAAATTAAAAAAGCACTATAACAATAGTGTTTACTTTTTATTTTTTAATATAATTTTAGATATATTATTCACATTAATCTTCTTAATTATATCATTTAATATATCAATATTTAATTTTTCTATTACTTCTATTGGATTGTCTTCTACTTTACCAGTATATATTAAATCATCAAGAATAATATCATTAATTTGTTCAGCATACTCAAATGCAAATATTTCATTACTAATAAGAACTTTCTTCTTTCTATTAAAATCCACTTCACTAATAGAAATATCTTTAAGTTTATCCTCAACTCTTTTAATAAATTCTTTATCTTTATTTGTTTCATTAATAATACTAATAAGCATATGTGTATTAGTATTTAAAGTACTAACATAAGTCGTATTAGATATAATATTATCTTTCTTTAATTTTTCATCAAAAGAAGAAGTCTCATCAAACATTGAAGTAAATAAAATATATAAATATAAAGATAACTCTCTTCGAGATAATTTAATATCTTTAATAGGCATTTTAATAGTAATAGCTACTTTAGGTATACTAGTCGTACTATTAATTATCTCTTCTTTCTTATATACTTCATCTCTTTCTTTTATTTCTCTTACTTTAATTTCATCTAAAGAATCAAATTCCTTATTCTTTTGATTATCCTTAATAGCAGTCATAACTTCTTCTACATCAAAAGAACCTACTACTACTAAGAACATATTCGAAGGATGATAAAAAGTCTTATAACAAGTCTCTAAGTCTTCTTTTGTTATCTTATTAATATCACTCGTAGTACCAATAATACTATCCCTATATGGATTATTATTAAGAGCATTTAATCTAATCTTTTCTGATAGAACTTCTGCTGGTCGATCATCATACATATGAATCTCTTCTGATATAATTTTCTTTTCATTTTCTACTGATTCATCTGTCAAATATAAATCTTGTACATAATCAAGTAAATAACAAATATTTTCTTTTAAATTGCTCGTTGCATAAAACAAATAAGTCGTATTATCAAAAGTAGTATAAGCATTACAAATAGCCCCACTACGAGAGAAAAATTCCATCGGATCAGGTCCATCTTTAACAGCAAATACTTTATGTTCGAGAAAGTGTGCTATTCCTTTCGGAAAAGAAGTCATTTTATTACTACCTATAGGTACAAATTCATTATATACCGAACCATATTTCGTTGTAAAAGTAACATAACTACTTTTAAATGATTCTTTATTAAAAAGATATACTTCTAAGCCATTATCTAATTTATCATAATATATTTCTTCATCTAATTTATTAATCCTTATTTTCTTCATTATTAGCCCCCTTTTCTAATGTCAGAATACTATTTAAATTAATTTTTTTACTCACCCTTATAATATCCTCTTTCGTAATACTTCTAAAAGCTTTAATTCTTTCTTCAGCATCTTCAGTACCTACAAGCACTTTAGAAAAATAAGTATTAATAATACCAATTGGATTATCAAAAGAAGCATTAATACCAGATACAATCGTATTAATCGATGACTTAATAACTTTATCATCAATCTTACCTTCTTTTACTTCTTTTAAAATTTTTCTAATTAGTTTAATACATTTCTCCGTATTCTTACTCTCTACTCCCGAGTTAATAATCATAGTATTATCATAGGCTTTAACACTACTATTAACGTAGTAGCAGTATCCCTTATCTTCTCTTACTCTACTAAAAAGAATTGAATTAGAAGAACCTCCGAGTATTTCATTTAATACCTTAATCGTATACTTTCTTTCAAAATCATTTAAATTATTTAATGATAATAATAGTAATACTTGATCCTGATTTACATCATCATATTCATGATATCTAACTATTCTCTTTCTAATATCTAATTCTTTAACTAATAGTTTCTTATTATCTTTCTTAAAAGTATTAACTTTAAAATACTCTCTAAAAATATCTCTCATTTCACTAGAAGAGAAGTCTCCTAGTACAAAGATATCAATTTGATCCTTATCAAGTACTTCTTTATAATACTCATATAAATTCTTACCATCAATATCATCTAAATCATCAATATAACCAAAAGTATTATAAACATACTCTCTATTTTTATATTTCTCCATTAATTTTAAATGAGCAAGTCTCGGTTTATTATCTTTAATACTAATAATATCTTGTCTTAGTTTTTCCTTTTGTTTATCTATATTAATAAAAGCATTATTTTCTATATTAGGATTAAAAATAAGGTCAAGAAAAAAGACGATAGACTCTTTATTCATATTTTTTTCCGTATACCTTTCATTTAAAAACTTTGTCTGAAAAGACAAGTTACTAAACGATCCAAGTCTCGAAATAGAAGAAGAAACCTTAATATCATATAAATTTTCACTTTCAATAATCAATTCTTTTTCTGTCTTATAATTCTTACTAGAATCAAGCAAAATCATCTTAAGTAAATTTCTTTTAGTAATTTCTTCTTTCCTAATTTTTCTATAAAAATCTACATCTATCGTAATTGTTTTAAATTTATTTGTTTTAATAAAGTGCAAATTATAAGCACCCATATTAATAGTCTCAAAATTCATTATGTAACCTCCTGATGATATTATACCCCATTATCCTAGTTTTAAACAAGATTCAAGAGCAAGAATAATTAAATTATCTAATCCCTGTTCTCTTTCTTCATGTGATAATTTATCAGTATTTAAAAAACTATCACTAACCATAAGTAAAGTACTAGCGTTTCTACTAAATATACTAGCATTAACAAATAAGGCATAACTTTCCATTTCTACACCTAGTACATTATATCTACTAGCTATTTCTTTATAATTATTCTCTTTTTCATAAAAAACATCAGATGAATAAATATTACCTCTATATACTGGAATATTATTACTAGAAGCACTACTCATTATAATACTATTAAGGTTATCACTACTTTTAATAATATTATTATTATATCCCGCAGCATATATTCCATAATTAGAATTAGTAATCGAATTATCTACAAGTACAATGTCTTTAAGTTTTAAATTAGTATAAGTCCCCATTGTACCAATTCTAATAATATATTTAACATCATATTCTTTAAATAATTCATAAGAATAAATACCCATGCTAGGAATCCCCATACCCGAAGGAAATAAAGTAATCTTATGACTCTTATAATAACCAGTATAAGCAGTCATACCTCTTACATCATTAACTAAACGACAATTAACTAAATACTTTCTAGCAATATATTCACACCTTTTAGGATCTCCTGGCATAAGAACAATATTAGCAATATCTTCCTTCTTACTCTCGATATGTGTACTCATATTATCTCCTATTCTATACTAATACTATATTTTTTAATACTATCTATATTTAGATTATCATTATATTCAAAACTTATACTAAAATTATTTTCTCCATCGGTACTTTTTTCTTCTAATAATTTTTCATCATTATCATATATTTTAACATTAACATTACCACTACTAGATAAATCACCACTAATAGTAATATCTACATCACTCATATCAACATTAATATCACTAATAACCTTATCATTCATATTAATTTCATAATCAAAATTATCAATATCAGCAATAGTCTCCTCAGTATATATAACATTATCTATATTACTTATTGGACTAATACCATTCGTAGTACTAATATACATTGTATTATTTACAAATCTAATACCAGTATCATTATTACCAAAAGTAATAGCATCAGCTCCCTTTTTACATCCATCTCTATCATTACTATAATAACTACATATACTAGTAACAATTTCCTTATAAATATCTTCAGATAATTCTTTATTATCATTATCCATATTAAATTCTAATTCATTATTAATAAGTTTAACATCAAATAAAATATTTCCATAATTAACGTTAATACTATTTTCCCCAGTATTAGCATTAATACCAGAATATTTACTACTTAAATTATTATTAATATCACTAGTAATAGTACCTAAACTAATATAATTAACCGTATATTCTGTAGTATTACCATTATTATTATTATCATTTTTTCTAATAAATTTAAGATATACTACTAATAATATACATATAACCAATACAACAATCATAACGTAAGCAATCATTATATCAGTCTTTTCTCTCTTTTCAATCTTCTTTTGTATCATTAAATCTTCTTCATTCATATTATAACCTCTTTTCTTTCTTTATACAATTATTATTATGGTGTAAATGTAGTTACTGTTACATTATCAGGTACTTTTCCATTCAATCCTGTATATGTTACCGAGTTTTCGGGGACTTCAACAACTATCGGCTTAACTGTACCAGAAAATGCATCAATTTTAAGGCCAAAAGATTGCACACTACCAGAATTGATTCTAATAGTGCCCGTTAATTTAGTACAATCCATAAATGTATATTGCATATTTGTTACTGATCTTGGTATAGTTGGGGCATTTACTAATGATGTACAGCCTCTAAATGTATATTGCATATTACTCACTGAATTTCCAATAACTGGAGCATCTACTAGTGATGTGCAATTTACAAAAGTTCCCCACATTTTAGTTACTGAATCCGGTACTTCTGGAGCAGTAACAAGTGATGTGCAGCCATCAAACGTCGAATACAAACTTGTGATACCATTCGAGATACTTGAAATACTTAATAAAGACGTGCAACCAACAAACATACCAGCCATATCAGTAGTAGATAAATTCAAACTTGAAGTATTTTTTTGAGACGATACTAAATATTGATTTGGCAAAATAACTGATTCAATAATAGTATTGTTTTTAAAAAGTGAAACAGTATTTTCAGCACCACTACCACCGCACCCACTGTGCAAAACAGTTTTATATTCTTTACCATCAACTATCATCGTATCAGGTATCTGTATATTTGGAAAAACGCCTATATATTTAGTTAATAAAATATAGTCCTTATCATATTCAGTATTTTCCTGATCAAAAAGTACATATTCATAGTCATCTGCGGTTGTTACATGTAATGCATTTAAATCCACATCATTTCTAAACGCAGTTACTCTCAAACTACCAGATAAAGATTTATTCATTATATTAGAATTATTTTGTTCATTACCATCTAAATAGATTATAAATGTATATGAAGAATTACCATTAGGTAATGATTGGTTTTCTGTTATAGTAAGTGTAGAATTATTTGATGCAGCACTAAAATTACCTTGATCAATAATATTACTAGAGCCATCTAATAGTACATATTTAAATTGTGTAGTTTTAAGTTCATTAGATATAGAAGTTACATCTAAATATACATTATATTTAAATTCTTTAGTAACATCATCATTATTATTAGTTAAAGTAAAAGTAGTACTTTCTCCATCAATATAATTATATACAGGAGCCAAATTATTTACATTAATATCATTACCCTCAGTAAAAGTAACAACTGTATATTCTCCTATTTGCATCGTAATATTAGTATTATCTGTACTAGACCAAGTAAACCATGCATAAGTAATACCTGCTATTATAAGGGCAATAAAAGTAAGCCCAAGCGTAGTAATAAAAGCTCTACTTTTGACAAAATTAATTATCTTCTTCATCTTAATTCACTCTCCATATTCTCTACTTAAATATACTATAAAATACTATTTTTTTCAAGTATATTTTACTATTTTTTACTTGTTAATAATAATATATTTTGATATAATGAATTAGGATGTGAGAAATATATGGAAAATTTAGTAGAAAGTATAGTAAAAATACTCGGACCACTAGGTAAAGAATTAGTAGTATTTATAATATCAATATTACCAATACTCGAACTACGAGGAGGCTTAATAGCAGCTTCTCTATTAAAGGTTACTTTCTTTAAAGGATATATAATTAGTATTATAGGTAATATCTTACCTATTCCATTGGTACTATTATTCTTAGATAAAATATTTAGTTTATTAAAAAAATTTAAATTTACTGGTAAGATTGTAACTAAATTAGAAAAGAAAATATTATCTAAGAAAAAGCAAATTGATAAATATGGATATTTAGGACTACTACTATTTGTAGGAATACCCCTTCCTGGAACTGGAGCTTGGACAGGTTCAGCACTTGCAGTACTACTTCATCTAGATAAAAAGAAATCATTTATCTATATAATACTAGGAGTAATTTTAGCAAGTATCATAATGAGCATCTTCTCTTATGGAATACTAGGTAATATAATAAAATAAAGTTATTTCAAACTGAAATAACTTTATTTTTCTATACATGCATTAAGTAAAAATGAGATCATTACGAATAAAAATTATAAGATTTTCACTCGCTGAGTGTAAAAACTTGGATTTATATTCTATCAAAAGTTATATTACCTAGTCTTCCTTCTTGCAAATCTTTAATTACTCTTAAGTATACTTTATCATAATCAACTTCATTATTTTTAATAGCACCTATCTTTTTACCTATTTGATCTAATACTTCAATTAAATCATCAGTATTAGTTAAATTATATCTACTTATAATATTATCTTTATATAGAGATAACATCTTATTAATAATATATATAGCAATTTCATCAATATTTAATACTTCTTCTTTAATCGCCGTCATACTAGCTAAATTCTTAGCTACTTCTATATCATTAATCTTAGGCATTAAGATACCAGGAGTATCTAATAATTCTAATTTATCATTAATTCTTATCCATTCTAAAGATTTAGTAATACCAGGTTTATTTCCTACATTTGTAGCTTTCTTACCTACTAATCTATTTATCAAAGTACTCTTACCGACATTAGGTACTCCTACTACTAGAATACGTGCTCTTCTAGGTTTTAATCCTTTACTAATTCTTTTATTATTTAATTCACCAATAATAGGATCTATTTTATTATATAGTTCTTTCAAATTAGAACTATTAATTAAATCTAACATTATAACTACATAACCCTTATCTTCATAATATTTCTTCCACTTATTAGTAATATCTAAATCACATAAATCAGTCTTAGTTATAATAAGAACTCTAGGTTTATTAGATATAATACTATTAATATCTTCATTCTTAGAAGAATAAGGTATTCTAGCATCTATTACTTCAAAAACCACATCTATTAAATCAATTTTTTCTTTAATCTCTCTCTTAGTCTTAGCCATATGACCAGGATACCAGTTTATATTAGTTTTATTTTCATTCATGAGTATTACCTCCTTTATTATTTAACATTTATTTGTTTATCAATATTTTTTTCAATAAATTCTTTTACTAGTTCTTCCATATCCTTAAGTTGCTTATAAGATATTCTTAGTAATGGAATATTGTTTTTTTGACAATACTCATCTTTTATTCTATCCCTTATTTGTGTTTCTTCTAAACTCTTCTGACCTCCAAAGTAGTCAATTGCTTTAAAATGTTGAGGCCCATCATATTCAATTAATAATAATTTACCATCTTTTTCAATACATGTATCGAATCTAAGTTTTTGTTTATAAACTAAATCTTCAAAAGTTTTTTGCTTTTCTATTTTATAACCTAAACCAGATATAAAACTATTAACAAGTCTTTCACCTAAACTATCTTTATCATTATTATATCTTGAATAAAGAACATCTAGTTTGATAATTTGTTCATCAGAATATAAACCTTTACTATAATTATAGCAAACTTCGCTCCAACATCTAGAATATTCAAATTCACTTTGGTATGGCCATCTTTTTTCTTGTACTATAAAACCACATAGTTTATCAAAAGAATGAGAACTCGCATAATCATATATATCCCTTAATTCTTCATCGGATATAAATGAAACTTGCTTTGCATATTCAAGTACTTTATATAACCATTCTTTTTTAAATGGAAATCTGCCTTCTCTATTTATGAATTCTTTTAAGTCATCAATTATTTCTTTTGAATTATTATATTTAAAAAGAGATGAATATCCAAATACTATACTGTTTTCTTGCTTTGTAAGCTCATTATACTTTTTAGAAAATAGTTTATCAGACATATAATGAAAGTTTTTCGCCCATTCTTCTTGTGTTCTATCTTCTTTTCTTCTATACAAATATAAATCTTTTAATCTAGCTTTATATAGGTCTTTAGAAAATTCTTGAATAACACGTTCAATATTATAATCATCTAAGTCAAAACATTGAAATTCAACAATATTTGAAATGTATCCATTATGAAAGACAAATTCAAAGGAATCTCTAAGTACTAACTTTATGGTATATTGTAAAAAACCAGATGAGTCATCTGTGAAAATTGTTATGCCCTCAACCATTGGATAATTATAATTTGAAACTAGTCCATCTATAATTTTATTCGTAATATCTTTCATATTAACTGATTCCATAATTCACCTCTTTTATTAAATGTTTAACCGTCAATACCAAGTATCAAATACTATTCATTATTTGTCTTATTTTCTTCCAAATATTTATTATATAATTCATCCATTGATGATATATATTTTTGGTCTTGAATTACTCTATATTTTTCATATTCACTTTCTGCTTTTTCTATAGCTTGTTTATGTGATATATTACCAGAATTACTTAATATATCTTTTTTTCTAAACTTTAATAAATTATCTGTTTCATCTATCCATTTTTGCATTGTCATAAGTTCATGTTCTTCAGCCATTCCTTCAGCATAGTCTAAAAATAATGTAGTTAAGTTTTCTAACTTTTTTATTTCATTTTCATTTAAATAGTTTTTAGCAATACTAACATCATATTTATAGATTTTTCCATCCGGACTATGTTTCCAGTTTGTTAAACCCATATGTTCAACTTTTGAATCAGCTCTTGAATAAATAAGCTCAGCAGCAGTCTTGCCAGTTATTGCATAATGTAATTTATTTTGAACAATTTTAAAGAAAGTATAAGCTTCTTCAGAATCTTTATCATAATCAATACTTGTTGTTTCAAAAATATCAGTTATCTTTTGGTATAATCTTCTTTCCGATAACCTAATCTCTTTAATTGCTTCAAGCAATTCATCATAATAGTCTTTACCAAACTTAAGTCCATTTTTCATTCTTTCTTTATCAATTTTAAAGCCTTTAATAATATAATCTTTTAAAACCTCAGTTGCCCAAATACGAAATTTAGTAGCTTTCTTTGAATTAACTCTATACCCTACAGCAATAATTGCATCTAAATTATAAAAACCTGTTAGATATTTTTTTCCATCTGATGCAGTTACTCTAATTTTTTGAGTAACTGAATTTTTATCCAATTCATTTGAATCAAAAATATTTTGCAAATGATATGTTATATTATTTTCTCTTACGTCAAATAAGGTTGCCATACTTTTTTGAGTAAGCCATATTGTTTCATCTTTTAATATAACATCAATATTTACTTTTCCATCTCCTGTTTCATATAAAACTATATTGCTCTCTTTCATATATGTACTTCCTCTCTATTAATATAAAATGTGTCGACATTTAGTCATATATTCTCTTAAAACTTTAGTAGCCCATATTCTAAACTCCGTTGCCCTTTTTGAATTAACCCTATATACTACTGCAATAATTGTATCTAGATTATATATTTTTGTTTTATAATTTTTACCATCAGAAACAGTTACCGAGGAATTCTCGGCAACTAAATTTTCATCTAATTCGTTATCTTTAAAAATATTTTTTAGATGTAAAGAAATATTATCAGTACTACAATCAAATACTTTTGACATTCCTTTTTGTGTAAGCCATAATGTTTCATTTTTATAAATTGCATCAACAATAATATCACCATTATCATTTTTATATATAATTAAGTTATTATCTGGCATTTAATATTTCCACCCTTTCATAATAATAGATTATATTCTTGTTATCATTTTTTCGTTTAAGTATCAAAATATTTATATAGATTATATTTTTTAAGAATTCCTTTCAATAATTAAGTCTGCTACGGTTAAATTTTTATCATTAATAATATTAGATAACATTGTATCCGCTACATCCTTTGGATTCATAAAGGATGCTTGTTTCTCTTTCGAAACATAATCCCTACTATTTTTATAGAAGTTTGTATTTATACCGCCTGGATATACTCCTATTACTTTTACACTTGTACCTTTATATGCTGCTTTTAAACTCTCAGTATAACCTTTTTCTCCCCATTTAGTGGCACAGTATACTGCTTCTTGTTTATTTCCTCTAAGAGCAGCTGAAGACATAATATTTACTATTTTAATATTTTGTTCATTCTTTACCTTCAATACTTCGGTTGAACATAGAATCATTCCTTTAAGTCCTTTAAAGCATTTATCAATATCTTCGTTAGTATAATTAGTAGGTAATTTAAACGAAGGCTCACCAGCACAATTAATTAATATTTCAATATTGCCAAGACTAGAGATATCCTCAATTGTTTCTTTTATAAATTTTTCATCTGAAATATCTCCAATATAACCTTTATAGTTACATTTATATTCTTTGTTCATTATATGGTATATAACTTTGAATTTTTTCTTTAAGAGACATATTATCTCCCCCTATTTTTAAATATTAAAATCCCTTTTATATTCTAATACTTTTTCTAATACTTTAGCGTGAGCATTATGCATTAAACCT